>Ga0209557_1000845_pt1 | contig 17460 bp, 14 predicted proteins | sample SaaInlV_120m_DNA_4_FD_184672 | JGI IMG/M metagenome (GOLD analysis project Ga0209557, IMG submission 184672) | Marine microbial communities from expanding oxygen minimum zones in the Saanich Inlet - Saanich Inlet SI074_LV_10m_DNA (SPAdes) (version 2) | ecosystem: Environmental > Aquatic > Marine... | reverse complement strand
ACGCGGGCGAAATTGTGGTGACTAATGATAGTATCCTGCAGTACTATCGTTGGATTGTTTGTCAGTAATGACATTGTGTTAGTTGAGAGAAGCCCGGCCCATAAGCCGGGTTTTTCATGTAATACGTTTCCCTCCACGGTCCAATTCTCAGGCCAAGAGGGCCACTACCGCACTACAGGTGCAGACCACATTCCGTCTTCGGACTATTGTTCCACCGCCCTTCGCGCCCTCCTCCAGGCTGCGTACAGTGTTTACACCCAATACTGAAATAGCCCTTCGATTGCAAGGGATGAAAAGGAAGTAAATGATCTTTAATGTACGCCTCGCGCTGCACGCTCTTGCTTATTCATGCTCTCGGTTTTACCTATAAAACGTGACAAATGTCACGATTTTTAAGAACCTCACAAGTCAAAAGCACTATTTCTCTTTATCCGAGACCAACCCACCCACCTAATCCACTCACACATTGGTTAATAAGTTCGCTCATTGTGTCTCAATAGAAACACCTGAGGAGCTAACTTTAATGGAAACGAAAGACGCCGCGGACAAATCGCTAACTCTTTGATGTACAACTTATTCTTATGAGAAGACGGTTCCTCTCGATGCTTGCAGTAGCGCTGCTCGTTCCTTTTGCAGGCGCTCAAGCACAATCCATTCCTACGGTTGGGCTCCCACTAAACTTTGACGATCCATTAACCGCCAGCCCTTCAACGGGAGTGGGCGGAAGTTGTGTCTACAATGATGTAGTCGTGATTGACGGGACACCTTACGATGCCATCATTACCATCGACAACATTACGAATGGATTGATTTCAGATTTCGACGCCACTGCCACCGCCAACGGCAACACGGCTGCAAATTTCAGCCCGTCCATTTTGTGGACCGCCGCGGGAGAAATCTCCTACAGACTCGAATTTATTGAAGACGGAACAGCAGGTTCCCCCGTACCCGTAACGCTCGGTGGAATTTCACTGACCGCATGGGATTTAGACGGTATCGGTGCTCCCGGAAAGTACATTGAAAGCAGTGGATTCACCAGTTATACCCTAGGTGCTTCGACCATTCTCGCCTATACCAGTGCCGCCACTAATGCGGGCCGATTCTCAAACAACAACGCCTCCGCCAACACCGTAGGAAATGACGGTACCAGCAGAGCTTCGCTAGAATTTGCCAGTGCGGCATCCATTTCCTTTAGCATTGGATCTTCGGGTGCGGGAAGCTGGACACAGATGCTTTCGCTGAGCAGCCCAACGAATTGGTTCCCTACTACGGCGGCAACAACTGCGATCCCCACCATCTATACCTTCGGAACAACAGCGCCGTATTTCACGTGTAGCGGATCAGCTAGTGCTGGCCAAAGCATCGCTATTGAAGGTTACCACCTCAGCGACAGCCTCATCGTCACTGCTCCGGCAGGTTATGCAGTAAGCGCCACCGCAAACGGCACCTACACGAACAGCCTCACGCTCGGTGCAGATTCTTTAGGTCATCTAGATACTGCAGTATTTATCGCTATGGACGGTAGCGCACCGGCCACGAACCCGGCACTAATCACACTGAGTTCGAGCGGCGCCACAGATGTGCTCATCGCCGTAAGCGGCGCAGCAGGTGGCGCATTAACGGTCAGCAATTTCACGAAAACAAATCCTACCGCCTGTGCCACAGAAGACGGGACTATCAGCTTCAACATCGCTAATGTTCCTGATGGCAACTACACGGTTACCTATATGGGCGGTTCCACCACTGCGGCGGTGGTTTCTGGAGTGGCTACGCTCATCAATCTTGCAGAAGGAATATACATCGACATTCAACTCACGGATGCAAACGGCTGTACCACAGCGGCGGGAAATAGCCTTACGCTTAATGAGCCCATCGACTTTACCATTGCCTTCGCTCCTAGTGATCAAAACATTTGTACCAATGCTACCGCCACATTTGGGGTCATTGCTACAGGAACCACTACCAGCGTTAAATGGTATGCCTTTGACGGTGCTGTGTGGAGCGGTATTGCAGGCGCATCGAACACCACCTACACCACACCTGCATTAACAGATACCTCCATGTATCACGTCACGGTTACTTCAGCAGCCGGTTGCCGCTGGACGTCGTCTATGGCTACAGTTACTGTAAACCCGGACCCTGTAGCGACGCTCACAAGCACGCCTGCCAGTTGTCCCGGTACCAGCGACGGTGCGATCGACCTGACCATGGTAACCACAATAGCGCCTATGTCCTACAGCTGGAGCAACGGTGCTTCGACGGAAGATCTAACGAATGTGCCTAGCGGAAGCTATACCGTGACCTTGCTCGACCCGATCGGTTGTCAAGGAACAGCGACTGTTGCTGTAAGTGATAGTGATGGCGTTGCACCCACGGTGTATGCGAAAAACATCACGGTTCAGCTCGACTCCATGGGTCTGGCTAATATTACGGCAGCAGATGTGGACAGCGCTTCAAGCGATAATTGTACCCTCACCTTAAGCATTGATAGCTCGTCCTGGGATTGTTCAGGATTGGGCGCACATACCGTAATGCTCATAGGGACCGACGGAACGCAGAGCGATACTGCCTTTGCCACGGTTACTGTTGTTGATACAATAGCCCCCGTTTTACAATGTGCAGGTGATACCACCTTATATGTAGCGGCTGATACCAGCGGTACAGCATACAGCTGGACGGCATTAGTAGCTACAGATGTTTGTGGGATTGATACCACCTACGCCACGGATACGAGCGGAAGTTGGTTTGAAATAGGTACGCATGAAGTGTGGTCGTATGCTGCGGATGTCAACGGCAACATGGACAGTTGTATGTTCCAGATTGCCGTGCTCGATACTTTTGCGCCGAGCTTCACGAGTTGCCCGCTCGATACGATACTGTATGCAGATGCTTTGAACTGTGGGGCCAATCTGAATTGGACCACACCAACAGCCACGGATAACAGCGACAGCATTACCTACACGCACAGCGACACCTCTGGAACTTTCTTCCCGGTTGGCATCGACACGGTATTCCACTTTGCCTTTGACCCAAGCGGAAATACAGATACCTGTTTCTTCGTAGTCACGGTGCTCGATACCATCGCTCCAACATGGAACGGAACACTCAATACCTTAACCGTGTACGCGGGCGAAGATACTTGTGGGATCTTTACGGACAGCATTACACTCACTCCTCCCACCATCTTGGAGGCCTGTGGTTTAGATACGTTGTTCCACGGCGGCGCTTCCTACTATGCGTTGGGCCAGTATGACATTTATTGGTACGCGACGGATTTAAGCGGCAATACGGATTCCATCCTACAGCAATTGGTGGTTACAGAAAACATCAAACCTGAACTCTACTGCCCGTCTGACTCTATTACGATATACGCAGACAGTGATAGCACATGGACCCAAGTTAGTTGGACCGGTGATAGTATTTACGATCGCTGTGGTGTGGATAGCGCCTATTTCAACCTCGCGAGCGGCAGCTACCTGCAGATCGGCATATTCAAGATCGATTACTTCGGCTACGACCTCAGTGGAAACGGCGATACTTGTAGTTTCTTCCTCAGTGTAGTGGATACCACAGCTCCTGTGATCAACCTCGCCCAAGGGGATACTACACTACTGGCGGATGCCGACAGTTGTTTTGTAACTTTCGCCTGGACCGCACCGACCATTGACGAAAACAGTACCAATTATTCTACGGCCTACTACAACAGCAACACCCCATCCGGCAACTTTGCCTTAGGAACTACGGTTGTTGCCTACACCGTAACCGACGCCGCAGGCTACAGCGACAGTGCCTTCTTTACCATCACAGTAGTGGACGGCTCAGGACCTTCGCTTTTGGCGCAAAATGCAACACTGACCCTCGATGCCATGGGCTTTGATACGCTCAGCGTCGCCGATGTAGATACCGGTTCCTACGATTGTAATGGTATTGATAGTTTGTGGCTCAGTCAGTACGTCTTTACTTGTCAAAATATCGGGACCAATTCCATTTGGTTCTACGGTCTCGACACCCTAGGCAACCTCGACAGTACCTCCATCACGGTTACCGTAACCACAGGACCTAATGGCGTCATTCAAGCCACATCCAGCACTACCGACGCCCTCTGCTTCGGCGAAGCCAACGGTACTGCTTCCCTATCCGCAGTGGGCGGAGCAGGTCCTTATTCGTACACCTGGACTACCCTAGATACCACGGCCGCCATCAGCAATTTGCTCGCAGGCACCTACTTCTACGACGTTTCAGATTCTAACGGTTGTGTAGCCTCCGGCAGCATCACCATTAATGAACCCGCTTCTATGACCATCTCCGCGATCACATCCAACTACAACGGATACGGCGTAAGTGTAGAAGGTGCAACAGATGGAACCATCGACCTCACCGTTACCGGTGGTGTACCACCCATGACCTACGATTGGAACAACGGCTACGCCACCACAGAAGACCTCACCGGTCTTGCAGAAGGCCTTTATTTCGTAGTCGCTACAGACAGCAATGGATGTAGCATCACGGATACCGTAGTCCTCACAGAACCGGATTATTTCGACGCTGAAGCAACTGCCCTTTCAAACAACATTTGTCCAAACGAAAGCAACGGTAGCGTTTACGTTGCCTACAGCGGCGGGGTCGCACCGATCACCTTAAGCTGGAGCACAGGCGCTGCAACAGATACCCTCACCGGACTCACCTCCGGTTGGTACCTGATCACCGCGATCGACGCCAACGGAGTGCTCGCCACAGACAGTGTGGAAGTACTGGCAGAAGACCTCGATTGTGACGGTATTCTTAATGTAGATGAAGGCGGCGTCCCAGGCGGTGGCGGCGGACTTGCAGATCAGGACGGCGACGGCATTCCTAACCAGGAAGATACCGACAGCGATGGCGACGGTATCGGCGATGCCTATGAGTTTGATTCCAACGGCGACGGCATCGGCTTCGACGACTGTGATAACGACGGCCTGCCGGATTTCCTCGACAGCGATGAATGTACGCTCGAAGCGGCCACGGTCCTTACCCCAGATAACGACGGAAATAACGATTTCTGGACCATTCCAGGCATTGAAAACTTCCCGGGTTCACATGTGGTACTCTTCAACCGATTAGGCTTGAAAGTCTACGAAAACGAAAACTACCAAAACGATTTTGATGGCCGCGCAAACGTCGCCACCTACCTCAATAACGCTGAAGCCATCCTCCCTACCGGAACTTACTTCTACTATGTTCGCATGGGCGGCAACTCCACTCGAGAATACAATGGTTACCTCTACTTAAACAGATAAGCCATGATTATGAAGCAAGAACAACGCACCGAACAACGCAACCGCCGCACAACAGTGCTGGCCGTGGCCCTTACTGTTTGCCTAGGTAATGTCCAGGCACAGCAACACCCTTCCCTGGACAACTACCTCTTCACACCCGTCGCGGTCTCTCCTGCACACGCTGGAATGCAAGACCAACACGTCGTGAGTTTAGTCGACGCACAATGGGTCGGTGTTAAAGGTGCGCCACGCACTGGAATGATCAGTATGGACTACCGTGACCTGCGTGGATTAGGCCTGAACCTAACGTTAATCAACGACCAGGTAGGTCCCGCCATCACACAGCACGCCGCTTTAAGTGGTGCCTACCACCTTCCCGTAAGTAATGTAGCAAAGCTGAGTACCGGCTTGCGTCTTACCGTAGGACGCACTTCCGTGGACCTCATGGACGAAACGTATTACGACCAAGTGGATCCCAACATCTACAACCTACAGGGACCGTTCATGGCGAACATAGATTTTGGAACGACGTTCAATACCCCCACCTACTATGCTGGGGTCAGTTTCAAAAACGTCAACCGCGCTAAGATTTACGACAACAACTACACGGCCCAAGTCCTTCAATTCTTTGGCGGCTACCGCATGCCCATCCAAGGGGCCTGGTCACTACGCACCAGCTTCCTAGCAAGTGCAGCAACCAACGCTCCCGCCGATCTAAATTTCCACGCGTTCATGGAGCACAGTGAAAAATGGGGTATGGGATTGCACTACAGCCCGGCAGATGAAGTGGGTGCTTTGCTTCGCTTAAACCCGAGCAACGAGTGGCATGTGTTTTACCAGTACAACTTCCCCCTCACCGACCTCGTGTACCTCACGCAACGCAGTCACGTCATAGGCATCAGCTTTAATGTGACCCCTAGAATAGCGTCATTCACCTCGCCAAGATTATTCCTATGAGAAGCGTAATGAACACCTCCAAACTCCTCGCTCTAGGTGCCCTTTTCATCTTTAGCACGGTCGCTATAGCACAAAGCACCATGCTCACTGCATTAGTACAGCCGGACTCTTTGGTCCACCAAGAATTGGGCGAAATAGACGCTGAAGATTACGCCGCACATCCTTATGGAAAAGGGCACCTGCTATTTCTTTCGACGCGCGGCGGTACTGCCACAACCTCAAAGGATCCGCAAACGAATGCGCCTTTTGCACGTCCCTACCTCCTGCGTCTAAAAGACCTTAAAACACTGCCTTACGAACTTCCAGGCATACTAGCGGAACAGCCGTATCACATAGGCCAATGTGCGCTCATGCCAGACAGTTCTGCACTGATCGCAAGTCACAGCAGAAAGAAACCGTATGCGAGTGGTCGTGTGGGCATGACCCTTTCCTACATTCCTTTTAACGGAGATAAAGCAAAAGAATTACCGTTCATCGATGCCACTGCAGATTACCAGCATCCCTGGTTTGATGAGAAAGAGTATACCCTCTATTTTGCTTCAAATGTTGACGGCGGTAAAGGCGGCTACGACCTTTACAAGACTACCCTCAGCTTTGATGGTGTATGGAGTACTCCACAAGCGGTGGACATCGCAAATACTGCAGCCAACGAAGTCTTCCCTAGCACTTCTGAAGATCTCGATCTTTTCTTTGCACGTTCCTCCAATAACTACGGGCTTCAACTCTATCACCACGGCATGGGAGATAGCACACCAGTTGCAATGGCATTAAACAATAGAGGCGATGACTTCGGTCTCGTTCTGCTCAACGATAGCACTGCCCTTTTCTCGCACAGCAAGCGCGCAGGAAGTCCCACGAATCTTCACATCTACAGTCTACCCATCCCACCGCCACCACCTCCAGTAGATACGGCTGCCCTTGCCGCTCAAGCCCTTGAAGACAGCCTTACAGCAGCAGCACTTAAAGCCGATTCTATTGCGGCGTATGACCTTGCCAATGCGGATACTCCGGACAGAAAAGAAAACGCTAAAGGGAAAGGAAAAGGCAATACATGGGTCACCGATAATACACCAGAACCTGGTACCACCTCCGGATATAGCATCATTGTTGGAGGATTTGTTGACCGCGATCTTGCAGAAGGTTTTCTTGAAGGTATCGTTGGCTGGGCACCCGAAGCCTTCCTCTCACGATACAATGACAAATACTATGTGGTCCACAGTATGCACAAATCACGTGATGATGCAGATTCCGCAAAAGCCTCTGTGAATAAGAGAGACTATCGTGCGTGGGTGTTGAGTAAAGGTTTACAAACGCTATAAGTCATATTGCAAACCTAGCCCTCCCACCAGAGGAATAAATGTGGCTTTAATCGCCAATTTTTCAGATACGAAGTATTCAACAGTGCCACCGCCTACCGGGACGAAATCTGTTTTAAAAAGTATGGTTCCGGAGAGCGGGATTGTCGGGTAATTATAAAGGTTCTTTTTATAGCCGTATGCTGTTCCCGCCATTAGATGAATGCGCCAGCGATCCTTCTCTAATACTTCCGTCTTATAACACAAAGCGAATGTGGGTTCCCTGTAAGAGTTGATAAAAAACCCCAATTCAGCCCACCCATAATTTATAGAAGTAAGATGCGTTCGAGCAATATCGCCACGGAAATAATGGGTTGAAAACGGAGCATAGGAAACATATGAATCTGGTTTCTGCCAATGAAAGAGTTTATCCTGTGCTTGGAGCGAAAAGGAAAAAAGTAGGCTCAGGAGAAGGTATCTCATGCTAAAGGTGTTGGTCTCCGCGAAATTAATAATTTTAAGTATGGTTAAAAAGACACTAAAGTTATTGTGTGTAGGGCTCACATTCAGCTCATGTTTTGCTGTTCATCCAGAGTTACAAAGTGCAAAATCCGAAGACAAAGGAGCACATGGTTACAGTATAGGCGTTTATGGTGGAGCCAACGTACTCGTCGAAACTTAAGGCGTTGCCGGGGTATATAATTACGGGCTTACGGATAAGGTAGATTGGTCTACAGACTTCTCTTTTTCTGTCCAGGCCAGTTCACTAAATAGAGCCTTTCAAGGCTTTGGTGTCAATCAATACAATCTCAGCTCGGGACCAAAACTCAGTGTACTTAATAATCGGATCGCGCTTAGGCTGCCCGCCACCGTAACCTATTCGACTGAAGAATTCTATCTTTCTACCTCCCCGACACTATTGCTAGATGTTATCGATGAAAAGGCAACCCTATTTTTACGATACAACAGACTTTACGAACGCAATGCAATTGAAGGATATTTGGGCGATCTAGTCTTTGGATTCAATTACTTCTTACCTTTAAAATCAGACCAAATCTTGCTTTCTATACAATCAAACGGAGCGGGTTTGTATGGCGGTATTGGAGTTACTCTTTAAATTATGTGTAAGAACTTTTTAGTTTTAATCTTGATTGCGGGTGGTTTAATGAGTTGCGATCGAACAGAGAATTGGACCGCAATTGATTTCTTAAGCGGCACTTGGGAAGGGCAAGAGATTACGAATTATATCAAAATTCAATCCTACCCTGGAGCACTAACGCCACACTCAACGGATCATTTATTGAATCAGATTGACACCGTAAATAGAACTTCGACTATTGATAGTGCCGGAGTGGTTATAGACAAAAGTGTCTTCGTTTTGCTAGATGAAACACATTTATCGCTTTCAGGAACCGATCAAACTATTAACTGGGCATTTGACACCGATCCTTTACCTGCGGGACTTGAACCTATTTTCGACTCCTTGAGGGTTTTGTTCTCTGGAGAGCAAACTTTCGATATTCAACTTCTAAATAAAAAGGAATGCATCCTGTATTTCGATACTATAGTTCCTGTGTATTATGCCGGCAACGTAGTTAATGTTGAACTCCGCCACACCCAATACTGGCAGAATTAATCAGTATACAAAGGTCCACTTCAGCTGCGGAATGAGCAACGTTTGCTCGCGCCAGCGGTCGTAACGAACCACTCCAGCTACGGCAAATTCACGGTATTTGAAAAAACTCGTTACAGGTAATCTCCGCCGACGCCCATACGCCAATCCAAACCTGTAGCTGTTCTCATAGCGCGGACGCAAATCATCAAAGTCTAATGGAATCCAGGGTGAGGCACCGTTCCACGTGTCATCATCGCTGGAGGTATAGAGTGTATTGGAAATAATGTCTGTGGTGTAGTCCCAACGTGTAAGCGCAAATCTGTTTAAGACCGCAACATAACGGGTCTTGTATTGCCCCGAACGGGTTTTCTTCGTCCAGTAGTGTCGAAGATCCACCGCCATTACATTTTCAAAAATCCACTCTTCATAGATGTAGCTCCCGTAATGATTCAAAAGCAGGGATTGCTCCGGAACATTGGGTTGACCGTAGCGGTAAAGGGCGCTTACATGGGTAAAACCGAAGAGAAGTGATTTATCTTGGTCCAATCGCACCTCAGCATCCACACCTACAATCCCTACCAAAGCTCGAAAAGGGCTCACATGGACCGTAAACGGCGCAACATCGGGAGCAACCACAGTATCCCGGCCAAACTCCGCGAGATAAATGGAATCCTTATCCCATTTGTGTTGGGCAGAAAGTGAGGTAAGGCCTGCGAGTAACACCGCAAGTAGATAGTGACGTAGCTTCAAAAGGGTTTGGTTTGATTCCTTGAAGATAAAAATTTAAACCTAAAGCAGACCCAATACTTGCTTTGGAGTCATCACAGAAATCGCCGACTTCCCAAAATCCTTTTCGTTCCTAGTCACCAAGATTTTAGCCTTAGCGGCAAGCGCACTTTGATGTTGTACCGCATCTTCAAAGTCTTTGAACTGAAGGTCATTGATTGCCCTAATGATACCTGAGTGGCCAGCATCAACCACCTTCACTATGGTCAAGAGTTTTTGAATGGCCGCTCGAGCCACCTCCGGTTTCACTTCCTTTTGAAGGAGATAAAAGGTTGTGGTCACTGCAATACTGGAGGTAAAGAGCTTCACTTTTCCCGTATCAGCTAACGTAAAGAGTTGCGCAGCATCTCGTAGGAAAGGGGTACGCGCCGCTAAGAGATCGACAATAACGTTAGTATCAATAAACAAACGCATCAGCTGTACTTCTCTACCAAATGTTTGCGGTACGCTTCCTTAACGTCGTACTCCATTGCCGGCATAATGCCCATTAATTCCTGTACTGTGGGACTAATAGCAGCATCCTCGGCAGCATCCTCCAAAGTATTTAAATAACGCTCGATAAGTTTCGATAGGCTGATGTTGTGCTGTGCAGCGTATTGCTTGGCCTTCTCAATCACCACAACATCCATACTAAGGGTCAATTTCGTATTCATCACGTCTATTTTACGTGTAAATATACTATTTTTCATACGTACAACATTTCCAACTAAATTGAAAATCCAAAACGTAAAAACCTAATTATGTGGATAAGATGCCGTTCTTAACAGCGCTTGAAAAAGCATGGCGCTAACACCCCTGCCACAGATAAACTCACTGGCCATCTACATAACCAACTACGCCAGCACCCGGGATTTCCGCATACACCGATGGATCTATTGCTATTGAATCCAAATCCACTTCGTAGTTCTCCAACGGAGTGCCTTCCAGGAAGACATTGGTTTCAAACAAAGAATCGCCATCAAAATAGAAATACTGATACAGTGCCGAAGGGTCTTTGACCAAAGGCTGATCATTTACATGACCTGGCACGTAAATAGTCAGATCAGCCCCATACTCCCAAACCAATTCAATACCCGCAGCGGCAGCCGTCTCTAACAAAAGATAAGTATACCACACATGGTCATCCATGACAATGTAAAATTCCTCCTCTCCTAATGCTTCTTTTAAAGAATCCAGGCGCAAACTATCCGGGAGAAACCCAATGATTGTGGGCTTGTCTAAAATGACATCAGCCGGTGGCGGAGGTGGTGGTATGGTGTCCAATTCTTCTATACCCACCGCACCCAAATCTATTTCCTCATCACCAAGTTTTGAAATACCCAATACCACCAACATGAGGCTGGCAAGGAAAAATAAGATTCTTAAAGTCTTGACGATCATAAGATAGATGGGTTAATCATTGTCAAGATAATTATTCGGGGCATAAACACGTTAACCTCCCGTTATCGTACATTTGAACCCGATGTCAGCACAGAAAGAACATACTATTGCTATTCTAGGGTTGGGCTATGTAGGCCTGCCTTTAGCTGTGGCGTTTTCGAAGAAGTATAAAACGCTGGGGTTCGATATAAATGCGGAGAAAGCGGCTTTGATTGCGTCGGGGGTAGATCCTACGAATGAATTGGACGGTGACCAATTATCCCACGCCCTACAATCGCACCTTCAAATCACTGCAGACCCCAGCCGTCTCGCTTCGTGTAATACTTTTATTATTACCGTACCTACAGACATTCATCCGGATAAATCCCCAAATCTTGAACCGCTCATCGTCGCGAGTACCTTAGTAAGCGAGCACCTCAAAAAAGGGGATTTAGTGATATACGAAAGCACGACCTATCCCGGCTGTACAGAAGAGGTGTGCGTGCCTATTCTAAGCGAAAAAAGTGGCCTTGTATTCAACGAAGACTATACGGTAGGTTACAGCCCAGAACGCATAAATCCTGGTGATAAACAACGCAACGTTACCAACATACTCAAAGTGACCTCAGGCTCAACCCCTGAAGCAGGGCAGGAAGTGGATGCGTTATACAATGCCATTATTACAGCAGGAACACATCTAGCGCCCAGCATCAAAGTTGCGGAGGCAGCAAAAGCCATTGAAAATGCACAACGCGATGTCAACATCAGTTTCATCAATGAGTTGGCATTGATTTTTGACAAACTCCATATCGATACTGGGGATGTGCTGGCAGCTGCCGGAACCAAATGGAATTTCTTGCCTTTTAAACCTGGACTCGTCGGTGGGCATTGCATTAGTGTGGATCCTTATTATCTCGCACATAAAGCACAAGAAGTGGGTCACAACCCTCAGGTCATTTTATCGGGCCGCAGGATTAACGACAGTATGGGGCTGCATGTTGCAAGCTCCGTAGTGAAGCTGTTGCATCAAAAAGACCTGCCCGTAAAAGGCGGCAGAGCACTCATTCTAGGTCTGGCCTTCAAGGAAAATACCGGCGATGTACGCAACTCTAAAGTCGTGGATGTGTATCAAGAATTAAAGAGCTTTGGTATGGAAGTCGACATGTTCGATCCGTTAGCAAATCCAGCACAGGCTCTGAGAGAATATGGTATAGAATTAGTCCAAGAGATCGATTTATCAGATTACCCGGCTATAATTCTTGCCGTACCGCACCAAGCTTTCAGCAGCCTTGTCATCCAGAGCTCACAGGATTGTGTAGTCTATGACCTTAAAGGAGTTCTTCCTCGTCAGAGTGTAGATAAAAGGCTGTAAAAAAGACCGCTCATTGCGGCCTCTCGGTTATTTTCTAGAATAGTCGTCCTGTATACGAACGATGTCGTCCTCATCTGAGGGATGATCTGGATCCGTGTGCTGCCAGAATTCTGCAACAACGCCCCAGCCTTCAAGCCCTATCAAACGGTGGCGCTCCCCTTTTTCTAAAACGATGGTTTCACCTACCTCAAAACGAACCAATTCTCCTTCCTCATCCGCAGCACTGCGCACTATACCCACAGGACCTTCTACCACGCGCCAGGTCTCCGCACGACGGTGGTGGTATTGCCAGCTCAAACGTGCCTCTGGTTTTACTAAAAGAATCTTAGGGCTTAATTTTCCTGCGATGCGCAGAGGAGCAACATCGAGACCTTCGAAATAAATATCTGCAAACACTTGGGCTTGGTTTTCGTCCAAAACGAAGAATCCACCCCACGGGCGGTTCAGGTCATAACGATCAATACGCAGTCCTTGATTGCTAAGTTTGATACGGGTGGTTTCGAAGATGTCCATGAAGCTCTCTGGGTTGATTTGGTTGCCCAAAAATAGACAGAATCCTCAATCAGTAACTATCGGCACGGAATTTGTATCTCGATTGGAACTAAAAATTGTTGAAAACCTAGATTAATCAACACTTAACATAGGATTGTCTATCTTCGCTAAACCAACCAAAAAAACCTATTACTCATGAGCTCAGCACTCTACCCTCTGGTGCCACCCTTTGTGGCAGTGGTGATTCTGCTCGCGCGGCTACTAATGGACTTCGGCTACAAGCTAGGTTTAGTGGATCAGCCGAACGAGCGTTCGTCGCACACTAAAATCGTTCCTAGAGTAGGCGGTTTGGCCATTTTCCTCCCTTATTTACTGCTCGGTTTAGGCTTTTACCTTTCCGGTTACGACTATTTACAACTCAACAGTGGCTATTGGTTAGGTCTAGGGGCAATTGTAGCTCTGGGCACTATTGATGATCGATTAGACCTCAGTTCTTCCTTAAAATTTTTCGTCCAGTTTGCAGTCGCCGCCTACTACGTTTTGTCTACCGGAAACTACGTAGATAACCTCTACGGATTGTTCGGTGTAGGAGTACTTCCTTCTTGGCTTGGAATCAGTTTGAGTATCATCACGGTCGTCTATTTAATCAATGCTGTAAACCTTATTGATGGCGTAGACGGATTAGCAGCAGGAATCAGTTTATTAGCGCTCTTCCTCTTCAGCACGCTCATGGGCGGCGGTGAGCATTTAATAACTTTCGCATTCATCGGTCTAGGACTCATTGTTTTTATGGGGTTCAATTATTCTGACAAGCGTAAAATCTTCCTTGGAGATGCAGGGTCGCTTAGCTTAGGTTTTATCCTCGCCACTTTCGCTATGGAGTTCCTTCACAGCGGCAATAATCATATCGCCCACCTCAATCTAAACCCAGTCATTGTTGCGGTGTTAGTTTTGAGCTACCCTGTTGCAGATACTATTCGAGTTTTCGCCATCCGCATCAGCATGGGTTTGAGTCCATTCAATGCCGATCGTCGTCATATGCACCACGTTCTTTTAGACAAGGGCTTCAGTCACTTTGGTACCACTACATTCATTATGACGGTTATGGCAGGATTGGTTGCCTGTAATAAATTACTAGCCCCACGTCTAGACAGCCACCTTATGATTTTGTTAAATATCTTAGGAATCTTACTTATTCACCTTTTTGTTCGTCATCGTTCAACCCAATTGCGTATTTTTTGGCGCTCGTTCTCACGGACGTTATTTAACCCCGTGAAAAAAGTGTGGAACAAATACATGGTAGACTAGATTGATACAACTCTTTAACCATACACCTGAACTGAGCCATTACATCTATGTAGTGGCTTTTTTCTTGATTGTCCTCGGCCTCCTCTGGGGCCGGTTCAAAGCGATGCATGTCTTCGCTGCTGTAGTTATGGCACTCATTCTATCTGGGTTTATGGGCATCAAACACATTTATGCCACCGCAGTGAACCCCTCCATCCTAACTGTAATGGCACTCATTGCGCTCACAGGTGTATTGAAAAAGACACTGCCCTTTCATAGAATTGGTGATTTGCTGGGAAAATCGTCTAAAGGATTTATGATCCGCACCGGACTGGTCACGGCCGCCTTGAGTGGGTTCATTAATAATACCCCGGTAGTGGCGCTTTTGATTCCTATTTTAAAGTCAAAAGCGAAGGAGCACAATTGGCCCATTGGGAATTACCTCATGCCGCTTTCATTTGCGGCTGTCGCTGGCGGCACCATCACCCTGATCGGTACTTCGACGAATCTCGTGCTGAACGGTCTCATGATCGAAAATGGGATTGAAGGATTTAAATTTTGGGACTTTCTTATTCCAGGACTCTACGTTACCGGGGCCGTTTTACTTACTACCGTACTCATTGCTCCCACAGTACTCAAAAAAACTACTGAAGGCCCAAACGCTGCTAAAAATGAAGAGCGTCAGTACACGACTGAACTTAAGGTCATACCAGGAGGTACTATGGAAGGTAAAACCGTAAAATCCGCGGGACTTCGCAGCCTAAATGACCTTTTTCTAGCAGAGATTTACAGAAACGGTGCGTTCATCTCTCCGGTTACTCCGAAGATGACCTTAGAAGCGAATGATACTCTGTTTTTCACTGGCGCGCTTGAAGAAGTCAATGGCTTACTAGATCTCTTTCCAAAAGGACTAAAAACCGTCGAGGAGAAGTTTGAAGTCGATGCACGTCACGATCTTATTGAGGTCCTGATCCCTAATAACAGTGACCTGATCGGCAGACCTTTAAAACAAACCAATTTCCGAGCACGTTACGACGCCGTTATCGTTGGCGTTCAGCGCGGAGGTCAGCCCATTAAAGGCAAAATTGGTCGTATTGCCTTACAGGCCGGCGACCTTTTACTGCTTTCTGCTGGGATAAATTTCACCGCACGCAACGAACGCGAAACCCCGCTCATCACCATCAACCAGCATAAACGCACGTCCACATCTCCGAAAGGCCGAGGACAATACTTTCTTCCTGGTCTACTTATCATTGTAGGCGGTGCACTCTTTTTACATTGGTCATTATTGCTCTCAGTAGGCCTTATGCTGCTCCTAGGAATTGCCTGCGGCATTACTCACGCAGAAAAATTAAAGCGCGAATTCAATCTGGAACTTTACGCCTTACTCATTCTTTCCGTCGCCTTTGGTAGCGCTGTTGTAGAAGGCGGTCACGCAGGCTTCTTTATCGAACAAATCACTTTGCCGTCCGATGCTTCTGCGGGTATTGTACTATTGTTCCTTCTGACCCTGTTATTGACCAATTTCATGACCAACGTCTCCGCCGTCGCCATCGCTTTCCCGATCGCCGCAGCGATGATGCAACATTACCAGCTAGGACACCTCGAAGTCTTTCTTCCCGTAGCTTTTGGGGCGAGCGGAAGTTTCCTCACCCCCTCGAGCTATCAAACCCACCTCATGATCATGGGTCCGGGTAATTATTCCAACAAAGATTTCTTGAAATTGGGATTGCCTGTTTTACTGGTTTACAGCGCTGTAGCGTTGTGGGTTTTATTATAGGTTACATTAGGAATTAGTCCAAGGAAATCGGAAATTGCGCGTCTAACCAAGCATTTACACCCCATCGTGGCTGAAAAACTCCACATTATTCCTCACCAGCACGCAGTCGCTAGGGCGGATCGCGAACAGCAAAACGGTCATAAAGGACATGTTTTGTGGTTCACAGGTTTGAGCGGCAGCGGGAAGAGTACGGTGGCATCCGCAGTGGAACGAACACTGTACGAGCGCGGTATTCGCACCTACATCCTTGATGGAGATAATGTGCGCACTGGACTAAACAGCGATCTCGATTTTAGTGCTGAAAGTCGTGAGGAGAACATCCGCCGCATAGCTCATGTGAGTGGGCTGATGAAAGAGGCCGGATTAGTGGTGCTGAGTGCCTTTGTAAGTCCCTATCAAAAAGACCGCGACTTTGTCCGCGCCATTGCACAAGGAGATTTCTCTGAGATCTTCATTAGCACGCCGCTGGAAGTTTGTGAGCAGCGCGATGTAAAGGGGCTGTATGCGAAAGCACGGGCAGGTGAGATCAGTAATTTTACAGGAATTAGCGCGCCGTTTGAGGCGCCGGGGAATCCAGAATTGGACGTACCCACACACCAGATGAGTATAGAAGAAGCGGCCGCGATGGTCGTTGCATATATAATACCTAAAATAACAGGTGACGATGAGTAGCTATTCGCTAACACATTTACAAGAGCTCGAGGCAGAGGCGATCTATGTCATAAGAGAAGTCTACGCCCAATTTGATAATCCAGCCATCCTCTTCTCTGGCGGTAAGGACAGCATTGTAGTGGCTCATTTAGCCCGCAAAGCTTTCTTCCCGGCGAAGATTCCATTCCCGTTCGTACATATCGATACGGGACATAATTTCCCTGAGACGATGGCCTTCAGAAACCAGCTCATCAAAGACCTTGGGGTCCAGTTGGTCGTCGGTTCCGTCCAGGAATCCATCGATGAAGGCGCCGTTGTGGAAGAAACTGGAATAAACGCCTCCAGAAACGCACTTCAAACCACTACCCTGCTCGATACCATAGAGCGCAACAACTTTGACGCGTGTATGGGCGGTGCAAGACGCGATGAAGAGAAAGCACGTGCGAAAGAGCGCTTCTTCTCACACCGTGACGACTTTGGTCAGTGGGACCCTAAGAACCAGCGCCCTGAGCTTTGGAACCTGTTTAATGGCAAGAAGCGTATGGGAGAGAACTTCCGTGTGTTCCCTATCTCCAACTGGACGGAGATGGACGTCTGGCAATACATCCTCC
>Ga0209557_1000842_pt1 | contig 17511 bp, 25 predicted proteins | sample SaaInlV_120m_DNA_4_FD_184672 | JGI IMG/M metagenome (GOLD analysis project Ga0209557, IMG submission 184672) | Marine microbial communities from expanding oxygen minimum zones in the Saanich Inlet - Saanich Inlet SI074_LV_10m_DNA (SPAdes) (version 2) | ecosystem: Environmental > Aquatic > Marine... | reverse complement strand
AAACAGAGGTGTTATTCATGCCACGCGAAAGACTCACACCACGACCATTCTTAGGAGTAGCAGTGAAATAGTAACGACGCTTGGCATACTGTGCCGTGGCAAATACTGCTTTGTGGAAGTGACGACCACAACCATTGTGTGCCTCATCGAAATAGATAGTGTCGATATTGATGCCACTATCTACAACGCGGTGCAGAGAATGATAGGTGGTGAATATAATGCAGGACTCACTAGCAGCACGCGCAGTATCATTGAAGAGTGCAATCTTCTCAGGTTTTGTGCTGCTGAAGTAGTGAGTTTCTCCACTATGTGCATGACAGACATGCGTCCAAGTGCCACTAATGTGCTCCATAAACTCCTCACAGAGTTGATTAGCGAGCAAGATACGTGGAGCAACAACAACAATGGTTTGACCTTGTGCAGCACGATGCAAAGCATCTGCAATCATAATATATGTTTTACCGCCGCCAGTGGGGATAATCACCTGCCCACAATCATGCTCCTGCATAGCATCAAAGGCGCGTTGCTGGTGGGGACGAAGTTGCATTGTGTGCGTTTCTTTGACTCTTATAGTATTGCACCTTTCAGGGTGCTTTGGGGGGTTTAGTGGACAGTTCTTAAATTGGATCAAGCAAGGAACTTTCGATATACTCCTTGCTTCTCCATCTCATTATGCTCAAGATTAGATGAACTGACATTCAATTCAATCATACCATCATCACGCATAATAATACGATCAGTTGCTACACAGAGCATAGAATAAAGAACGTCCATTCTTTTTTCATTACTCAAATCTACCGCCGTAGAGTTCCAAAAATTTAGAAACTGAGTGGAAAGAGTGGAGATTGGGTTGTCTGCATCTTCCTCAAGTTCATTATCAAGAAGTTCTAAAAAAGTTTTACACTCTTCCAGATAACCATAACGCTCACAAAGAGCAACATATGCACGGACAGTTTTACGTTGAAGAGAAAACTTATCCATCAAATTTTCATAATCTCCACTGACTTTAAGAGAATTTGAAATATTCTTAAACCAATTCTCATAACTTGAAATAGCATTTTGCATAGAAAGACGCCATTTACGTTGTCTCTTCAAAATGTCACCAAGGATGGAAACTTCATCTTTATGTGCTTTACTATACTTTCGTTGAATTTCATCAATTGGATTACGTTTCTTATTTGTTGCAGTCTTACTGAAACATTCAGGTTGAACACCAACGACGACAATTACAGTAAAGGTGCGATCTTGAGCACATTTTGCAATAGCAGCAAGACGATGTTGAAATTCAGTAAGATTTCCCTCGGTATTAAACGTCATTGGTTGTCCATCTAACAACCAATTATCATTTTCAATACTACGATAAATTTTGTTAACTTGAGATTTAGAGATCTTTCTATTATCCCTGTTAAAATAATCAAGAATATGTTGCGCCATTTCAGGAGTAATATCTACCTTAAAAGTGTCATAAATGTCACTCTTTGGATTAAATGGTAGAATTTTTAGATTGTTGGATTGAGTTTGTGTGTTTGTCATAAGTTGAGTAAGTCAACAGAATTAATATACATGGTTTTGGTGGTCAGAAAGTAATAACAAGATGATCACGATTGAGATCTTGCTCCTCACTGTCAGTGTAATCTGTCATGTAAGCAGGAGTAAACTCGTCATCTTTGATGCTATAGAGTGTTACTGTTTGCTGTAGAGTTTCTTTTGAGCAGCACTGAAGTTGCTCTAGAAGTTGAAGATAAGTCATTCGTTTGTGTTTAAGACGTGACCATGGAATAAGACCCCAAGACATAATAATTTGCCAACTAGTAATTCATGCAGGAAATACATCCCACCCAACATTTTCAGGAACTACAGTATCAACAATGTGTTGCACATTATCAATACCATATACAACAACCTCTTGCAATGAAGAGTAACCGTTTACCTTTTTTTGACGACGCCAGGTAACACGCCAGCGATCATTTGCCATAGACGAGATCATTGATCACCTCATCTTCAGTGCCGATAACATCAGAGATCCAGGAATCTTCCTCAACCTGACATACATCAGTCTCGTCCCATTGCACGTTGAAATTGTCATCAGACATCATAACCAAATCCTCCGTTTTGTGCTTTTTTAGCGAGTGTGATTACTTCTTTTAGACGGCGAAGTGACCGCTTCATAAAGATTATCTCTTCCATTTGATATAGAAAGGGATCCTTATCTGCGGCAGCGAGTGCCTTCTTTAGTTGTTTCACTTGTCCAGTGATTGAGTCTCTTTTCATATTACTTTTTGATATCATGACATTAATTTGTAGTTTCCATTAGTTGTCGTAATTACCCTCCGAAGTTGTCATCCATAAAGGCAGAGTCCTGCCCGATGCCATCATCATCACCGAACATTTCACGCCATAAATCCATCGATCCAGTTTTTTCAGCAACAATTTTGGTGTTTTCAATGAATTCATCGGTGTTGTTTGTCTCAAATAGTGCGAGGTATTCAGGACCACTGATAGTGGAGCAGATTTGACCGTATGGACCTTTGAAGAGCATGTTTGTTTCCTTTGACTCTTATAGTATTGCACCTTTGAGACCCCTTTGCAAGCGATAGTGGACACTTCATTCAACTGGCACAAGAGAGGTCAGCAGGTGAGGTGTGCTTGATTTAGCACGATTAACACACATTTCATGGTATTCAGTATCAATCTCGAAACCAATGAAGTTTCTACCTTCCTCAACACACATTTGTGCTGTAGTACCTGCTCCCATGAAAGGATCGATCACTAAATCACCTTTATTGCTCCACGTTTGAATATGTGCTCGTGCCAATTCCTCAGGCATAGTAGCAGGATGCTTGTAAGATACCTTGGATGATTGACCGAAACCACCACTATTCTTAATCTTCCAGATGTTAGTCCTAACACCATATTCACGTATGGCATTACTCTTTTTACCAGGATCATTGAAGGTGCCATCCTTCTTCCTGGTGACAGCATTGCCAAACGAAGTATATCCTGCCCACTTATTCTTCTTGTCTTGGATAAGATTAATCGTCTTAGGTTTGCCCTTGGATAGTATAAAGCAATACTCAAAGATTTGAGTATACCTTACACTCTTGGGACCAGATGCAAACGCTGTGCCTGTCTTTTCATAGATCATAGTGTCATGCAAACGCATACCATGAGCATCCATAAAGTGTAAACACTGACGGAAACTGCTGCCAGTCTCACTACCTTTTACCGTGGCATCATTGACATTCCACATGATAACACCACCAGGTTTTAGCACCCTTACTAGACAAGCAGCAACATCTTTGAAGACATTGAAATCCCATTGACTACTATCATTGTATGTCCTGAGGTCATCATAGGGAGGTGATGTGATGCAGAGATCTACACTCTCTGCAAGCATGAAATTCATGCCATCAACACAATTCATCAGGTGAGTTTCATTCAGCGAAAGTGTCATAATCGATTTGGACAAACTTAGTTTTAGTAGAGCGACCTTTTACAGTGTCACGGACAGATCCGTGAATAGTGGTGATGCAATCAATGTCGCTAATATGGACACGAAGAGCAGAGAATCCGTTGTTATTCTTGCCAGTAGATGTTACTTTATCATCAAATCCAGTCTCTGGATGAGTTGCTTTACTGAGGTCAACAATACAAGCAAATCCAGCAGGGAAGATGTTACCAACCTGATCCAGTTTAACACAGAAAATCTTATCTACCTTACTCTTGCTGTGATTGTTACCCGTGGCAAACATTGAAGAATCTTGACCCATAGAGAGTTTATTCTCTAACTGTGAGTCTAACTCATCAAGAATCTCTTTTAGACATTTAGCATCGTAACCAACTGCCTCCTCAGAGATATAATCAAGACCCTTTGCTTTTGCAATCTTAGCAAGAGAAGGGTTGAAGATAGGTGCAACAAACTTAGTCTTATCTACAGCACTATTGCCACCCTTACCGAAGAAATCATCAAGGTCTTGCTTCTCATCATCTGTAGCAAATGAGATGATTTTATTCAGTTTTGTAGTGGTGTCAGTGAGAGCAGCAGGAAGCAACTGCTTAAGAATCTCTGCCTGCTGCTGTGCTGCTGTTGTGGTGAGAGTCATGAGAGTTGTTTGACTTGAATACAATATACAGCAAAAAAGGGGGTTTGGCAACCCCCTAGACCCAGTTTGGCAACTGGCACAATTATACTTTAGTGCCGTCAGGAAAAATTATAACACTATTATCATTTCTCATAAAATATGTCCCATCATGAATACACTTAGGCACAAATTGTAACTGAGATTGGAAGATAATCGTATTATCCGACTCCAAAGAGTTAATCATTTGCTGCATTGAAGATGGGAAAATTAATAACATACCCTCTTTAATCTCAGGGATATGCACATCACTAGACAATTCTTTGTTGTCAAATGTATTACTCAATCCGATAGCATCCTCAATAGACTTATTATCGAAAAACACAAACTTGCCACTATCAATAGGATCTAACCTATGAATGTAGATAGCAGTGATGTTGGAAAACGCAGACACATTATCGTGTCTTGTCATATAATTGCCCTTTGCAAACTTACCAACCCAAGAAGTTGCACTTAAAACTTTCAGATCATCATCTTCAAAAATTCCAATAGATTCTCCAACTTTGTTGGCATATCCTGCCAACATATTATTCCAAGGATAAAGTAATCTTGGATCATGATGAGTAGTTACGACTCTACTAAATTGACCACGATGATCATCAATTTCTACGATATTATTTGAATCTTCAATATAAGACTCAAATCCCGAATCAAATAATTCAATCTGATCTGCTTCTAAAGTTTCGGAATAATACCACTTAGGGAAAATATGATTTAATGTCATGATTTGTTAATAACAGTTTTTTAGATGTAATACTTCTACGATTTCACTAATGCTTTTCATCCTAGCATTGTATTCTTTACTGATAATCTTCTTATCTTGATAAAAATCTTTCTGCAAGTCAGAAACATACATAAAAATTGCTTGTCTGAGAATTTCTTTTTGCATTGAATCTAAGACAGCAGATTTAAGGTTTGTCATCGATCGTCTCTACGAAGTGTTTTCAGATAGTCTAAAACATAGGAACGGACATACATCAGTTCGGTGTAACATTTTTGATTGTGAGCACACTCACGCAATTTACTGTCTGGTTTTAAGACAGATTCCATGAAAAGATCGAGTCCACGATTAAACTTAATGTCAGAAGATTCGTTATCAAAATCCATTTAGTTAATCCTGCACAGCATAATCTAGGTCATAGTCTATATCAGAAAGATCATCAAATTCGATATCTTCTGATTCTTTTTGACATTGCTCTTTAGCAATAGTCTCAAAGATTTCATCCTCGGTAAACCAACTAGATGTCATTAGAATCACCTTCAAAATTGTCGAAAGATTCTTTCTTAGTCTTATTTTTCTTGGTTTGATAGTTATCATCGTAGTCCCAAGAAGTTACACGATTAGATCCACCACGTTGACGCTTGTCTCGAAGTGATTTACCAGGAGAATAGTATCCACGCTCGTTACCACCACGGCGAAAAGTCTTGCCCATTGTTTTGAATAGTGAAGAAAATAAACTACTGTAATATGTATTCAGTCTACATTTCTGTATGCTGAGATATAATCATCATCTTCTGTTTCTGGAATTGCATATACTTGAGTGTGCAATTCTTGAAAAACAAATCCTACACCATGCAAGAAATCTTGGGTTTTAGATACAACGTCGTCCAAATAATTACCATCAAATTCTTTACGTGTGACGGTGCCGTCTTCATCGCGGCAGGTTAGAGTGAATTGCATTTCTCCGATGCGTTTGCCTATGAATTATAGCATAGATTTGAGTGAAATCAATATCCAGGTGACAGTTTATCCTCTGTCCCACGCATGGTGTGCTCTGTATCCATCCTGCAAAACATAGTGAAAGAAAACCTGATGATAATAATGATCTCCCACAACTTCAGGCAGTTTATCTCTCCAATGTAATGATTGACATCCTTTGTATATCATAGCATCACCAGGATTAAGTGTTACACATACATCGCTATTATCAGGAGTTTTTATACATACGGGCCAATCTGCAGCAGGTTTAGGTAAACTAGTGCCGATATGTAGAGTAACAGAAATCTCACAAGCATCTCTGTCAATGTGTTTATTTAACTTTTGACCATTAAAATAAAATCTATCAAAATAATATGTGTCATATAATTTCATACCAATAACTTTTTCAATTTTAAGACGGATGCCAACATGTGCCTGCTTAAAAAGAGGATGATGGTATCTAGATGTAGATCCTCCTACCTGATCTTCATCTACCTTACTTTTAATTTCACCACTTATAGAGTCGTAATTGATTTGGACTCCTCTTTCCTCTGGAGGATAACATGTTAACTCATCAATATTCCACAAGTTTTTAACAACCAGATAGTTGTTTTCCTCAAACTCTGAGTTTTTTGTTATTGCTTCAAACACTTTCATACTATCTCCAACGAGGTCCGATTGCCCAACCTACAATAGATTTACGAAGACCACTTCTCACCTTTGTAACTCTATGTGGAGTTCTAGAATCAAATAAAATAATTGTGCCTTTTTGTCTTGGCACAACAAACTTTTGATTATTAGTATCCATCAACTCTAAGTTTCCACCTTCATAGTCATAAGGATCTGATAGTTGCACAACAATAGACAACTTTCTAATCCTTTCAATATTTTTATTCACAAAATCATTTGCACTTTCTTGTGATATTGAAAATCCATTTACATTTGCGGGTTGATAACAAGAATCAATATTAGCATCTTGATGCCAATTATAAAATTGACCGCTTTCATATTTTGTATATTGAAGACTTTCAGCATCAATACAATCTATATCATATAGAAAATTATCTATATTTGCTTTGTTTACATAATGCCACAAGAATCCAGCAACCCAATATGTTGTTGGAATCCAAGTGTTACTAGAATTTCTAATTTTTTTATTAATAACTCCCCCAGAAAGATCCGATTCTTTCATAGAGGAGTCGAAGTTTACCGAAAGATCTTTTTCAATCAAATCAATCATTTCTTTCGGCAGATTACTGTGATACCAAACTGCCTGATGTGCCATAAAATAAATTTAATAATACTATTTAATCATCATAATAGATGATAACTTGTCCAGGTCTACTGTTGAGAAGTCCTACATTTCCAGGTGCATTTCCTCTTCCAGGTCCGTAAGTATTTACGAAAGCATCGCCCCAACTAAAGGTGCCAGGACCAGGACCAGCAGCATATCCACCCTGACCGCCATTCCCTGCGCCTCCTGGGTTGTTGCGACCAGCGCCACCGCCACCGCCGCCACCAGCGCCATTAGGTCCAGATCCTCCAGAAGGACCACCACCAGAACCACCGCTAGCAGTGCCGCCACCATTGCCTCCACGACCAGTGCCACCTTGGGGACCAGTGGCAGCGTCACCACCTTTCCCACCGCCACCGCCACCACCGCCAGAAGCGATTACGGTTTGAATGCCTACGACAGCAGATGATCCACCACCGCCGCCACCGCCGCCGCCATTGTTTCCAGTGCCTTGACCACTGCCACCAGCACCACCACTACCATAACCCCATCCAGAGGGACCAGCAGACTGATTATCAGCACCGCCACCGCCACCTTCACCAACGTATACTTGTGCGGTGCCACCTCTACCACCAGTTAATTCAATATAAGCATCGATGTTTCCACCAGGACCACCAGGACGACCATGATTGCTGTCGCTACCTTGACCATTTCCACCTTTACCACCAGCAGCACCATAAGCAACTACTCGAATCCATTGAGTGTTACCAGGACCAGAAAAAGGTTGCGCTGCATTAGGACCAGGGGCATTAAATGTTTGGGATGATCCAAACTCTTGAGAGAAAGCACCGAAACCGAATCCTGCACTTACTCCACCTGATAATTGTGAAAAGAATGGCATCTTATTTACCCCAATAGTTATTCAAAATGGTTTATTGTTGCTAATACATAATAACTAGCATCACTGTGTTTAATAACTGTATATTGATATTGATCCCAACCTGAGGTACCGCCTCTAGCATTAGGAGCGGAACCATCAAACCAATTTACACTTACACCAGATCCATCAATGTCAAGAGAAGTAGGATATCCAGAAGATCCACCACAACTAGAAATAATTGTAACAACAACTACTTGCCCAACATTGAGTAAACTATTCAATGTAACTGATCCACCTGTGAAATCTGGTGACCAGTTTCCAGTGCTAGCACTAGTAAAAAGATGAATGTTACCCTCAGTCAGGATAATAGTGTCATTACTGTTTACAGTGCCACTTCTAACAGAATACTTTTCTCTCAGTGGTAATGAATCTAAAATAATACCACCAGCGCCAGTAATTTCCAAGGCAGCATTTGGAGTGACAGTGCCGATTCCCACCTTATCATTTACACTGTCAACAAACAAAGTATTGGTGTCAATAGCAACATTACCTGCTGAGGTAATATCAATACCAGGACCAGTACCCGTGGAATGTTTAATTATATCTACATTTAATTGCGACATCTTAAATGATCTATCTTTTTACTTATTTATATTATTAAGAGTAGTGACCCTTGCCAGCAAGGACATAATACGTGGATGCAGCATTTCTATGTATCTGAATATAATATATGTCATATCCAGATGTACCACCTACTTCATCAGGTGCTTCACCACCAACCCAATATGTAGTATTAGCAGCACCACCCAGATTGATGGTATTACAGAAACCTGAAGATGCACCTAATGCTACAATTGCAGTGACAGAAATATACTGCCCAATATCCATAACACTACTTAAATCTGTGCCAGCATTTGTTCCTGTGCCAATATTAATTGTAAAGTTACCTGTGCTTGCAGTTGTAAATATATGATTTGGACCATCAGTATCAACTCTAATGTTGGGTGATCCATTAATAGAATCAGTAACAATATTGATACCTTCAATAATAGGAGCAGTATTGACATTTAGACCAAATCCACCAATCATGTGCAACTTTGCTTGGGGTAATGTAGTACCAAACCCAACGCGATCGTTTGTAGCATCAACGTAAAGAGTATCAGTATTAAATGAAATATTACCACCATTGGCAATATCAATACCTTGACCCTCTCCTGCTTGATTTCTAATTGCGTCTGTATTTATTTGTGACATTTTTTTACCAAACTGTTAAAGTTACACCCGTTCCCAGATCTACAACTGCTGGGGTTGCATTATCAGAGAGAATTGTGACTGGTCCTTTAATGAATGCATTGGAAGAATTGGGATCCGTTGTTGTATCAGGAACTTCAATACTTTTCAAAATTCTATTTGTATTAGATCTAATTTCGCCATTGTCACCATAAACAGTGCCGCCACCAGATCCAACCTCTAACCAACCAGCATTTCCATCACCATCAACATCAGCAACATATGTTTCTGCCCTATCAATATCAGTATTAAAACGAATCATACCAACGGCAGGAGATCCTGGTTGATTAGCAGCGGTACCAGTGGGAAGTTTTAGAATACTAGTTGTATTTTGAAACTGCAAACTAGTTACAACTAATTGAGTATCTGTTGAGACTTGCGTCTCTCTGATCTTAGTGACTGCCATTATTTACAGACGGGTTTCTTTTATTTATGAAATTAGATGGGCAACTCGATAATATGAACTGTATCAATCGAAGTAGGTTCGTCACCTGCTGAAAATACAATATTTGCACCTGTGCCATCTACACTAAAGTTAGTGCCACCAATCTGTGCAACACCGTTTACAAATACTAACAAAGAGTTTGCAGTATGCGAAACATTTGCATAAGTGGTAAGTGCAAAAGTTTGTGTTACACCATCGCCAGTATATGTGCGAGTGACATATTTATCAGATCCAACACCACCACGACCAGTAACAACCAAGTCACCGTCAATTCTGGCGCTACCATTCATTCTAACACGATATGTTGAATCTGGTGCTTCACCAATACCAATATTTTGACGAGTATTGAATGTTTGAATTTCAATATCACCCGTGTTAGTTAGACCAAACTGCTTCCAAGATGCAGTATCACCATCATAAATCCAACCAAGAGATGTGCCAGGTGTCCAATTACTATTATAAACTAAGTCACCTGTAGATGGTGTGTCATATCCAACGATAGTTGCAAAATCTGGTTGTGCATTAGATCCACCTGCTCCTGTTGTAGAAGGTGCTAAGAGTTGTTGTCTAACAACAGTGCCATCTGTATTGAATAAAGTAAACTTACTAGTTTGCAAGTTACCTGTAAATGTAGTTGTATTTTGGAAGGTAACAGGACCAGAGAAAATAGATTCTAACTGGTTAGATGCACCACCAATAACAGTGAGTTTATCAGTCAATACAACTTCAGAGAATGTTTCAATCGTTGTGCCTTCTTCACCAATAACATTCAGTTGTGCAATATCTTCAGATGTAATTTGACCTGTAACAGGGTTAATAATCTGGTTACCAATGAATAGGTCACCATTAGAGTTAAGACCCGAATAGAATGCAACTCCTGCTTCCTCTTTAATAGACTGAGAGAACTTAATCTGGTCTGTAGATAGCGTCTCTACTTGTGTCTGAGGGAATGCAGTTGAATAGTTACCAGGACCGAATCCAAGATACTCAAAGGTATGGTTACCAGATCTCATAATTGAGTGTCTGCGTAACTCAACAGGGACAGGTGCAACAGTGCCATCAACATTTTCTCTGATAGGAATCTTTCTAACTTCTTCATCACCATATCTAGAAGTTAGTTGCACACCACTCAACCTTTTATTAACAGAATCCCAGTTTGGAGATGTGCCAGGTTGCACCCAACCAGTATCACCCAATAAGAATTCAATCCCTTCTTTAGTAATAGAAAGTTTGGGATCTTTGTTAGGTGGTGTTGCACCATCGGTAGAATATACTAGACCAATAGTTTCATTGTCAGCGACGGATACCGAAGGATCAGGGTCACCAAGAGGGTTGTCTCTGTCAAATGTAGGATAGACTTCGTTGACGTTTTGACTGAATTTTCTGTTGTCGAAATTAGAAGTTGAAGGTGAAATAGATGCACAAAGGAGTGTAAGGTAGTAAATTCCATCAGCAACGCCTCGCTCATATTCTTGGACAATTTCAATATCGTAAATGTAGAATGTCCTGTTAAGGTTATAACTGGTTGCATCACTATTAAGTGGTTGCATTACATAACCAGACAGTGGATCACGAGGAAGTGGATTAGTTTTATTCTTATCAATTACATAACGAACACGATATGTCCTATCTTGTAGGTCTCTACTGTCAGGAATACGTTTAATAAATGTTGTCGGTGTGAAAGCAGCATTCTCATATCTTTGACTACTTGCACTTTGAGAAGATAATGCAGTGTAAATTGTATTACTAGATCCACCTTCTGTAGAGAGATACCAACCACCAACTTTAGAAGTGCCGCCAATAGTATATGTTGATGAATCATATTGGAAGGGTGATCCGTCAACACCAGCAGATAAACCAGATACACTAGGACCATACGGTGCTACGTTAGCAGAAACAACCGAAGGTTGAGTTGCACTAGAATTAGCATATAGTAGCACATTGATTTTATCTGCTACAGCATTAGCACCCGTGCCATCTTGTCTGGCACCAATTCCGTAACCCTGAACCTTTGTTGCAGGGGGAGAAGGTTCTGCAGTATATCCAAACAGATAAAGTCTGGATCCAGGTGTTTGACCTGCCTGTGCTAATTCACTATTGATACTGATTGTGCGTTGAATATCAAGGTTTACCCAGTTTACAGTGACTTCCTCACCAAAAATAATATTTCCAGTAACAGTATCAGTGCTATTTGCAGTCATTGTAATTACTCTGGTGCTAGTATTAACAGCAGATACTTGAGTGCCAAGAGGAATATCCTCATTATTAATAAGCATACCTTCGATAATACCCTCAACAGATCCATCATCTGCTAATGTAACTGTATTAGTGCCAGATGTGCCAGTTGCTGATGTTGAAATAACATTCAAAGATCTAGGTGGAATGATATGTGTAATTTCACCCGCTTTATCCTTCGAGAATGATTTTGCTTTGAAACCAGCAGATCTTAAAGCAGTGTTACCGAAGTTAGAGTTTGAGTTGGTGATAGACATGTCAGCACCACTCTCAGTAGTAAAGTGTGTGCCATATCCAACAGCAAACACCGAAACTGCCTGAATAAATGCATCATTTGTTGCAGTAATATGCTCATGTGCCCAACCCTTACGGTATTCAGCAAAACCATCTAGGTGAGCACCATCTCCTTCAGTTGCAACATCATAATTGCCAGTAGAAGCATTATATCTTACGAATGCTCTATCATCTTTTTGCAGGGACAATCCCGTGAATTGAGCTACAACCATGGACTTAAATCCAGTTGCTTTACTACCATCTGCTCTCATACCATTCATACCCCACACTGATCTCAGTGACAGGTTAAACGCATATGGTGATGCAGAGTCAACAGTATCAATCTCAGTCTTAACAGTAATGTTTGATCCAACTGCATTACCTGTTGGTGTTGCTGACATTTGATAGGTAAAGACATTACCTGATGCCGAGGTTACAGTAAATGATCCATTATATTCTGTTGCGTCAACTTCAGACTGTGGACCTGTAGATCCTGTAACACCACTGATATTAATGTTAACACCTACAGAGAATCCATGATCTCTTGGGTTATCAAATTCATCAACAGTGACTGCTGTTGCAGTATTACCATTACGAGTGATTTGTAAGACTCGATATTCATCAGAAATAGGACCAACGATTCTGTTTTCTTCTACTCTTGCCTGAATTTGGTCAGTTGTAGGATCACCAGATGTATCAGGAATAGTAGCAAATGCCTTAGATACTTTTTGATAGTAAATCTCTAAATCTGTGCGCTCATAAATGTCATCAACCACACCATAGTTTCCTACAGGCACACTGCCTGAGTCAATTAATGTCTGTAGACTATTCAAACCATCAGCAAATTGGAAACAAGTGAGTCTATGGTGAGAGAATTTAGGTGAGATTAATTCTGTGCTGTCAGGTTTGAAGTATACACCTTCTTCAGCACCATCAAAGAAAGAGAATTGCCAGAAATATGTGCCACCAGTTACCTTAAAGATAGCAGTGCGAGGTGGTACATCTGCTTCAGTGTTGATTCCTTTTGCAGTATATGTAGTTGGATACGGCACATACTTAGGAATAATCTTAGTGCGTCTAAGATCTGTGCCAACTAAAGAGCAACCTCTAGGTACAATAATACCACCTTCAACAGAATTATACTTATATAATACGTTGTTTGGAGAAGTAATATCTAAGTTTGAATTCTCGTCAATGGGAGCAACATTAGTATATAATACTTCACCTGGTCTATTATCAACAACATATTCTGCTGGATACAGCATAATCGAGAAGGCATCAAATTCGTCATTTGATAAACCAACTCGATATGAGAATCTCGCTACCTCAAGAAATGCTCTCTGTAGACTTTTAAAAGGTCTAAGTGCAGAGTTTCCTCGGTTATCAATGGCATCCGAAGCGTCGAAATCATCAGGGTTAACGTAAATAATACGTCCCGTACGGGACGTAATAATATTCTTAAGACGTGTTAATGCCATTTCTTACGCTGCTTTTTGATTATTTATGAAGGGTTAATATTAACCCGTAAATTGGGTGAGAGTAATCTCAGAGTTGGCATCTTCAAAACCAACAAGGTTGAATGTGTTATTCTCAGTTGCACTGTAAACAATTAACTCATCTCCAGGACCAATAACAAGAGATGTAAGTTTATCTTGAGTATTAGCAGCAAGAGTTTTATCTTGTACAATATAAGTTTCATCAGGTGTTGCATCTCTATCAACAACAACACTGCTAATAGTTGCAAAGTTTCTTGTCGATGCTTCTCTAGGGGAATCCCCAATTGTATCAGTACCAACAAATTTATCGGAATTCAAACCACGAATCACTTCTAATGTTGTGCCATAATAATCTCTGACATATCCCCACTTACCAGAGTTTTGTGCTTCAACGGTATAAGATTGACCATCTAATTCAAAGAGATCAATATTATTTACCCAAGTGCCAATAACATTATAAACACGAATTTGCTCAAATGTTACATCCGAAGTAATATCAATTCCTCTTTGGTTTCCAGTAGCATCAGTGCCACCATATGAAGAGTTTGCTGCAGTACCAGTATTACCATCATAATAAAAGAATGTGCCGCTAAGTGTTGTGCCGTCGAGTGCATATTGCACATAAGCACCCGCTTGCCCTGCGGTGCCATTAACAGTTTTACCAGCAGTATATTCTGTGCCATTATCACCAGTAACAGTAAAATCTCCATCAGGACCAAACTCACCACCAGCAGTATCAGATAGTTGGAAAAGAAGACCTGTCATGCTGCTATCAGCAACATCAAATCTATAAGTCCTATCATCAAAAACTTCAAAATAATCTGAAGATTGGATAAATGCACTATATGTGCCACCAGAGGTTGTAGTAGAGAAGATGAAATGATTTTCTAAAGTGCCAAGACCACCTGTCTTAATTGTGCCAGATCCACCAGAAGTGGCAGATAAAGGATCACCTTCTGCAAGGTTTCCTGCGGTGCCACTTAAGACTTCTGTGTCAATCCAAACAACAGTATCACTACCAACCACATAAACATCGAATACATTAGCAATAGCAGTGTCTGGTGCTGTGCCTGCGGTTAAAGTATCGCCAATACTGATTGTTCCCGTGACACCTTCTAGAGTCACAGGTTTAATACCCAGAGATTTTACAAAGATTGTAGTAGAATCGGGAATAACAACAGAATCAAATAGTGCAAATTTTTCTGCATCATCAGAGGTCAATGTGTCTCCAGGAGTTAATGCACCTGATGGAAGTGGGGTATCTAACGTAAAGACTTGATTAGTTACCACATCACCTGGATGAAAAATATAGGTGCTTGCATCTAAAGTAAACTTTTGATCATATCTCTTTAGAGCAACTCTATATGCTGCACCAGTGCCATCATTAGAAATTGTTAATGCTGCACTTGCAGATGAATCAACATATGCATTATACAACAACGTATTTGTCGTTGCAGCGGGTTTCGATTGTCCTAAAATTCCTGTTTTTGCCATCGTAATAAATTAGAATCCTGCGTAGAAAAATTGTTGTTGTCTTGTGCGACCAGTTAAGTTAGCAGCACCAATACCTGCTCCAAAGTTAACATCGTCTAAAGTAACGTTTGACGTTGAAAGTAGTGTCGCATCAGCATCTGGGAATTTGATTGTGCGATTTTCAGTGATGTTACTTGTGTCGATTGTCACTGCACTTAAAGATCCCAGTGTATCTTTAATGTTTGGTCTAACAAGTGTTTTGTTAGATACATCTTGGGCGGCAAGTTCAGTTACGAAAACATTATTTGCTATACCGCTATTTAGGGTATTCGTTTCTGGAAACTCATAAACACTACTGGAAAGAGTTTGCAGATTTGAAAGTGATAAAACAACTTTCTTAGTTGCATCAGTGTTATCACTAAAAATAGGATTTTCGTAACTTTTATTAGTCAAAGTTTGGTTAGCATCTTGCCCAACCAAAGTGATACTGATGTCAGGAATTGTGATAGTCCTATTGTTTGTTAAGGCATCAGTATTAAACTGTGCCCATACTGTATCAACTTCTGCGTCTGCTGCTACCTTAGGGTTTACAAATGTTTTTGAAAGGAGAGTTTGCTCCGTTTTTGTATCAACTAAAGTAGATGATGTTGCCGTAGGTTCTACAGTTGTTGTTACAGGACCAGGATCTGGTAAGAAGTATTGTCTTCTTAAACCAGTACTTGTGGGCCAATTAAGTTGGAAAACCGCCTCATCTTCACCATCAATTACGACAAAATTATCTTCATCAATAATCAGTGTCTTATTTCTAAGAGTTTGAGTAGTATTATCACCAACCAGAATAGTGTCGTTGCCTGTAGAAATAGGAGGTAGATTGAAAATCTTGACGGTAGCATCATTAGAAATACCACCAATTTCAAACCTCGCTCTAGGACCTTGTGCATCCTCCAAAATAAATGCTGTATCACTAATAGTGAATTGACCAGCAACTCTTACAGATCCAGTCCCCTTGGGTGATAAAATAATATTTGCATTTGCAATAGTTTCATCTACTGCACTAATGTATAACGAAGAAACAGTTGAAGAATCTTGGATTCTAGTGTAATAAAGACCACCGTCTCCAAAACCAATACCAATCTGATCATATGCATCTTGATATAAACCAGTATCTCGATCAAGGTCGAAACATAGTCCAGGATCACTTTTTGTGCCCTGTGAAACACCTTTGAATAATTGGTTTACCTTTGCTTTCCTATTCGGAATCAAAGGATCCGACACAACTAAAGGAAGAATTGCTTCTCCCGATAGATTAGCATCTGCAATCGTATCTAATTGAGATATTTTTCTGGTTCCCACGAATCATCACGCTGGCTACAAGTTTATTTATATGGATATAATTCATTGTATCTGATGAATCTACGAGAGTTAGGTTCTACTTCAAGAGATGCACATACATCAAGATAAGATTTCCATTCAACTTCCAGGTGTTGAGGAATCGAAGGATTCGGGTGGTCTGTATCCACACATGAGTTCTTTGACTTCGACTGCTTTGTCATAGTGTTTTTTATGATAGTTAATTACATCATCTAGACAAAACATAACATCCTCATATGTTTGTCGTGCTGATACTTTATCATCACTGAGATAATCATCGATAGCATCTTGCATACGATCTCTACGTTGGTTTGCGTATTCTTTCTCCCAAAATTCATTTGTTGATTCAACATCGGGAATATCCTCACTAGGAGGTTTTGCGGTCCAGTAATCAGTAATAGAATCAAACATTCTTTTCTTCCTTAACGGTTTTAAAATACAATTTGTAGTACCTGGTCTTCATCTCGCTTAGTATAGCATTATCTTCGTCAAATGCCATATACTTTGTTAGTTGATAAGATCCTTCTAACTCAGAAATTAAACGGAGAAGACTGGTGGACGATCGTTTTAGTCCACCATATTCATATTCACTGCTTGGGCGCATTGGGTTTAGTTACTCTATTTTCAACTACAGATTTATGCAGTTGTTTAAGTGCAGCAGCAGTTTCAGGTGTTTCTTCCCAAGTCCATGTATCGCTACCGATAGTTTTTGATTTTTTAGTCATAGTATTTGAAAGCGAGGGATATACGCATTGGAGTGTGTTGGTGGGAGAAGGAATATGCTTTGTGGGGTATGTTAGCATCAAAGCATACAGCACTGTTTGTAATTGGTGGAATGATTATATGATCATTATCCTTGGGCATAAAATGGGTAAATCCACCCCATTCACGATCCCAATCAGACATGTAAATTAATACTGTTTTTTTACCATCATCATGGTGAAAATTACCATCTCTACTAAACCATTGACCATTA
>Ga0209557_1000835_pt1 | contig 17548 bp, 17 predicted proteins | sample SaaInlV_120m_DNA_4_FD_184672 | JGI IMG/M metagenome (GOLD analysis project Ga0209557, IMG submission 184672) | Marine microbial communities from expanding oxygen minimum zones in the Saanich Inlet - Saanich Inlet SI074_LV_10m_DNA (SPAdes) (version 2) | ecosystem: Environmental > Aquatic > Marine... | reverse complement strand
ATTATTAATATCTTGACTATTTGCATTTAAATCGTTACTCAATGTTGGATTAGTATCTGCACTAACAACACCTGCTCCAGCAGCCAGTGTCACTGTTGACCCAGTTACTGATGAAGTTAAGCCTGCTCCGCCATTAATTGTAAACGCTTTGTTAGCTGTGTTTAGTACTAGGTTGTCGCCGTCAGTACTAATTGTTAAACTAGCATTATTTGTAATTGTAATTTGTGTTGCGTCACCTGTAAGATTTATTCCATCTCCAGCAGTTAATGATCTAAAATTTAAGTTGTTACTTTCTTTAGTATAAAATACACCTTGCCCTGATCCTAAATTACTTGCTGTGTTTTGCGGAATAACTCTTAGATCAAGTTCGTCAAAATTGTTGTTGACTTTTACAAACGCTTGTCTTAGGTCATCACCAGTTCCATCGTTTGCTAGTGTTCCTACATTTATTCTAGTTATTGCCATATCATTTTCCTATTTGTAATATTTATCCTTACGGTGCTGAGCTCTTATATGGGTGACTTACAGGTAAATTACCTTGTAACCCCCACTTGTGAGCAAGGTAGCCTTCTGCTTTTATTACAGTTGAGATGTCTGTGCCGCCTGTGCCAGGAATACTTGCTACTGAGAAAAATTCTGCCATTCTGCCGGACATACGTTCGTTTGCTCTGTTGCGGAAGATACGTAGATCCATAAGGGTGTCTAGTGAGTTGTCATAGTCATCCACAGGTGTAAACGCATCTACTCCGTCTACTCTTAGTGCGATTTGGTTGCCTGTTTTGTTGAATATAACAACCATTATAACCCAAGTGTTTTGTGCTACACCTGAATCAAAATCCTGTGCGTTTCCTATAGTTGACGAGATTCTACCTGTAACCAGTCCATCCAAATCTAACTCACCATCAAAGTTACTGGTACCAGCACTGATAGCATAGTCTCTTTTGGTTGCTATTGACCCGCTGTTATTTTCAACGCTCCAGAAACTATCTTGTGAGTCGTTGCGAGTGTTCCATTGCATAACTCCTATTGCCCAGTGATTGCCACTGCTGGCTTGTGCAACCTCATCGGTGGTAAAATCTTCGCTACTACCTGAGAATGAAAAAACCGCCTTGCTGTCCAATGTGTTGCTTACATTAGGCGTGCCATTAACAGTTACCGTTGCGTTACCTGCTTTGTCTGTAACTGCTGTTACATCTGATCCACTAAGTGTATAACTGCCAGTGTCACTAGCATCAAACCAAATAGCCGAAGTTATATCTGTGCTAGGATCCCAAGCCGCCGGCGGCGCACTACCAAAAGCACTTGCTCTGCGTCCTGCAAAAAAACTGCCTGTTACTGTAGATATTAAAGGCATTATGTGAAGTCCACCATCTGTCCAAGCACAACGTAAGTTCCACCATCATTTAATATCGTAAATGAGAATGAATCAATTCCGTTTGCGTTTCCTGTAGGAGCCGAACCACCTTGCCATTCTATGGTCTGTGCCGCTTCTCCTATTTGGACAGCGGTAACTTCATAAGGTGTAGCACCTTGGTTAATAATTATTGTTACATTTGTAGCATACTCGGCCGTTAAGCCTAAGTTTGTAAAGTTTGCTGTAATATCACCTGCTGGTGCTGTTAGATAATGTATGTTTCCTGTTGAACAATCTAATGCTGTAACTCCTGTTGCACCGTTGGTTGTGGCAAATTTTTCTATCATGCCTTCATCAAATTTTACTTGTCCGTTCAATTCAATAGCACCGCTACCATTTGGAGCAATGTTGATTGGACCATTACTTGCTGAAACAATACTGTTACCACCTACATCTAAATCTCCACCTAGTGTTATATTTCCACCACTAGACAAAGCATCAGTAATGCCATAACCTGCTATTGTAGTTGGTTTACTTGTAAGTGAAGCAAATGCTCCATCAAACAATGCTGTATCACCTGCTAATGCTGTTGTACTACTTGTACCTAATGCTAGTGCATCAGTAATGCCATAACCTGCTATTGTAGTTGGTTTACTTGTAAGTGAAGCAAATACTCCGTCAAACGCATCTGTAATGCCATAACCAGCAAGTGTAGTTGGTATACTTGTAATGTTTGAAAATGCTGTTGTCACACCTGTCAACGCACTACCATCTATTGCTGGTAGAGCACCTGTAAGTGTTGTGGCGTTTAATGTGCCGTTTACACTATCAACTAGTACAGTTGAGTCTTGTGCTACAACGTCTATTGATTGTGTACTACCACTTGGTAGTACTGAACTTGTAATAGCACTATCTACTTCAGTCTTTGTGTAAGCATCTGTGATTCCATAACTTGATAGTGTAGTTGGTGTCCCTGTAAGTGAACCAAATGCTCCATCAAATGCATCAGTAATACCATATCCTGCTATTGTTGTTGGTGTCCCTGTAAGTGAACCAAATGCTCCATCAAATGCATCAGTAATACCATATCCTGCTATTGTTGTTGGAGTATTAGTAAAATTAGCAAAGTCTAAATAATAACTTGCAGCCTGTCCACCTAACGAAGTTGATGTAATTCCTGTCAATGCACTACCATCTAGTGCTGGTAGAGTACCTGTTAAATTTGCAGCTGATATAGTTCCGTTAACACCATCTACTAGTAATGTGCTGTCATCAGCAAATACGCTGCCTTTAATATCAGTATCAACTTGTCCATCTTCAAGAGCAACTATATCTGCATATAATTCTGTAAAGTTATCATTGATTTTAATCATTGCATCACGTAACGCATCACCGCCACCACTGTTTACCGATGTTCCAATGTTTATTACTTTTTGTGCCATTATACTCTCCCAACCACTACTTCAACAATGCCACGTTCTGTATCATCCTTGCTGCCTACTGCTTTACCAATGACTTGGCCAACACCTGGAGTATTATTTACAACAGCAAATCCTGGTATAGAACTTGTTACTAACATATCACCTGGTGCAACTTTACCTATTACTTTACATGGAACACGACCTTGTAACGCTAGTCCTACAACATGATCGCCTTCTAGTGCGCTGTTCATCAAGTGTGCTGGATTAGTTGTAACAATACCAGCAACTCTGTGATCACCTTTTGTAGTTGTAATTGTTAATTCAGCGTCACCACCAAATACTAGAACTGTTCCTGGTTCGTAACTTTCATCGCCTAAATAGTTTTCTGCCAAGTCAGCGTATAGTGCTTCAGTAGCAGTACCATCAAATACTGTTGCGTAAACTGTATTCCATCTACCGGTTGTATCTGCACCAATGTTTCTAGTATTGTTTGCATTAGGTAAAAGATTATCATTAATAACAACATTTCCAGTACCGTTACCACTTAATGTTAAATTGGTATTTGTTGTTTTAGATGTTAATGTGTCACCTTGCAGCGCATTTGCTACTACTGTAGAGCTTACAGTTAGTATATTTGTACTAGGATTATAAGTTACACCTGCATCAGTATACAAATTTTCTGCTGTAGCAGTGGAGTTATCACTATCTACAAACGTCATGTAATGTGTTGCATTAATTGAACGCTGTATTGTATCAATAGTATCAGCACTAGCAGCATTACCAGTAGTGTTAGCATTAATAGTACCTGGCAAGCTAATTGTAAGTGTACCGCTGCTTTCGCTTACACTAATTTCATTTGTTGTTCCAGCAAATGTCATTGTACCACCTAAGGATACTGCTGTGCTGGTCCCACCGCTTGCTGCTATTGTAATACTGCTGTTTGCTAGTTCTGCATTTGCAACACCGCCAGCTTTGATTCTAACACGACCAGTAGAAACATTAGTACCACCGCCTATGTCATCGCTTTCAACTTCAAAGTTATTATCACTGAATGCTGCTAAACCAACAAAGCTCTGACCAACTTGTGGTGCAGTTCCGCCAATTCCGTTTGTTGCATCATCTTCGTCAAATGTTCCTGCACGATTCATAAACAATTTAGCTTGTGTAATACCTTCACCAAATGCTGTTGGTGTAAATACTTTTCCATCATCAACAGTACCGGCTTGTATTAGTGTATCTATTTCATTTAAGTTAGATGGATCATACGTAAATCCAATGTCACCTGTGACTGTTGCATTTTCACTTAATTGTGAGCCCGAAGCACCTTGACCTGTAAACACAAGTAAATCGCCTTGTATAGCTGATGTATTACCTGTTATTGTAACATCGCCTATGTCATTCAGTTCATCAGTTTTGTCATTAACATATCCAATCGTTGCAGCATCATCAGCAACACTAGTGTTAGGCTGTAAGTTTGTAATACGGTTATTATCCATATTCAACGTACCGACCATTGTATCACCAGCTTTGTATATAAATCCACCACCGGACGGTATTACATCACTACTTGGAACTAGTTGTCCTTCTCTGTCTCTTCCTAGTCTACTGTTGATATAGCCTTCAACTGCTGTTTGAGTCGGAACTGCATCGCCTTTGGCATCTGTAAATGTATCGTCACTGCTAAATTCGTTTACACGTACACCACGTTTAAAGCCAATACCGTCAATGTTTGTAAGTACAAGTGCAGCGTTAAATGTAACAGCACCAGTACCTTGGTCAACTTCAAAGAATCTACCTACACGGAAGAAACCGTCTTGGTCTGTTAGTACAGCAAACACACGACCTTTATCACGTTCTTGTACTTGTGCTTTAGATTTGTTACCTGTACTGTCAATTGCATCACTAGATGTTACAGGTTCACTTACAGGCTGTCCTAAGATACGCTCTGGATAGTTTGTAGCATTGTAACCACCTGTACCAATATCTAACATATCGTGACTTGTTGCACGACAGGTTGAAATATTAACGGTAATTTCAACTGGTTCACCAGTTTCTAATCCTGCTTTTAGTGTTATTCCTCTTGCACTAACAAGTTCACTTCCTGTTCCTCCAGGAAAAGTGTTTAAACCAGTACCGCTTGCACCATTTACAATATTAGTAGCGTGATCTGTAAACTCAATTACAGCAAATTGATTACTTGTTGCTGTATTTGTATGTTCACTGTAGCCGGTAATTTTAAATGCTTTACCGCCCCAAGTAAAAATCATCTCCTGTGTATCTAAACGTGCTTCGTCGATTGTCGAAATTCTGTTTATAGCAATTTGAGTATCTCCTGCACTTGCGCCTAGTGTTTTTGCACCGGCAGCACCTGGAATAGCAGGACTTATATTTGCATCATTGTCGGCTAAAGCAAGGATATCTTGATCAAGATTTAAGTCTAAGTAATCATAATTACTGTCAAACGTGATAACACTTTGATTTGCTGCAACTACTTTTCCTGCTGTAATAGTTCTACCAAAGCCAATTGTCCTGTATGTTACTGATCCATTTGGATCTCCTGCAAATACAAGAGCAGTACTTGGACGAGTTGGAACACTTACTACACCGTCCATTACAAAGTTTTGTTTGTGTCTAAACACAATTGGAGTGTCGTGAGCAGTGTCGTATTGCAAGCCGTTTTCTGCTGTGCCTTCAATACCAGTACCTAAATTAAACTTCCAAATTTTGTTATCAATTACCGCAGTGTTACTATCAGTAACTGCTGTACCTGCAATAGTAGCGCCTGTAATTGTTCCACTGTCAACTTCACTAACAGTAATAGTAACATTGTTAGCTGGTGTTGCACCACCTAAATCTGCGCCAACTACTGTAAATGTATCTGAAACACTATAACCACTGCCTCCTGCTGTAACTGTTACGTTATATCCACTTGATGTTGTCTTGCCAATTCTAAATGTAGCACTTGTACCACTAGCTGCGGTTGTATAGTTTACTTCACCGCCACTGGCTTCTGCTTCATACGAACTTATGTACAGCTTTGGATCTGTTGAATTGGTAACTTCGTATGGTTGATATACATCCTCGGCTCTGTGATAAATTTCAATTTCACTTACATTCAGCGGATCTCCACTTAAATCATATGCATATACAACTAGATCGCCTTCTTCACTAAAGGCATCCATTAATTTAACAAATGCTGGAGTGTTAGCTGCACCTGCGGATGCTGTTCCATCTACATACGTGCCTGTTGCTGCTGCTACGGCTGTTGCTCCAAATCTTATACCATTAGTTGCTGTCGTATTCCATATACCGTCTACAGTGCTTAACACATGTACATCTCTACCACTGTTTGAAATAAAGCTAACTTCTGCTACTGCGGTAGTATTATCCTGGTATATAAAATCGCCTACACTAACATTACTACTTACATCTCCAGTAAATCTTACTTGATACTGTGCTTGGAAAGTTTTACATGGAAATACCATGTCTTGGTTGAGTGTTGCATCCTGTGGAATCTCATCTGGATCTGCACCTTCTGAAACAAGTCCGTATATACCATAACTGTTGTTACCTGTAAGTGAACGAATTTGCGAACCATTGGCTGCAATGTAACCAGTGTGACAGTAATATGTAAACACACTAACAAGTTCTGATAGTGCGTTGTTTGTAGCAATAACACCATACCCGTTGTCGTTTAACTGTGTGTAGTCGTTTGCAAGCATTGAGCGGTTACCGCCACTTTGCATAAAGATATCTGCTGGTAAGGAACCTGACCATCCTGTTCCTGCTACCACTGTTCTTACATCACCGCCACTTACATATGCACTAACTTCTGAAACTAATACTGGATCAGTTAGTGCTGAATCTCTATAGACAGTAAATGATGTTGCAACTGTGTTTCCTACATAGTAGGTGTTGCTGTTTAACTCAATAGTACCATTTACATTTGTAATTATTATTTGTTGTGCATTGTTTAGTCCGTGTGCGCTGCTAAATTCTAATACAACATTAGTACCAGTTAAATTAATACTTTGAATAGAGTTCTCAACAGGATCAGGAGCATTACTATCTTCATCTAAAATTAGAACCGCAGTACCCGCTGATTGATTGTAATTTTCAATAGCATTAACTTGATAACGAATTCCTCCAACGTAAAATGGAAATGGCGTTTGTGGTTTGCGTATGAACAAACCGTGATCTGCCGGGCTAGATACCGATAGCCTAAATACATTACTATTGTTTAAACCTGTGATAGTTGCAGGCATATTACCTGCATATCCGTCAATGTACATGCCGCCAGCAAATACTTTGTCAGTTCCTTGGCTTTGAGAAAAACTACTACATGTCTGCGCATAAGGCGAACGTGTTAGTATTTGTCCAGTTGGATCGAGGACCATCATAAATCCTCCATGCTTTTGACATGTAACGTTTCTTACGATAGTATTGTCATTACATAAGAATACATCCATTTTGTTATTATTTTTTGCAGGATTATAAGCGGAATTATCTAATCCAAATGCTACACAATCTACTAATGCATCTGCATTGGTGTTACTAGCTGCTTCTGGAGGTAAGTCAACGTCAGTAGTCACTGATATTGATCCTAATGTAGTATAAGATACACCACCGGCGCCATTGTCCCAGATATATTCAAATAAAACCTTCAGTTGTTGTATTGCTGCTTTGGTTTGTGCTTCTTGTCCTGTTACAGCAGCCCCACTAGCATAAAACCCTTGGTTAACTAATGTAGCTTCTCTTCCACCGTTGTCTAAATCTAAAATTATACCATCTATAATAAATCCTAAATCTCTGCGGCACTTTGATTCGTCGTAAGTAAATCCTGACCAAATACCTGTTCCGATTGCAACCTGAGCTGTGATATATTGTATTGTTTCTTCTATAGCATAACTTTTATTTTTATATAATAAATCGCCAGCATTTTTAAAAGCACCAGGATTAGCTGCGCCATCTGTTCCAATATTTTGTACTGCACTTGGGTCTGTTATATAATGACGTCCGTAAAATCCTGTTTCGGTAGAAGCAGGATTTGGATGTGTAAATGCTAATCCGCCTGTTGCAGTGGTTATACCATCAACAGAACCTGATCTATAAAAATATGTATTTGCCCATTTACTTTGAGATTGTCCACGTTTTGGACGTATAATAGTTCTTCTAAATTCGTCACCTTTTATCGAAACATTTTCTGGTATACGAATTGGCATATGCTCGTCATATATACCAGATTCAACTCTTATACTAATTTGGTTATTTTGTGTTTTGTTACCAAATTCCAGTTCTTCGCCGACTATAAATTCAATTGGTTCTAGTAATTTTAAACTAAAATCATCAGTTGCACCGTTGGCAAAAGTATAGTCTATAATTTCAGCTACAGCACCTGATTGTTTACCCTTGACTATTTTTCCTGCTCTAATATCTCTATTAGCAGTGTTGCCTTGCTCTAAACCAATGTTACCATTTGTGATTTGTAGTGCATAATAATCACCTGTTTCTGTTAATGTAACTTCTGCTGTATTAGGATCTAAGAATGAAATTACATCATCAAAACGGCTTTCTATTGCTGTTCTATAGTTTGCAGGTATGCCCTCAGATATCGCTGCTGATATTAGTGTGGTTTTTGCATATTCTATTCCTGCAACTGTTTCTGTGTTTTGATTTACTCTAGCAATATTAGCACTTGGATTAGCATAATATCTTAAACCGGCCCAGCGTGATAGATAATTTTGCTGTAAATCGCCTAGAATATCTAATCTTACACTGTCAATTATTAAACCTACATCTCTAGCACACAGATCTACATTATAAGTAAAACCTGGATAAGTTGTTGTAATATAATCAGTGGTAGATTCTGCCACAGCATCTCTTTGAGCAGCAAGTAAAGCTGCTGTTGCTAATGCATCTGCACCCGCATTTGAAATTGCTGGTGTGCCTGTTACTTTACCCGGGATACTATTACCACCACTTAGGTAACTCATTGTTTGCACATAAGGACCAGGCTCAAATGGTGTTCCTCTTATAATACCTTCTGCTGCTTCACAGGCTGCTGCTATAGTTCTATATGCATAACTTAATGCACGACCTTCTTTACCTGCAGGTGTTTTAGCTTGTGTATCGTCGCCTTGTGTGCTTACAAATAAATTTGTACTACTTGCAAAACTAGTATTGTCAACGTAGTATTTTGTTGCGGCTTGTAAATCTTCAGGACCAGTTGGTGTGCCTGCTCCAGATAATGCTCCAGGATGGTCGTGTAAAAATAGTGCATCATCCATTGTTCTGTTTGCTACACTACCAGCTCTTGTTATAACTTCTTGTGTTTGTGGAACTTGTGTACCTGTGTTAGGAGTATTGGTTACAGTTAGGGCTCCGGTAATACCTAAATTTCCGGTCATTGAATCGCCAGTAACGTTTACATAATTACTATCAGCATATCCTTTACTAATAACTAGACTATCTTCTGTAATAACGCCACTGCTAGTTCCATGTGTTGCATTATATTGTGCTACTAAGTCAGCAGTATTGTTGACAAGAGAATTGTTGATTGCTGTTGTGTAGCCTATTACAGCACCAGCAGCAAGTTCTGACGTTAAAACAGGCTTACTATCTTGACTAAGTCTTGTATTAATTGCTTTTATTTTTATTTGTCTTGCATCATCATCAAAACTAAACGCCACTGTATTATTCGGATCAGTTGCATCATTAGTTCCAGCATCTGAAACTAGTTCAAAAAATTCAACTCCTAGTCCGTCGCCTTTTGAAAATACAACACGGTTTTCGTTACCAGCATAGTCAGTTGGTGTGTCATCTAGGTTAAGAAAACTAATGTTTCCGCCTTGTCCAAATACAGCATAAAGTTCTGTAAAGTTATTATTTACTTTACGAAAACTTTCACGTATGCTATCACCTGTGCCGTCATTACCCTCAACGCCAATATCAACTTCTCTTCTTGCCATTTTTTACTCCATTATATAGCCGGTATGGCCAATTTATCCATATCGAAATTTACACTCACACCACAACCACATGCTGACTGAGCGTTAGGATTTTTAATCTCAAAGTTAGAACCAACTAGACTCTTTACATAGTCAACTTCAGTTCCTATTAAAAACATTAAACTATGTGCGCCAACCACAAAAGCCGAGCCGTTTGCAGTTTTAACTACTTCGTCATCGTCTTGTAAATCTGTTGGACTTGTAATTGTACCCCATTCGTATTCAAAGCCAGCACATCCTCCGCCTTTTATGTTAAGAGTAATGCCGTAGCACTCGTTTTCTTTACTTAAAAGGTCAATTTGTTTCTCTGCTGCTTGGGTTAGTGTACACATTGCCATTATTTGTTCTCCTACTCGTATTTATCGTTGCTTTTATAATCTTAATGTAAATATAGTTATGAATAAGAATATAATTGTAATTTGTTTTGGTAGAAGTGGTTCTACAAATTTACTAGATGCGTTTGTTGAAAATGACAATCTAAACTACATTAATGCTGCTGAAATATTTTGCAGAGGACGAATGTTTGATATAATACCTACAGAAAAAAAGAATTTTACATTCTTAAAAGCATCGCATCACGAAGAAAAAGCAACATTTGAAAAACAGTATTCAGTGTTTAATCAATACAATATCCAAGACAAGTCTGTAATATTCAAAATGTGGATAGGTTGGCACTTACACTATATTCAAGAACCATTTTACAAAGAGTTTATAGAAAATAGTCATGTAATATTATTATTTAGAAAAGATATAGTTGCACAAGGTATTAGTGGTTGTATGACTACTCATGCTCTTAGTAGTTTACGAAATGTAAAAAAAATAAATTGTGATCCATTTCCTCTTGAAATTGATTATCAAAGAGACATTGAATGGAAAATTCAACAGTTAGAAAGATTTGTAAAAAATGTGCCTGTAATTGACAATTTAATAATCAGTGAAGATATTTTTAACAAGGATTCTTGCATAGAACAACTTCGTAGCACTTATGGAATAGATTTTTATAAAAGAAGTCAAACTAATCCTGATTATTTAAAAAAAGAACTTATTACAAATTATAACGAAATACAAGCACAAATGATAAAGTTGGGATATGCAAGTCGTTATACAGTTGCTACTAATAAACTACGTTCGATTACAAAAAATAAAAGGATAATTAAAAACGTAATAGGAAAATTATAATGTTTATTAAAGAATACCTAATTGATACATGGCATATGCGCCGTAGTAAACTCGGAAAACAACATACATACAATCGTAAAAAAACAATGTGTTTATTTAGATGCGATAGTTGCGATGACGAATTTACAAGAGAACGAGGAAGTATGGATCCAAAAAGATTAAGTAATAATTACTTTCATGTTTGTGAGAATTGTGATGCAAAACGCTTTGCACAAAAGAAAGGCGTAGATAAAAAGAAAGTATGGAGTATGAGTGCCAGTAGTGGCATTTCAATAAGTAAAATTTAATAATACTTTCTTTTATAAAAATATGTAATTTCTTTTATGAGCTCTTTATCATAGTCACTTAAAATAATGTCTTGTGGTTCTGTTTGATTTGTATGCGGCATTACAATATCTTTTGTATCAAAATAATAACCAAGCCATTTTTGCAATAAATCTAAATTTTCTAATTTGAATACTCTTACATCTTTATATTTTTCAAAATGCTTGTTAGGTGTTATTCCGCAATGCCACCACCAGTCTCCCCAATCTTCTCTTTCGTAACGCAAATGAGTATAAGTGTTTAAAGGGTTTCTGATTAGTTCTAAATGTTCAGTGACACTCAAAGTATAATTTCTACGCTGTGCAAACATTCTATATCCACTAAGAATCCAATCAACTGGTTCTCTTATTACAGTGAATACTTTGTAACCGTTAGGAATTAATAGATTAGTATCATTAGGATGCTGCGGATTTTTTACTGGCAACTCCCAATTGTCTAACTTTTGTAAATATTCGCAGACACTACAACCGCCACATTTAGGCAAAAATAAGTATACCAGTTGTTTATTGTGATTTACAATACTTTGATAATGTTTTATTCTGCTTTCCAAATTGTCCAAGCACCATAAAAGATTGCTGCATATGCAATTAAGTCCATAGGTGCTATTATCATAAGCACACCTAATCCAACTAGAACTGCTCCATCAAGTGTTGTTCGTTCTGCTAAACGATGCTCTATCCATTTTTTGATCATTGTTTAATCTCCTAATTTGTTTTTCAAGCACAGCCATTCTTGCATCTTGTTGTCTGACTTTTTCTTCTAATGCTTGTACATATGCGTATGTAGGAATATGTTTTTCTTGTTCATCTTCGCCGAGCATAGTAAAACTATTAACTCCTGCACCTTTTAATCCACCAAGGACTCGGTTAGGATTTTTATCATTTGCAATAGATTGTTTCTGTTGCACTGCATACATTTTGTTCAAATAACTCATAACGTATTTATAAACTTTCTTCCCATGCATCTTGTAATCGAACACTTTCTCGCATACGATTCATTACATCATACAAACTAGCACTACTTTGATTTAAATTTGTTTCTCTAGTAATTGGTAATACATTATATGGCCGAGTCATCCATTTGTCTTCACTAATTGGATCAACATGACCAAACTGAATACCTTTTAAGTCTTCGTGTCCTTTACCGTACCAATCAACTTCAATAGTTTCCCACAAAATAGGATCCTGTAATTGGTCGTTATCGTTGTAAATTCTAAGTCTTTTACTTGCATAGTACTCTTTTAATTCTTGCCAGCGATGATGTAAAATAGTTTCAAATTCTGTAGGTACTTCCAAATGCTGTCTTGCATCCTTACTGTGCCAAATACACGCAAACATATCAATATATGCTAGTCCCATCATCAAAGGACTACTCACCATAGGTAACCTTAACGCAATGTTACTCAGTTCTTTACGAAATCCTGTTTCTTTGTTGTATTCGTACCAACGTGCTCTTTCATTTTTGTCAAACGCTAATGGAAAATTACGTTTATGCGATCGGTTGGCGCCTTTCTTAGGATCATCGCCTGGATTAGTGAGCGGGTCTTTTAGTTTTTGCTCGATGCCTTTTGAAATTTTATCTTTGCCTTTGGGCAAGTACGGGTTGCAACTACATGGGCCTGTGTGTCCAGCTTCTTTGACACAATAAGTACTCATCCACATAGGTGCTTCAATGTTTTCTGTTAGCCAAAGATAATCATTAGATGAAAGGAAGCCACTTTCTAGTAGCATGTCTTTTTTGTGTTGGTAAACATTGCCTTTGCTTCTAATTGTTTTGCCACACAAATTGAGTCTACTAATTTCTATAGTGCCTACATTTTTATCCCATTCACAAGATTCTGCAAAAGGAATTTTAAAATTATCTAAGATACTCAACTGTCTGACTCCTTGATGATATCATTGTAGGTGTTTTCTATTTCCCACTCAAGCCACTGTATGACTTGTTCAGTAGATACAGTCTCCCGTATCCACTCATATTTTCCTGTAGTTGTTTGGAACAAGTGATCCCAAAACTCGCCTTTGATACGATCTTCCAAGTCTTCGATATGGTTGCTAGGACCTGCATAAAGTTTTAACCAGTTAACTTCAAAGCCGTTGTGTCCTTCGTACTTGCGTTTACGAGTCTCAGGGTTACTTGTGATGCCATAACATGTACGGCCTAAGTGATTAGTCCATATGTACAGGTAACGCATCTTAAATACCGTTGTATTTGTTGATGTGCTGGTCTGGCAAGATTGGAAAGTCCAAGTTGTTTGCATCACAGTAAGCATAGAAGTCTAAGATCAAAATGCTCAACAAACAGTTGTCGCTCCAGCCACCTGGTAAATCGTGTGAACGATTAAACTTCTCCAAACGATTCTTTGCTTGCTTATGAAACTTGCTTGGCGATGCGTATGTAGTTTTAAAGAACTGCATCAGTGCATCCTGCCATTCACGTGTGATAGTTGTTTTGTTTTTACGTGCAAGTTTAGCATAGCGACCTAGTGCTAGGATAAAGCCACCGTCGACGCCTTTTTCATTTGCAAAATAACGATCGTGCAAGCTCAATGCAAACTCTAGGTCGTTAATAGCAACATCAAAGTTATCGCTTTCCATTTCGGCAATCTTATTAAGTCCTGAAATGTATGTTACCATACCTGGCTTTGCGCCTTGACCACGTGCTTCTACTGCTGGGCGTGTGTACATGTTTGCGCTTTCTACTACGCTTTGGATACGCTCGGCGTGCAAATCTTCTGTAAGTGTGCTACCATAGTTGCGTACACCACTTACACGGCTTTTGTGCATGTAGTAAGGCTCAACTGCTTTACGACCTTTATAGTTGATCAAACGAAACAAAAAGTTACCAAATGCTTCGCCTTTTGTATCACTACCAGGTACTACTGCAAGAGCATCAACTACTTTACATGCAACTGTAAAGTCTTTTTCAATCATACCAGCTTTCCATAAAATGTAAAGTGCTACTGCGGTATGTTGGCCTTCCGGAATACTGTAACGTCCATTAGGCAATTTAATACTGTTTACAACTTGTACTGCCCGTGGATCAAATGTTTCGATAATATGTGCTACGTGATCCCAATCAACATCACGTTGATTGTCTACGTTAATATCCAACAGTTCAAATGCTACGAACTCAATACCACCAAAGTCTTTGGTTGTATAGGTACCATTGCAACGAGCTCGCAAGCTGTTGATTGCATCTGTAATTAATTTGTTTGTTGGGGGTGTTTTAGTTGGGTTTGTACGTGTTTCAAGATCTTCGTATAAGTCTTTATCTTGATTACGTTCCATCAAGTTTTGAATTTTAGCTACGCTAAAAGGGTTACGCTTGGGCATTACCCGTGTTTCTAATTCAACTGTCATTTTGTTTCTCCATTTTGATTCAGTTAAGAATTGCGTAGGGCTGTTATGCTTCCTACTATTAAGTTATAGCATAGTTAAATGCTATTGTCAACCAGATGTTTATCTTTGTGTCCACGCTAAGTGAGCCAATTTATTTTTTTCTGCCCAGCGAATAAACAGCCCGGGCTCGCGACCAGTTGCTTCAATCTCACTAGGCTTATCCCAGTAGTCCATGCCTTCTTCGTTGGTCTGTGTTAGTGTACCTTCTTCGTACTGTTTTACATGCACCATCTCGTGTGCAATAGTGCATAGCATTTCACGCAGTCTTAAACTACGCTTGATATCAATTTCATATTCACCTTTATCGACCTGCATACAATAACCAAAGTTGGTATCATTACTCATATTACGGAAACTAATTTCCACATCAGGATTGATGTTGAATTTATCACAAACATAGTCCGCCATGCTGTAGGCATATTTGCGTTGCGTTTTTGTGCCGCCTTGTACGTAAATCATATTTGCCTCGGTGTTTTGCCTGTGATTAAATACATCTTCTTTATAATAGCATCAACATCTGCTTCTGTCAAGTAACCTTTTACAGTATCATTCTCGTCTGTGATGCCAGGCATTTCTGCTAGGTTGCCGTGTTTGATTACAGCAATCTCATAAGGAGCTGTTTCTGTGCTGTAAGAACCTTTACCTGAGATAATGCTAAGTTCGTATTCGTCGCCAAAATGCAACACACACTGATGCTTTTCCAAAAAATCAGCAGTGTTTTCTATCATTTCAAAACTTGATAATTCTAGTATCATGTTACCCTCATACGTTGCTTATATTACTAATATAGCATACAAAGTATAAGTTGTCAAGCGGCAATTTGTTTTGACTCTTCAGTCATGCTGTACAGTTGTCCACTAGCAAGGTTCTTCATTTTAGCTTCTACCATAATGTCAGCCCACTGCCAATGCGACAATGCCCATTCATTAACAGCACTGTTCCAGCAATAATCACTGTGTGCTCTTAGTTTGCCTTTTTTGAATCCTTGTTCTTCAAGTGCTGCAAAGTCTGGTTTTTCTGTTTCTGAGTGACCGGTAAGAATATCTTCTCTACTAACACTATAATGCATAGCAGGCCTAACACCACGCCAGCTGTCAATAATACGGTTAATTCTGTCGTCATCGGGTTGAATATATTCTCCTCTAGTATTGCACCAATGGTGATGTATGTCTAGCACCAAAGCGAGATCGTCTGCAAGCTCAAGCGTGTGTTCAAGACCCCATTTGTTTTCGTCGTTTTCGATTGTAATAGTGTTTCTTGCTTCTGGCGAGAGACGTTTAAGCGTGTCGCGGATACCGGCTGGACCTTTGCGGCCGCTGATGTGGACGTTGCACTTGAAGTCTTGGAATGACTTGCCGTAGCCCATCCACCGTATGAGATTGGCGTGATATTCAAATTCTTCTATGCTCCGTTCTACAATTTCGTCACTGTCACTTGCAAGTACGCAGAACTGTCCTGGATGCATGGAGAGCCTAACATCCAAGCGTCTGGCTGCTTCACCGACTTGTGCGTAGTGTTTCTCGCAGTATGCCACCACATCAGGACGAGACCAAAAATACATCCACTCGTGCTGGGTAGCACAAGGAAGCTGATTACTACCAAGTCGGACCATTCTAAGCTCTGGCGGAAGACTTCCCACATACTCGACTAACCTCTTTGCTGCTGCTGCATTATGAACCATGATATCCCACATGCGTTCTTCTGCAACATCTTTGCTCTGTCTATTTAGCCATGCCACTGTAGTGCTGCGTTCAGTAAGTGGACGTTGTAGTTCTTCTAGCAGTTTCTTAGGTTGATTTTGTTTGTAGTGCAGATATTTACAGGCAAAGCCAATGCGCTTGGTCACTTGCTGATCAGCAAGATAGTCACCGCATGTTGTAAATTTCAAATCGTTCATACTTTTTCCAATTCTGGCACTTCAATAAGTTTAGCCTTGTATTCAGTTTCGTTCCAGTTTTGAGGAGGACCAAACTTGCCCACAGTCCTAAAAACCACTGCTTCTTTGGTCTCGCCGTACTCGTAGCCGAGAAAAGTAAGACCTGCATACATCATATAAGTTCTAATCATAATTCTATTATATACTCCGTTGGTATAAAAGTCAAGTTAAATTGGGCTTTTTTCGTACAGTTCCGTTCTTTGTAAAGTATGCTTTACGCAAACTTGCTAGTCCATCTTCTACACGACTTGGGTATTTGCCTAAGAAAGTACCGGCTTCAAGGTCGCCCTTTGTAATGTGTTCCTTATGGAAGTGTTCAATATCGTCCCATACTGCCAACATTGTTTTACCCATCTCGTCAAAGAAACCATCACTGAAAATAGCATCGTCTTGTACATAGTAAGCGTATGATGCCATGAGATACCATGGCACCATCATGTTTATGTTTTTTGCAAATAGCTTTGCTGCATGATCGTCAAGCATTTTTCAACTCATCTAAGTTTACAGGTTTAAAATCTGTTTGCTCTACGCATACACATTTGTATGGGCCTTGTGGTGAAGGATTGCTGTGTATATGTCCATGAACATTTAATACAGGATCAGTGCCAAATCTATGCGACTCTGCAAGTGTGCTTTCGTGCTGTGGAGTATGAGATAAAAGCAATCCATCACTGCTCATATCTTTCCACAATGCAATACTTTGAAAGTACGGCGCTAAGAATTTTGGATTATCGTGGTTGCCTAATATCAAATGTTTTTTGCCATTTAATTTGTTAAAATTTTCAGCAAGCCATTTGTCTTTGTTCATGCCAAACAAAACATCGCCTAAGTGATATATTGTATCTTTTGGTGCAACAACACTATTCCAGTTATCAAACATACATTCGTTCATATGATCAACACTATCAAACACTCTAGGAGGTTTGCCA
>Ga0209557_1000834_pt1 | contig 17561 bp, 13 predicted proteins | sample SaaInlV_120m_DNA_4_FD_184672 | JGI IMG/M metagenome (GOLD analysis project Ga0209557, IMG submission 184672) | Marine microbial communities from expanding oxygen minimum zones in the Saanich Inlet - Saanich Inlet SI074_LV_10m_DNA (SPAdes) (version 2) | ecosystem: Environmental > Aquatic > Marine... | reverse complement strand
TTCGCTGATTTTAACGCATCTGAAGCCTCTGCAGACACTGAATTACGCTCCGCACTGGTCAAATTGCGCGCTAGGTCCAGGGATTTATCGATCAATAACCACTACGCAAGGCGTTATTTTGACCTATTAAAGACTAATGTAGTGGGCGAAAAAGGCGTTAGTTTGCAGGCAAAAGCCGTCGATTCGGTTGGTAATTTAGACCTAAGCGGTAATCAGGCAGTAGAAACCGCGTTTAAGAACTGGGGTCGATACGGAAACTGCACTGTAGACGGCAAAATGAGCTGGATCGACGTGCAGAAGCTAATTATCGAGCTAGTAGCCAAAGATGGCGAAGCTTTTGTAATTATGCACCGGAATAAAGATTTTACGGACTCATTCTCGTTGCAGATCATCGAAGCTGACATGGTCGATGAGCAAAAGAACGAAAGGTTAGACAACGGCAACGAAATACGAATGGGTGTAGAGGTTAATAAGTATAAAAAGCCAGTTGCATACCATATGCTGACCTACCACCCAGGTGATTGGGATTACTCTACTCAGATTAAGTCGCCTAAGCACATCAGAGTTGATGCTGACAGAGTTGTGCATATTTATAAGAAGCTAAGGCCCGGACAAAGCAGAGGCGAGCCCTGGATGACGCCGGCTATTTCTGCTATTAAGCAATTAGGTGCTTTTACGGAGGCTGCAATTGTTGCTGCGAGAGTTGGCGCGTCTAAAATGGGCTTCTTTACGTCACCAGGCGGCGATGGGTTTATAGCGGATGATTATGACGGTAATGTCCCGATAATGTCGGCCGAACCTGGCACGTTTGCCAGCTTACCGCAGGGCGTTCAGCTTCAAAGTTTTGACCCTCAGTATCCTAATAATGAGTTTGGCAGCTTTCACAAAGCTATCTTACGCGGCGTAGCTAGTGCTTTAGGCGTGTCATACGCTGCACTTAGTAACGACCTAGAAGGCACAAGCTATAGCAGCATACGTCAAGGAGCATTAGAGGAGCGTGATCAGTACAAGAATATGACCGCGTTCTTTATATCTAACTTCGTAGAGCCTGTATATAGAGCATGGTTGGCGAGTGCTATGGAGATGGAGACATTTAACATACCCGTCAAGCAGTATGATCGCTTTGCTGACACTGTCGATTTCAAGGGCAGAGGTTTTAGCTGGGTTGACCCGTTAAAGGAGATGAATGCAGCTATTGCCGGCGTTCAGAATGGCGTTATGAGCCTTTCTCACGTCGCAGCGCAGTACGGCATGGATACGGAAGAGTTATTGGCTCAGATCGCCAGGGACCGGCAGCTTGCGGAACAATTTGGTATTAAGTACGCGCTAGAGCCGTTTGGCGTGGCAAAGAAAGCAGCTGTAGAAGTTATAGAAGACGATGAGTAGCTATAAGCCAACACAAGGCATGAAGACAGCTGCCAAGCGAGCTCTTGAGTGGCGAAGAGAGTACAAGAGAGGCGGCACTGCCGTTGGTGTTGCTCGAGCTCGCGACATAATGAACGGCAAAGAGCTATCTGACACAACAGTGAAGAGAATGTATTCATTTTTCTCACGTCACAGCAATAACAAGGCGAAGCATTATGCCGCAAAAGAATCAGATGGAGGTCCTACTGCTTTTAGGATTGCTTGGGATTTATGGGGCGGTAGTGGAGGCTTTACCTGGTCAAAGTCGATTGTGTCCAGCATGGACAAAGATAGAAGCGAAAACATTGACTTGAATAATGCTGATTATGAATTAGAATCATACAAATCGGAAAACACCATAGAGGATACTCATATGGAACGCCATGTAGTGAGCGTCGAAGAGACGGAAGAGACTTACGTGATCGAGTTCGCAAAGCATGAACTTGAAAGCGAGTCAGATCAGCCAGAACAAGAGGCTGAGGTGCAGGAAGCCAGCGAAGACCAGGAAAGAAGCAATGATCCTGAAGTTGTGCAGCGCAGTCACTTTCTGGACGCTAGAGCTCTTGATGACGATAAGAGAACAGTGAAAATGTCCATCTCGTCAGAAACTGCCGTTGAGCGCAGTTTTGGTAATGAGGTGTTAGAGCATAGCAAGGAGGCCGTTGATTTGAGCTTCCTGGCTAGCGGAAGGGCTAACCTTTTGCTAGATCATGACCCCAAGCAAGTTGTAGGGGTCATAGAAGATGTATACCTTGATGAAGATACCCGGCGACTCCGGGCTAAGGTTCGCTTTGGACGAAGTGAACTTGCCTCATCGGTATATGAGGACGTAAAAGACGGTATCAGATCGAATATCTCGGTGGGATACCAAATAGAACGTCTAGAACGCAAGGACGACAAGACTTATGTCGCTCGTAAGTGGAAACCGTTAGAGGCTAGTATTGTTAGCATCCCGGCAGACATGAGTGAAATTGGTATTGGAAGATCTGCACAGGTTTCAACGGAGATTGCCGAAAGCGTGACAGTGGAAAGCAGCGAAGAAGAGACCGCCACAACTGAAACTCGAAAAATAGAGGTAATAACTATGGAAGACGTTAAAATTGACGTTGAAGCAGTTGCAGCGGAGGCCCGACAGGCTGCTCAGAAGAACGCTGCACAAATCGTTGAGCTCGGCGCTCGACACAACAAAGCTGATTTAGCTCGCGAAGCAATCGCATCAGGAGCTTCTATTGAAGACTTCCGAGGCGCGCTTTTAGACAAAATCGGTTCAACTCAGGCTCTTGAGTCTAACGACATTGGGTTAAGCAAGAAGGAAGCGAAGCGATTCTCTATCCTGCGCGCTGTACGTGCATTGGCTAACCCGCATGATCGTCGGTCACAAGAAGAAGCTGCATTTGAGTTTGAGTGCTCTCGAGCCGCATCAGAGCAGTATGGCCGTGAAGCCGAAGGCATCATGTTACCTACTGACGTTCTGCGGAACTGGAAGCGTGACATGAACTCAGCTGACGATGCTGACTTGTTTGGTGAAGACTACCGTGGTGGTGACTTCATTGACGTACTCCGAAACGCTAGCTCAGTAATGAGTGCTGGTGCTCGAGTCCTCAATGGATTGTCTGGCGACGTTCGCATTCCCAAGAAGTTGACCTCAGCTGCTGCTGGCTGGATTGGAACTGAAGGTGCTGCTGCTGCCGAGTCAGAAATGACCGTTGGCAACATCCAAATGGTTCCACGCACACTTGGCGCATTTACGGATGCAACACGCCAATTAATGGTTCAGAGCTCAATGGACGTTGAGAACTTGATCCGTGACGACCTTGCACAAGCCATCGCTTTGGCGATTGATTTGTCTGCATTGGAAGGCACTGGTTCATCAGGTCAGCCCACGGGTATCTTGAACACTACTGGTGTGAACCAGGTCGCTAACTTCGCAGCTGCTAACCCCACCTTCCCAGAAGTAGTAACTTTGGAAACTGCTGTAGCAGAAGACAATGCTCTCTCTGGCAACCTCGCTTACATCTTGCCTGCAAGCATGTACGGCGCGTTGAAGACTACTCCGAAAGCAGCTAACACTGCTCAGTTTGTTGCTGAACCTGGCGGCACGATCAACGGCTACCGTTCCATCGTATCTAATCAAGCTACTGCTGGTAACCTGTATTTCGGTAACTTCAGTGACTGCTTGGTTGGCTTCTTTGGTGGAGTCGATATCAAGGTCGATCCGTACAGCTTGTCAACTTCAGGCGGTGTAAGAATCGTAGCATTGGCAATGATGGATATCGCAATCCGTCACGCTGTAAGCTTTGCATACGGTAACGACGGCGCTTAATAGTGACGCTTAATACAAGCAAATGGAAAGGGGCCCAATCGGGCCCCGATCCTCTTGGAGCTAAGATGAAGAAGTACGAAGTAATCAAAGGCTGTGTAATTAAAGGTAATGGTCGCCAAGTTGGAGACATTGTTGAATTGGAAGATTATGAGGTCAATCAGCTTATAGCGATTGGTCGCATTGCAGAGGTTAAGCAAGAGCCTAAGAAGGCGCAAAATCGTAGCGTTGGTTTGTCAGGTGACAAGCCCACTAAAAGAAAGGCGAAAGAAGAAACGCCTGTAGAACCTGTAGAACCTGTAAAACCTGTAAAGCCTGTAGAGCCGGTAGAGCAAAAAGAGGCTGAATAATGGCTGTAGAAACGGATGTCGAACGAGCGATTATGCTCGCTGACTTTGGTGAGTCGGTAACATACACACCGTCTGGTGGATCGGCATCTACTATTACCGGGATATTCGACAAGGAATACCAGGCAGTAGATACAGGCGGTGAGGTGGCGTTTGCAGTAGAGCAGCCTCGTTTGGCGGTTAAAACGTCTGACGTGGCTAACGCTGCAGAGGGGGACTCTGTCGTTATAAGCGGAGTTAATTACATTGTAAGAGTCGTCATGAATGACGGCACAGGGCTGACAGACTTGGCCTTAGAGAAGCAATAATGGCTCACGCAAGAAAGACGATAAGAGACAGGATAGTAACTGATCTAACGGGCCTGGCTACCACAGGGTCTAGAGTCTACAGATCAAGAGTTTATCCCCTGGCTGAGGCTAAGTTGCCCGGGCTTGCTGTTTACACTCTGAGTGAGCAGATTGATTACGCGACAATCGGCGCGTCTAGACTTCAGCAAAGAGTCTTGTCGGTGGTGGTAGAGATTTATGTCAAGGGAACGTCTAATTACGACGATCAGCTTGATCAGATATCGTTAGAGATCGAGGATGCTTTGTACGCAGACTTAACTTTAGACGGTCACGCCAAGGACCTGCAGATAACCAGGTTTGAAGCGGATTTTACTGGCGAAGGGGATCAACCCCTGGCGTTCGCGAGAATGGCTGTGGATGTTATCTATCACACTAGTGAAAATGACCCGGAAACAACGCTATAATACTGGTGTTTTTAGGTTAAAATAGTTTTTATTTTAGGAGCTCGAAATGGCTACACATGCTGGACATACAGGCAGTATAAAAGCTGTCACATCAACAGACGGATCGGGTACTCCCGTAGCTGTTGCTGAGGTAAAAGATTGGTCTTTGGAAACCACTGCAAACCTAGCAGACGATACTGTTTTGGGTGACGCTTGGACTTCACAGAAGCTGACGACCAAAAGCTGGTCAACTACTTTGAATTGCATCTGGAGTGACGATGATGCGGCTCAAGACGATTTCGTAGAAGGCGGCACAGTTCAGGTTGAGCTATATCCTTACGGGGTTACAAGCGGCAACGTGAAGTGGGACGGATTGGCTATTGTCGCATCTGTAAGCAAGAGTGCTGCAGCTGATGGTCTAGTAGAAGCTAGCTTTAACCTTACTGGTATTGGCGCACTAACACCTGGCACTGCATAATGGGCTCCTTAATTGACGCGGCGGTTGCTCATTTTAGCAATCAGGAGGTGCGATCAATGGAGGTCCCAGATTGGGGCGTCACAATATTCGCCAAGAATTTGTCTTTGTCAGATAAGGCCAAGTGGCTTGCTAGATCTAAAGACGATACCACGGATTACATGGTTTATGCCGTGATCTATGGTGCCGTCGATGAGAAAGGCGAGCCCTTGTTCGATATCGGAGATAAGCCAAAGCTTCGTAATAATGTTGACCCAGATGTTCTATCGTCTGTCGCAAACTTTGTGCTAAAGCTAGCAGCGGATAGCGAAGAGGAACGCGAAAAAAACTCCTAGATGGTCAAGGAGAGGTCACCGACCTGTACATGATGTACGAACTGGCAGACCACCTTGGCCAACCGTTAGACGTAGTATTGCGAATGACGGTGTCGGAGTTTCAAACTTGGTTTACGTTCCTTAAACTAAAGGCAGACAAGTTAAAGGAAGCTACCAAAAATGTCAGGTAACGTAAACGTCTTTACAGCTACAGCGACGGACAATACAGGTTCGGCGTTTAAAAGCGTCCAAAACAACATCAAAAGAACTAAGCAAGAGAGCGAAAAGCTAAACGGCTCTCTGCGTATGATGCGTGGCGGATTCGGTCAGCTTGGTCATCAGGTACAGGATGTCGCAGTCCAGCTACAGATGGGCCAGAATCCGCTCATGGTCCTAACCCAACAGGGGGCCCAGGTAGCATCTCTATTCGGTCCTACGGGCGCCATAATCGGTGCTGTTGGTGCCGTTGCTGGCGCATTGGCGGGTGCGCTAATTCCTAAGCTTATGGAAAGCGGGAAAGAAGTAGATGAGCTGCATGAGCAGGTTAAAGACCTATCCAGGCTCATGAAAAGAGACGCCAAGACCGGCGCCGTTGAGTATGCTGGTGCTCTTGCTCAAGTTATGGTGGTTTCTGCGGCAGCAGCTGAAAACATGCGTATGAGGGCGGTAGATGAAGCAACATCTCGATTTTCTGAGCTACGAGAAGAGTTATCTAACACTGTAAAGAGCTTTGGTGATATTAGTACAGCTGGGGTTGCATACAGCGGTACTGTTATTGAGGCCCATCAACTTCTCGGGTTGCAAAAAGACGATTACGACAGGCTAAGTGAAAGCCTGAAATCTTTAGATATGACCACTCATAGCGGCAGAGAAGCCGTGATGGGGATGTTAAACGAGTTGCAAAAGTCTCAAAGGGAAGCAGGGGGAGTTGACGAGGGGTTCAGAGATCTTACTGACAGGTTCCAGAGCGCCCATGTAGAAATGAGCACTCTTCAGCAAGAACTTAAAGATTTCAGTCAGGCAGGAGCTCCTGCAGTAAAAGCAGCTACGGACGATATGACTTCCAGCTTCGATAGCTTTATCGAGAGGCTTACAAGAAGCGTGCAAAAAGCAGAAGGGTTAACGCCCGGACAAATGCTTGGCATACAGCTGCAAAACATGGAGGGGCTCACTCAAGCAGAAAAGGATTTAGCAGCTGCCTTGGTTCGCAGATTGCGTTTGCAAGAGACTGCAGATCAAAAAGGCAAGGACGCGATTCAGGCTCAAAAAGACGCTAAATCAGCTGAAAGAGCGCGCATGAAGAGGGAGGAGGAAATGCTGCGCCAGGTTGGGCTCGAAATAGACGGGCCCGGGCCAGATAAAGAAAGGCTAAAAACAGAGAAGAAACTAGAGAGCATGCGTACAGGGTTCTTGTCCGAACTTGAGCTCATATCTCAGCAAGAGTCTCAAAGATTAGGCTTTGTTAAAGGATTAGACGAGTCATTCTTCGATGCCACGCGTACCCGCGAAGACATGATTACTATGATTGAGCGAGATTCTGCACTACAGAGAATGAGAATCGCTGAAGAAGAGCAGGAAAAGAAACAGAAGATAGCAGAAGCCGGTCACGCGGTTATACAGAACGGCCTCCAACTAATGGCTTCTGGCTTCAAGGAAGGAACGGCTATTCAAAAGGCAGCGTTTGTCGCATATAAAGCGTATGCAGCAAGCCAGGCAATTGTTTCGGCAGAGGTTGCTGCGGCTAACGCGCTGGCGTTCTTACCGCCACCTGGAAATATTGCGTTCTCTAAATTCATCAGAGGCATGGGTTACGCGAGTGCCGCTATGATTATGGCTCAGACAGTCGCGTCATTTGAAGGAGGTGGTTTTACCGGCCGCGGCGCTAGATCGGGAGGCATGGACGGAAAGGGCGGTTTTATGGCGATGCTACATCCCAATGAAAAAATCACTGACATGCATAACGGTGGCGGCTCAGGGATTACAATCATAAACAATGTAGACGCTACCGGCGCAGGCCCAGAAGTAGACCAGAAGATCCGCACGGCTATGGAGAAAACGAGCAGAACAACCATACAAACGGTCAGGGACCTGGCTGGTAGAGGAAGGCTAGTATGACCCAGTTTATATTCCCTAACATAAACCCGACATCTAGCACCTGGGAGCTAGTCACCAACACCAGGGTGTTCCGGTCTCCTTTGACTAATGCTGTACAGACAGCGTCCCGTAAGGGCTCTCTGTGGAAGTGTACGATGCAGTACAACAATGTATCAGGCGTTACAAAGGCGACTCTGCAAGCGTTTCTGAGCCGTCTTAACGGCCAAGAACATAGGATGTTATTGAGAGACTTTGCTTACTCTAGACGAGGCGCAGGAGCCGATTCTACTTTGGTCGCTGCAGCAAGTCAGTCAGGCACAGAAGTGTCATTGACAGGCGGCCCTGGTAGCGCACAAGGCTATATGAAATCAGGTGACTATATCAGGATCGGTAATGAGCTTCATATGGTTGTCAGCGACTGGGATGCTGGATCTTTGACAGAGACAGATAGCTACAACACTGACTCCAGCGGCAATGTAACGGTAAATATAGCGCCACCGCTTAGGAACACGACAGCTGCGAGCGCGCCGTTCACAAACGCTGATGTTGTACCCCCGGTTCTAGGTGTATTTATTCTGGGAAACAATCCGTCATGGAGCAATGATGTCGGAGGTATTAGTAGCATCACTATAGAAGCTATGGAGGACGTTTTAGCATGAGTAGAGGGTTCTCACCAGCCGTAGCAGATGCGCTTGCTGCAGGGCACGTAAGGCTGCTGTCATTCGCCAAGCTAGAGTTTTCTAGTCAGACGTTATATGTGCATAACGGAATTGGAGAATATACTTTTGATGGCCAGACGTGGCAGGGCTTAGGTGACCTGGCGACAATATCTGCAGTAGAGGAAGGTACAGACGTTTCTCCTTATTCTATAACGCTGACTTTGTCTTTGCTTGACGCTACGCTTGCAGAGCAGGCGCTAGAAGAAAACTACTACATGCGCCCGGTGACAATATATCTCGGAGTGTTAACTGAGGACGATGAATTCGTTCAGGAGCCAAATCCAGCAAATACGCAGAATCCTGTGGCGTTATGGGCTGGTCATATGGACCAGATGGCTGTAAGCGTTGGGTCAGACCAGGGCGACATGATAACCATGACTTGCGAGTCGCAATTGTCCCTACTGCAAAGAAGCCGAAATCTAATGTTCACTAATACCTGGCAGCAATCCAGATACAGCGGAGATAAGTTCTTTAACCTTCTGGCGTTTGTAGAAGGGGTAAAGGTCAACTGGAAAGGCAAAGGCAGCACGATAACGTCGGGCGATATAGACCTTTCCCAGCCGAGGGGACCAGGAAACTATAGGCATTAATATGGCCTCGAAATTAGACGTATTAAGAGCTGCCAACAAGTGGAAGAAAAGACGGTTTGACTACGGCGATGCTGATTGCTGCCAGTGGGCAGGATTTGTGGTAAAAGAATTAACCGGCGTAGATTATTTAGAGTCTTTTAACTATCAAGACGAGGCTGCAGCCTATAAAATAATAGAAGGCAATGGGAGCCTGAAACATACGGTGTCGAGTGTTTTAGGGCCTCCAAGCAAGACGTTAAGCGACGGAGATCCATGCCTAGTAACAATGTCTACGGGTGATTTGATGGGCATAAAGCTTGGTGACAAGATACTGTGCCTTTGTAAGAACGGTATCATCCAAATAGATAAAGAAAACCTAATATGCGGATGGAATAAATGCCGAATGCAATAATTACAGCAATAATGTTCGTGGGCAATCTGGTTATGACTGCCCTGCCAATTATAGAAGTAGTTTTTGGCATTAGCGGAACGACATTTTTCGTCACCGGCGCGCTAGCGATAACTGCTGGCGTGGTTGGTATGTCAAAGCTTATGGAAATGTCACTTCCTAGGCCAGACTCGAATTATGCTAGGCAAAAAACCGTAAGATCGACAACTGCTCCAGTTAAGCGAGTTTACGGTGAGTCGTTGATATCAGGTCCTGTAGCGTTTATGGGCGTTGGCGGCACGGGCAACCAAGACTTATGGCATGTAATTGCTTTGACGGGTGATAAGTCAGAAGCAATCACAGACATATACTTAGACAATATAATCATCCCTAACGCTGATATAAACAGCGGCAACGCTCTGGGTGGCGCTGTAAACGGCACTACCACTATCTTTAAGCCGATAGACTCAACGACTTTGGTCACTGTCTACAAGTACACTGGCGGTCAAACAGCGGCTAGCATGCCTGTGGTCAATGAGTTCTTCAAATGGACTGGCGATCATAAAGGTCAAGGTCTTACCTACATTGCCACTAAGTTCTCATTCCCTGATAACGAAAAGATCGCAGAGATCTGGAACAAGTACAACCCGCAAGACATAAAGGCCCTGGTGAAGGGCATGGCCATTTACGACCCACGCAAAGACAGCACGTCGCCTGAGTATGATTCAAGTTTGGGGGTTTCTACGCAGAGGCTGTCAGATAGCACTACCTGGCAATGGTCAGACAATCCAGCTCTGTGCTTGGCTAACTACATAGCCGACGATCAGTTTGGAATGGGTGTTCCGTCTTCTGCAATTGATTGGGCTGCCGTTCACTCTTCTGCGGATTATGCAGATGCACTTGTTTCTATCCCGGGCTCGCAGACTCAGAAGAGATTTACATGTAACGGTGTCCTGTACGGAACCGATAGTCACGCTCAGAACATAAACAAGATCCTGAGCTCGATGAATGGATCGCTTGTCTACTCTAGCGGCAAGTATGTAATGCAGGCCGGTCAGTATATAGAGCCCGAGTCAGACGCAATCCTTACTGATGACGATTTGAATGGCCCTATTAATATCAGCGTGGCCAATACCAGGGATGACAGATTTAACACGATCAAGGGTACTCACTTTAACCCACAAGATCTGCACAAGAAGGTCGCATTCCCAGAAGTGCAGTTGACAGACATAGCGACCAGGGACGCAGGAGAGGTCCTCTATAAGGAAGTAGAGCTTCCTATGACCAATGACGTGTACATGTGTCAGCGGTTGACCTATCAAATGATTAACAGGTCTAACGACCAATTGTTAATCGAGTTCCCCTGCAATTTAAAAGCTTTACGTTACACAGTTGGAGACCGGGTAAAGATCACGCTTGATAAGTTTGCTGGGTCTGATCAAGACTCAATAAGCTTTAACCAAACACCTTTTGTCATCCTGGGATTTAACTTCTCGGCAGAAGGCGCAGTCACGCTCACCATGCTAAAAGACACCCAGGCAAACTATACAGACATGCCTGCGGCAAATTACTCGAGCATTGCGTCTGACGGATCTATCACAGATGGATTCTCAGGGGTCCCTGCGCCAACAAACTTGGGCTCAGTGGTTGATGGGCATTTCGTGCGGTTGACCTGGGATAACCCGGTTCCTAATACTACCTTTAACGATATTATCGTTTATCAGAGCAGCACTAGTAACTTTAGCGATTCGTCGATACTGCTAAGAACTAAGAATGACGCTATAACCTTTTCTTTGCCTAGCGCCGCCCTGACAAAATATTACTGGGTTAGAGCTTCTCTGTATGACAACGAGGTTGCTGCCACGGATATCGTTATCGGGCAGACCTACAGGATCCGAAGTTTAGGAACGACGAGCTGGACCACGCTGGGCGCTACGGCGCCGGTTAACAATGGTGACACCTTCCTGGCTACCGCAAGCGGGACATCTTCATCTGGTACAGGTATAGCGACAGATGAGTCAGCAGTAAGTGCTGTAGAAGGGCCAGAGACCGTCACTACCACGGACCAGGTTGCTGATTCTGTTGAGTGGATTGATGTCGATGACTCTAACAGCTTGAGGCCGTCTAACAACGCAACGGTAGGAGCAACGCTTGGAACTAACGTATACGACGGTCAAGCCCAGGCATACGCTGTAGGTGATCTGCTTAACTCTAACGGGTTCTTCAGGTTTACCAGGACAAGTGCAGACGATAACGTGGATGCGCCGGCAAATGCTGCTGCGTTTAATACAGCCTTTGGTAGAGCGCCGACAGACGGCGATATTGTCGTTGTCACCAACACAACTTCTAGTCCAAACAAGCAAGCCGCCTATCAATACGACGGCAGCACATTCGGCACAATATCTGGGTTCTTCGCTGGCGATCTGATTATAGATGACACTATAACCGCGGCCGCTATTAGTGTTGATGATCTTGGAGCTATTAATGCTAACCTGGGAACAATTACAGGCGGCACACTCAAAGGGGGAACGGTCCCTGATGCCAACGAAGCTCCGAGCGGCACGGAGTCAGGGTCTTTCTTTGACCTTACTGGCGGGAAGTTTGTAGTAGGGAATGCGACAAACAACATTTCATTCGACGCGACGGCTCTCTCAGTAGTCGGGGGTATCACAGCAACTTCTGGAACCTTCGCAGGATCAGTAAGCGTCAATTCAGACGGGAAGATGTACGGCGGCACAATGTCCTCGTTCAATACTGGAGCTGGGTTTTTCCTTGGGTATGACACCGACGCTTATAAGTTTTCGGTCGGGAACGCATCAAGCAAAGTTCTGACCTGGGACGGTGATAATCTCAACGTACAGGCCAATCTTGTTAGCTTTACTACTGCCAAAGAGCAAGTCTATTCCTCACTTAGCAGGTTGCCACCTGGAGTAGTAAGCGCCGCTAGAAGTCTTGGGTCTAATTCAGATTATTTCTACTTTGATAGCGACATAGATGTAATACAACCTAGCTTCGTCGTTAGCTACAGCCTAGGGGCGTTAACGTCAGGCAGCATTTCAGGGCAAACCAATTCAAGAAACGCAATAGTCAGCACCGTTAAATTAGAGCTGTTTTATGCAACGGCTTCATACTCTGGTACGCCAGGAGCGTGGACATCATGGAGGTCTCGGACTTTTACAAGCTCAACGCTTGGATCAGGCCAGCCGTCCATGTCGGATAATACGATTGTAGTAAGGCAGTTTGATCTTGGTGGCGGCAATTGGGAAACTAAACTATTAACAAGGGAAGAATATAGGGAATACCAAGAAGATGACTACTACTCAACATTGTTCACTCCTAATAATGCGGTTGACGATGAGTATTATTTAAATTGGCGAGTTGACTCCTCGTCTCCTACGGTAGATTGGCCTAATGGAGCTAAGTTTATAAAGGTTGTCGCTACTATAACAAACGGATCTTACACGCCGTATCCGTCAACAGGCAGCCCTTCTACAACCGAAACTAGGGTTGTCTCTATTCCTGGCGGAACGCTTTATGAGCATGAGAATTATGGCTCTGCGATAGCGTTGGGTGGGCAAGCCTGGGATAATGCCACCAGATATATAGGGCTAGACGGACAAACTAATATATCTGGAGGCGAGATAATAATTGGGGCTGGTATACAGAACCCCGCTCAGGTCGGTGATACTGCAACTCTTAAATTTGTGGGCTTTGACGAAGACGGCGGATCCATTAGGAAACTATCTGCTATAGAGTTCCATAATGGAATATCCACCCTATCAGGAACGCCAGATTTTCAAATCTACGTCCCTAATGCTGGTGACGTTTTAAGGTTTGCTGGCGATGTAAACTTCAATAGCGATGTTGACGTTGACGGAACGCTTTCTATCAACGGCGTTACAGTAAACGCAGGAGCAGTAACAGGGCCAGCGGGATCCAACACTCAGGTTCAGTTTAACAACAACGGAGCTTTAGGTGGGTCATCAGGCTTCACGTTCAATGATTCCAACGACACCTTGACGGTTTCTAATTTAACGGTGAGCGGGACAACAACGACCGTCAATACTGACAACCTAACGGTTAAAGACAACAACATTACCCTGAACTATTCCACGGGTGATTCATCCAGCACCGCGAATAATAGTGGAATCACTATCCAAGACGCCGTGAATAGTACGACAGACGCAAGCCTCCTATGGAAGACTGCAAGCGATTCTTTTCTATTTAGCCACAAAATAAGAGTCCCTGATGTAGAGATTGACGGTCAAACTTTAACAAGTTCTGACGATCTTGATACTTTGAATGATGGCTTTTACAAGTGGGGATCTAGCGTACCGACCAACGCACCAACGAGTTACATGGTCATGCATCAAATGACCGACCCTAATCAGAAAATTCAAATTGCTTGGGGATCTTCTACAAATGGGAAGTTATACATTCGTCGCGCAGATAACGGGACTTTTTATGCTTGGGCGCAAATGCTCACTACCGCGTCTGCCAGTAGCACATACTTGCCGCTTTCTGGGGGAACGCTAACAGGATCTTTATCTGGAACTACAATTTTAGCGTCTGCTGGCACCAACAACTCAACCGTAATAATTTCAGCAGATGGCGACTCTGACGGTAATTGGGCAGGTAGGTTTGAAAATACTCATGCATCGGGTTATGGGATTTTAGGCATAACAGCTTCCAATTCTGTTAATCAAACGGCGTTTGAAGTAAGAAAAAATACTTCCGATCAGGCCATGCTGGTAAAAGCTGATGGTACTTTCTTTGTTAATTATGCAGCGACCTTCAAAGACATTACCATTTTAGAACAGTCTCCTTTGCTAAATTTGAGCGACTCTGACAACGCTGGCGGCGGTGGGGCGGAAGGAAAAATTATCTTCTCCAACACTGCCGGTTATGCAATAGGGATTGGTTGTACAGCAGACGTTACCGCTGATTCAGACCTTATTATTAGTACAAACGCAGCAGGCACTTATGGCGGTTATCTTGACTTAGATGCTTCGGCGATATCTGACGCTCAGTCAGACATTATTCTTGAACCAAAAACTAATGTTCGTATTGCTACTGGCTCGCTGAAAATGGGTACCACGGTTGTCATTGATACCAGCCGAAATATTACAGCAGGCACTATATCTGGAGCCAGCTTTGAACTAAGCGGCATATCGGTCATAGATTCTAACCAAAACATTAACGCAGCAAGCATCTCTACTGATGGAATAACAAGCGCGGGTGATATAACACTAACGAGCACAACCACATCATCGCCATCACTAAACTTCAACAGCAGCACTGCCACTGACCCTGCTGTTGATATGGCGATTAAACTTGTTGGCGAAGAATTACATTTCTACGAGCCAGAAGATACCAACAATGTGCATTTCAAGATCTACGATGACACTGGTGTAGACGCGCCGTTTGGTTATTGGGTGAACGGAACGAGAATGGCAGATGCAAACCGCAATCTGACCGTTGGCACTATCTCTAGTGGAGTCACAACGATTACATCGTCAGGCAGTATCGGTGGCGCAACAGTAGCAAACGGATACCTAAAGATAACAGATGGCACTAACACTTTAGCGTTTGATCCAAATGAAATTCACACTACAGAAAATTTATATCTACTATCCGAAGATGGGGAAATTATATTTAGGGGTCTCAGCAACGCAGGAGTTATCTTAAAAAATGGCTCCACACGGTTTATGGATGCCTCGCGCAATTTTAGCAACATCGGCACTATTACGTCAACGGGCGTCATTAAGACGACCCAAAACATTCAATCAGGAGACGGGTCTGGCGGGGTTGCTTTAACAATAAACGATGGCTACGGAAATGCCAACGTCACATGGAATCACGAAAATGGAGTCCCTGAACAAGATGGTAATGCTGCTCGGATAGAGGTTAATACAGACTCCTCAAGCGGCGCGGCAATGTATTTTGAGCTTTTGAGCAACGTATCTGCAGGGGTAGCGGTTCAAACTACCTCTGTTTTTACTTTAATAGAATCTGCCGCAAGATTAGAGAATGGCAAAACCTTAGATATCGGTGACTACGGAAAAATCGGTAGTGTTTCTACTGATAGGATTTACATTGCCACGACTGATGGCTTAGGGCTACAGCTTGACAAGGACAATAACCGGATAGTGCCTGTCACAGAGAATGGCTCAACTTATAACAATAACGTGAGCTTTGGTACCTCTTCCTTGCCTTTCAAAAACCTTTTTCTTTCTGCCAATATAGATGTCGCTGGGAGAATACTGCTTAACGGAGGCGCTGGCGGCAACGCTTTGTTAGATGTTGATGATGCTGTATCTGGTGATTGGGCAGGTAGATTTGAAAACTCTCATGCTTCAGGCTTCGGGCTTTTAGCAATAACGGCTTCTAACTCTGCCAGTCAATCTGCCTTTGAAATAAGAAAAAACACTTCCGATCAAGCCATGTTAATAAAGGCTGATGGTACTTTCTACGTTCAATATGCCGCCGCATTTAACAGCACAATCTCTAGTGGGGCTATTACAAGCACAGGGAACGTCTCTTTAAATCGGGCTGATGGCTTTGTTTACCTCAACAATCAAGGCACTGGTAACGCAGGTATCTATGTAAGGGGCATTACGAGCAGTAGCACCTTACGATCTCACACTACCGATAATTTCCGATGGGAGGTAACTGGCTCACAAAAGATGGAGCTTAATAGCTCTGGGGTTCTTAATGCGGTTGGAGGTTACCAAGTAAACGGCACCACAGTGCTGGACGTTAGTAGAAACCTAACTAACATAAATAAAATCACTGGTAACAGTTCCACAGGCGGCACAACTACCTTTAACAACGGCAGGGGCGATGTCTACTTTGAAAGCAACTCTAACGGATCAAATGATTCTGGCGCTGGAATAACATTACGCACATCATCCAATCCTAGCGGTAACGGTTCTATCTTTGACGTAAGGTCTTCTGGTCAAGCGACTAGGCTCTATGTCGGACAAGATTTAACAAGCTCTGGATACAACCCTTTTTATGTAGGAAACAGCAGTTCAACAGACGACAACGGCGTAGCCAGCAACTACAGCATTGAACTGTTAGCGAACGGGAATATAACAGCAGAAGGAAATATAACCGCCTATGGGTCTGCTTCCGACATAAGACTTAAAGAAAACATAGAAACAATCCCTGATGCTCTTGAGAAAATTAAGTCTCTGACCGGCGTGACCTTTACATATAAAAAGGACGGCTCAAGGTCAACTGGCGTGATAGCTCAACAAGTGCAAAGGGTCTTGCCAGAGGTTATATATGAAACATCAGAGGTCGGCAGGAGCGAGGAGGAAGACAGTTCTTTCCTAGCGGTTCGGTACGGGCAAATGATGGGCTTGGCAATTGAGGCTATCAAGGATTTATCAAAAGAGATAGATGAGTTAAAAAATCAAATCAAGGAGTTAAAAAATGACCATAACTAAAACTGAAGTGCTACAGCGATGCGAGACCTATCCTGCATCAGACCCAACAGCAGAGCCTACGACTAACGAAGGCAATCCCAGATTGATGGTCGTTATGGAAATCACCTTTGACGATGCAGATGATGCCGAATTGCCAGCAGTGTCTAATCATGTCACTCATCTAAATCGGTACGATAGCGAAGGCAATCCCACGGATGTTTCTGGTCAGCCCCAGATAGTCCAAGACATTTGCGCGGCGGTCTGGACTGATGACTGATTATACTATGCGGGATGACTGGATCTGCTTCACGCATGTCTATGACGATGGCGGCGAGGTCTACATAGAGACCAAGCTAAAAACCACCTTGGAACAAGACATGCAGAAAGCCATTGAGATGGTGGAAGTGACAAGAAATGTCTAGCAGCCCTCTCACGGTCGTTGTGCAAAACTTTAACAGCATTCCGCAGTTCAACCGAGCATCCAATATTGGCACTTGCTCGCCGACTACTACTGACGCGGTGGGAAACTCTCCGCTGGTTGATCTGGTGTATGACTACTTTAGTTTTACCATCATTCGGTTTTCTGGGGAGTTTGATAACAGCAGCATAACCTCTTTCACGCTGACACCAAGCGGGGGCTCTACCCTCACATTTAATGTGAATACCTTTACTTATTACAGCAGTGTCAATTCATCCCAATGGGGATCTAGTGATAGTTATAGAAATCTAGTTGCAGGGACAACGTACACGCTGAGAACTTACTCAGGC
>Ga0209557_1000832_pt1 | contig 17571 bp, 16 predicted proteins | sample SaaInlV_120m_DNA_4_FD_184672 | JGI IMG/M metagenome (GOLD analysis project Ga0209557, IMG submission 184672) | Marine microbial communities from expanding oxygen minimum zones in the Saanich Inlet - Saanich Inlet SI074_LV_10m_DNA (SPAdes) (version 2) | ecosystem: Environmental > Aquatic > Marine... | reverse complement strand
TCAAGTACAATAGTTGCTTGAGGAGTGATAGTAATAGAGAATGCACTATCTACCAAAGTTAGTGTATTTGCATTAGCAACAACTGGACCTGATAGAGATCCTGTTCTTACTTGTATATCTAATGCTTCTGAATTATCAATTTGAAAATCTTGTATCGTAGTTATAGTAAATGTTCCACTATTGTTGGTTATATCAAAATGTCCTTCATTTGGTGTGATATCAGCTGATGTTCCTGCAGCACCGGAAGTTGTAAAATACAATCTTGTATTATCAGGTACTCCAGTAGTTGTTACTGTGAGTGTAATTGTATCTCCTTCTGCTGGTAGATTAGTACTCGATGAAATTGCAAAAGTGGTTGTGTTTACAATAGTTACTGGGTTTGTTGTAGCTACAACAGAACCAGATATAGATACCGTTCTTATAGATACCGTAAGTGTTTCTGCAGTCTCAACTAATAAATCTTCTGTTGATGTAATACTAAATGATCCTGTGTTACTATTGATAGTAAAAGATCCACTAGTTGGTGTTACATCAGTAGTGTTAGACGTTGTGTAGAACAATGTAGAGCCGTCTGGTATACCAGTGGTATCTACTGTAACAGTTACAGATTCACCTTCGTTGATAGAAGTTGTTGATAGTGACGTTGTAAATGTAGCAATAGAACTATCTGTTATACTAACAGTAGATGATGTAGCAACAATAGTGCCACTGACACTAGTTTCTCTAAGTTGTAAAGCAAAAGTTTCTGCACCTTCTCCTACACTAAAATCATTGGTAATAGTTTTTGTAATAGTTGCAGTGTTGTTATTAATAACTACAGATCCGGTCAACGTATTATCTGAAAAATCTGACGCTGATGCAGTACCAGTCGTTGTATAATAAAGAGTAGTATTATCTGGAATAGCAACAGTTGTAATAGTAAATGTAACAGTAGTACCTTCATTTACTAAAGTTGATGCTGGTATTATAGTATATGATGGAGCATCTTCTGTTTGTAATAAAACACCGCCCAATCCTTTTACTGTAAATATTTTAGTACCAAGTTGAAATTGGTTGTTGTATGTATATGTTGTTCCATTATATGTTACTCCATCTGCATCTCCTTCAAATACAAGATCATAAGAGTTAGATGCAAAATCTATAGTTAGATTGTCGCCAGGTAAGGCAGGAAAGTAAATATAATCATTAGATGAGACTATGGATGATATATCCACTGTTTCAAAATTATTAAACAATACAAGTTTAACAGTAGTGTTATCACCAAGAGAAGTATCCTCTTGACTAAACATAGCTCTCAACTGACCAAGAGTTGCCGTTTGTATATTCGAGTCAAATTTTTTCTTGAAGTATCTTAGATATTGTTTAAAATGGTTTCTGTTTTCTAATGTTGGTAAAGGCATTTAAATCCACCCTCCTAATCCTGTTACTAGTCCTGTAAGAACAGTTAATATATTTAAAGATCCATCATTTAATGATCTTACATCTTCACCTTTGAAGTATTGATCTGAATCGAATGAAATATTACTAAGTGCAACTTCTACCGTACACACTTCTCTAAGTGGATCATGAAAGAAATATACATAAATTGTTGCTTTTGTACATTGATCCCACCAAGTTTTTTTGTCTGGTATTGGGGGATCCATATTGTATCTTTCAGACCAAAAATCAGCACCGTAATTACCATCATTATGATTATACCAATCTTGTATAAAAAATCCCCATTGACCAGCTCGATTACCAGATAATATTTTTCCTAACCTACCATATATTTGCTTTAGTGTTCCATCTTGTTCTTCTTCACACTCACCATTTATACATGTAGATGTATATTGTCTTTTATATTTAAGTAATTTTGCGTATGGACCCATATTACTATATATACCATTGTTAAAACGTTGTCCTAAACTTAAAAATGGTTTGGAATAATTACCAGATGCACCAAGAGTTGATCCAATAAGATTTTTGGGTAATGGGTTATTTTCTGGTAAATGTGGACCACCAACAAAACTAGTTACAAATTCATTTGGTTGGTTAGGTCCCACCTCAAGTACTCCGTCAATTGAACTATGTGGTATAGCTCCTTCAGATACCCCATCTAAGAGTAACTCAAAGTTATGTAATTTTAATGATTCTATATTCATTTTAAGTAAAGTATAAATGTAAGTTGTTACTAGATCCACCCCACCCAACCTTTACATCAAACGTACCAGAGATGGAAGTTGTAGGAGTATCTGATCCAGATTTTCTATATGTAAATGAATTTGAAGTTACAATTTTAATTGGAACACCATTTGGATATGATGATGATGGCATATCAAAATTTGAGTTTCCAGTTTCAATAACTATACCCCAATCATCATATTGAGCATCTAATCCGTGAGGAGTACTGGTGTTGACAGTTACCACACCATTTGTTTTTGTTGCGGTAATTCCACTGTTAGTTAATGTAGTGTGGGTATCTCTCCATGTATTCCAGGGAGCTGCATTTAAATTTTTATATCCACTATGACTTAAACAATTAAAAAATATTTCTTTTTTTGTAGTCAAACTTTCACTAGATAGAGTTGTTGATCTTTTACCATTATTTGTTAAAAGAGCAACCATCATTGCTTTAATAATACTTTCTTTATGTCGTTGAATATTTTTATGTCCTATAAAAGTATATGTGCCGTTTATATCTAAACTTGATGGACCCGTTTGCCAAAAATTAAGGTACTTATCTTCAGGTCCGCCAGCATCATATAAATGAGGAGTTATATCCATCCGATCATCAAAATTATAGACATCATAAATGTCTAATCCAGAAACATTACCGTTACTATCAGAAGTAACTTCTATGGAACTATTTCTACCAGTTTCTGTTTGAAAATTTACATCTTTATGTAAATTAAAATTTAAATGTTTTAATGCAAGTTTATAAGAATTTAACATAATTACCTCCTATGAAAAACAAATATTGATTGGGACAGGAGCACCCCTACCACCACATCCATTATTATGACTACCCGCACATCCCTGTTGAGCACCTAATATAAATTCTCTTTTCGGACCTCCATCATATCTTGAATCAGCTTGAACTTCTTCCTTTGTTCTACATGATCCATCAGGGTTTCTCGTCCAATCACCTGACTTTGTTGCTGTTATTGCATCTCCAGGGTAACCATCATCCCCTCTTTCAACTCCATATTCAAAATCATAATCATCTCTTATACAAAGAACATTGTTATTTGCATCGGTAGTTACCGTAGCAGTGCCGAGTAATAAATGTGCTGAATAAGTATTGCCATAAAAAGAAACTTGATATATTCTTGATGCTCCTATTCTTGATCTAGTACTAGAACTTACTGTACTAGTTACTTCAGTAGCGTCACCATCATTAATCTTTTTTTGTGCAATTTCCTTTAATCTATTTTTTTGAGATTCTGAAAGATTGTCTCCTGTTATTGGGGTGCTATCGCATGAAAGATATTGTGACGTTGCATCTCCAATAATATTAGCAAAAGGATTTCCAATTAATGGTCCTCCCGACCAAGCCATCCAACCAGCAATTGCCGCATGTTCTAATGGTGTTGTACCACCATCACAACATTTCTCCTTATCAGGATCTGGTTTAGTCCAATCAGGTTCTTCTGGCGGTGTTTTACCACAATTAATATTATTTTCAAATGAAGATTCAAACTCACCCCATTTACATCCCAGTAATCTTATAACTTCTGGTCGTAGATCAGGATCACTAATATCAATGGGACTATTTCCTAATACAAAATCTGTACCAGGACCAGTTATACCAGATCTTTGTTGAATTATGAAAGAAGCATATAAAATACCTTCTTCCAATAAATTTTTTACAACAGATTTTTCAACATATGGCATTTCTAATTTACCAATGTCACCAAAAGGTCCTAAATCATCATAATAATCACCCAAAATTTCTTCCGCCAACTCTTTGTAAGCAACTGCAAAAGCGGTAACTTCAGATCCTTGGAAAGGTATGTCGGGCCAGGTAAATGACATAATAGTTAGTTATCGTAAAAATATTTATATGAATGGTAGACGCCTTAAACCAGTATACATTTCATCTGGTGGGAACTTGGTTGGGGTAATCAAATTATTTGCAGGTCCGAATCCCCCTTGATAGGTATTGACATCAGAACTGCATACAATTGCACCATTACCTATCTTTTCATATGCCCATGCTGCACTAGTTGTACCAGCTACCTGATATAGTGGTGTACCATTATCAAATAATCCGGTAGCGTTATGGAATATAGTTTCTGGGAATCCAGCGGAAATAGCAACTGTGGTAGCTTCTAATTGACCAGATGTAGCTGACTCTCCGTTAATCCTAATATTAGTTCCAAGTAAAGTGAGGATGGTATTTACGTTTGCATGGTTTGCACATCCACCACCGACCCACTCACTCTTAAACCAGAACACTCCACCAGCATTAATGTAGTTTAATACACTTGTTCTAGCAGCATTTCCGGGTGTGAATAAAGTTATCATATCCGATAGGTCACCACAACCTGTTTCTAAACCAGCAATAAAGACTCCGTAACTATTGATGTTTGAAAAATCAGTTTCTTGAGTTGAGCTATTATACGGTTGTGTTTCAACTCTTCCTTGTGATGTTGAAGTATAATGTCCAAAATTAGCATCACCTATTATATTAGAACCTGATGAATTATAGGTAATAGTAACAGCTAATCCAACTGGATTACCTGAAAAAGTATCTGTACTATTTGATTGATTTTGTTGAGTGAGTGTAATTGTATGATCACCTGCTGTTAAAGATATCGTTCCCACTGCAACATTAGTATCGGAGAATCCCGCAGCAGTAAAAGTTGTACCATCAATAGTAACAGTTCCAGAGTTATCTGCAGCTGCATTTATTTGGTATGTTCCTGTCTGTGGGAAATTAACAACATAAGAATCAGTTTTTACGCCATATGGATCTGGTTGAGAACTTAATAATCCTGATTGTGGAACCCTAGAATAAGCATAGGTATTCATAAAAGTAGACCAAGAGTTATTTGTATATCCTCTATGTGATCCCGTATTATTTGCTTGTAGAGTGGTCCATAGCATTGTAGTAGATCCACAAACATTAGTAATGGTACTTGGATCAGTCTCCTCCATAAAATTTGGCGGACACATCAGAGCATCATAATCTGTGCAATTATTTGGTTGTAGTAAATAAAAGTTTCTATCTGGATATGTTGTTCTGAAAGAAGTCCACTTACTTTCCATACCTACCAGGTTCTGTTCAGAACTCTCATCAATAACCGCAATATTAACAATCGTGGCGTTAGTAACAGGAGTACCTATAGTAACTGTAGTAAATGCCGTTGCAGTTCCTCCACGACCAGTTGCAGTAGCCGTATAAATTAGTGTTCCGTTGGACATTCTAGAATCAACATTTGCAGCTAAAATTGTATCAGTTCCAAATAATGATGCTTCACCTACTCCTTGATCAATAATAACATTTGATGCATTTTGAGAACTCCAAGTTAGTATAACATTATTATTGGAATCTACTGTGTGGCTGATAGATACTGTTGGTGGATCAGCTTGGGTAAAAAAACCAGTCGCTCCTACCTCCTCGATATCGAATATAGTAAATTTAAATGTAGCATCAACAGCAAAATATTCTGTGTCTGTATAGGTAGAATCAAAATTCAATCCCGATAGTGATACTGGGAAAAGATCTTTAAAATAAATTTTAAATTTTCTATTGAAATTTGAATCTAATACAAATAATATTCCATCGCTATATTGTTTTTCTTGATAAGACTCTCCATCAGCATATGTAGTCCAGTCTTGATCTGACTCTGGATGACCTAGATATCTAATCCAATTGTGTATTGATCTGTAATTTTTTAAGTCTTCATCTACCAGGAATCTAACCGTCAGATCATCATAATTTACTTCATCACCTGGTTCTGGTATTGTATTGAATCTAGTTGCTTGCATAGCAACAGCTAGATTCTGTGATGGTACATTAGCAGACTGACAGTAAAAAGATACACCTGGCAATTTTTTTAGACTAAACTGAAATCCAGCTCCCGACAGGAAGTTAGATGGGCAGTTTGGGTTGTCAGCAAAATATGCCATGATGTTTTAAAACTATTTATAAAAAAAGACCCCCCTTTTGAGGGAGGTCTGAAAGGACATGTGGGACATCCTGCCCCACAGCAACCTTTATCACATAAGGTTGAGAACGCGAGTACGTCTGTAGTAGACGTTTGTGTTTGCAGTCAATGCAGCGCTTGACTGAGTGGTTCCACGGGAGAATGGGTTCGCGACCATGCCGTAGCGAGTCTTGAAACCAATCTTTGGTTGGAAGGTGTCCTGACCGATGGAACGGACCATCTGGAGAGGAACGTATGGACAGTAGAAGAGTCCTGCATCATATGCAGAAGTACCCTTATAACCCATAACGTAGAAGTGATCATCTGCAATGTTAGCAGAGTAAGGATCAACATAGACCTTGATACGACCGTTAAGTGTACCAACTAGAGTTGACTCGGTGTCATCAACACCTGCCAAACCGTTGTTACCACCTAGAGCAGGTGCGTAATCAAGAACGCCTGCCATACCTAGAGCACTTGCAACGTCTGCAGAACAGACGATGAAGTTACCCTTCCCGCGACGAGTCTCTTGACCAATTGCGTTAGCATCTCTTTCAATCTGGTAGATAAGTCCTTTGAACTTCTCTGCCATCCAACGACCGTTGGAGTCAACGTCTAGGTCGAATGAACCTGCGTTAGCAACGTTGTTCTGAGCACCTGGTTTTGCAGTTACGTAGATTGTACGTACAACTTCACGGTTGATTTCAGCAAGAACTTCAGCAGAAAGAATGTTAGCAAGTTCTGCTTCAGCGTCAAGACCATGGATCGCCTTAAGGTCTTGAGCGAGTTCTAGTGAATACTCAGCTTTCAGAGCGCGACCTTTTGCTTCAACAGCAACTTTCTCGATCGAGAATGACATCTCGCGGAAAGCGGTTCCTGTAGAAGATCCAAGTGCTTCCTGAGTAGCGGTATTCATACCACCGACTGCAGTGTAGTCACCTGGTGAAGAAGCGTTAAGAACTGAAGGGTTAGTTGCAGCTTCGCCGGTTGCGGCAGAATATGTACCGTCGTCAGCAGAGAATCCAGTAGGAGTCTCGTTGTAGAATGCTTCGTTAGTGAATACGTTAGGAGTTGCACCGTTACCATCGCGGTCAGCACCACGTTGTGAACGCATTGCGAAGATAAGTCCGGTAGGACCAGACATTGGTTGGACGCCGCAAATGTCATATGCCATCAACTTAGGCATTGAACGGCGAATAAGACTGATTAGAACGGGGTCGAAACCAGCAACAGGTGGGTTAGCGCCTGAACCTGAGAAACCACCAGTACCAGCAGAGTTGGTTGGAGTCTCAGTAATAAGACCACGCTCTTCACGCATGAAGCGTTCTTGGTTCTCTAGAAGTACAGCGGTGACTGCACGTCTGTGATTATCTTTGATGTTATCAAGACCTGAGTGCTCGAGTACGGGAGCCCACTTCTCTTGAAGGGATTCTGAATTATACATTTGGGATGTTCTCCTTATTGTTTGTTATGTTAGGAATCTGAATTATTTATGGAAAAACTCACTTAGACCATTTGGAAAGTGCAGCAGCATATGCAGCCATTGGACCTTCTTCCGCGATTACTTGAGTTTCTGTTACAAGATCTTCTGATAGAGATGCTTGTGTTCTAGGAAAGTAGTTTTCCTTGATCGTTGCGATCTTTTCACGATAAGATTCTTCACTAACGAACTCAACACCTTCTGCGAGAGAGGCAAGCTTTTCTTTTTGCGTCTGAGCAAGACCTTCGGAAATTTCTGCAATTACTCCATTTTTAATATAAGTTCCGAGGGTCGAATTAAGACCAACGTTTGTTTCGATTTGCTCGTTGAGTTTCTCTTCCATTTGATCTAGTTTCTCGGACATTTCTCCGAGAACGTCATACTTATCTTCAGGGATATCGACATAATGTTGTTCAAAGAGTCCCTTGAGGCCAAGGATAAACTCTTCACTCAATTCACTGCGGAGACCAGTGTCAACCGCAAGTTGATTTTCCTTAACCCACTGTTCTGCAACATAGTCAAGGTGTGATTCAACTCTAGTTTCAACTGACTCAGTAACCTCAGCAACTTCTTGCTGAAGCTTTTCTTCAAAAGTCTTTTGAATTTTTTCTACTTCTTCAACAACCTTCGCTTTGACAGCGGCTTCAAAAATGGTTGCTGCTTTAAATTTAAACTCGTCGGAGAATTCTTCTCCTTGTAGAAGTGCTTCGACATCTTGAGTGACATCGATTTTAATTTCTTCTACTTCTTCGGTCTCTTCTTTGACACCGGTTTGTCCAGGTGCGGAACCTTGAAGGGTTGGCATTGCATCTGGAGCACCACCAGTCTTGTTAACCACATTAGAAACTTTCGATGCTTTCGCAGAAACTTTCTTACCTGGGGTTTCTTCAGTACCTGGTGAAGGCTTAGTTAATGGACCACCAAGATCTTCAGCAGAACCAGTCTGACCTGGTACAGTGTTGTCAATCTTTGGCATAGGATCGCCGGCTTTTGCGTTAGCAGTTACCGAAGATTCTTCTAATTCAGTATTGTGTTCGGACATGGTTTCTCCTCGAAGAAAATGGTATTTTCTAATAATATTTATGAAATTTTTAAGTTACGAAGGAAGCTTTCAAATACTTTTAACTTCCTTTCTGTTAAGTCGTTCATGGAAGAAGACTCGATATGGTGTTTGGCTCTCTCAAGATCTGAATGTTGCCAGATTCCATTGTTCCAAACCCACTCTGTTCCTTCCATAATACCCTCAACAAAAGCATCGGGTGCGGAAGGATCTGCTACAATATCTGCAGCAGTAGAGAGCATAAAATCATCTTTAACGATATTAGTATCACCCCTCTTCTCAATAGATCCAAGTCCTCTAGAAGACACGCCTAGTTTTACTCCCTCGTCCAACAAATTCTTCGCGATTTTACCCATTGGGGTTTCTAGAAGTTTTGCTTTACCGATAAAGTTTTTACCTTCAGCGCGTAATGATACGATTTTATGTGATACTCGATCTAAATTGATGGTTGGACCATCAGGATGACCAAGTTCACCCAAGGCCCTACCTCTTTGAATGTAGCCTTCGTTATACTTGGAAACTTCACGGTTTAGAGTATCGAAAGGATACATCCTACCATTACGGTTTCTAATATCGGATTGAAGGAAGACTCCCTCAATAAAGTGACTTTTCTTACCGCTAGATTCTTCGGTAATAAACTCAACGTCTACAATTTCTTCGGAGATAAGTTTCATTGTTCTGCTGTTTCTTCTGGTTCTTGATTTTCAGGTTCTTCATTATCAACAGATGCCTCGGGAGTTTCACTCTCGGGACTACTTTCTGTATCCTGATCAGGATCAAAAAAGTGTTTCGCAATTTCTACTTTGCGAGCTTGTAATTGCTCAGAACTTTTTCCGTAAAGAGCATCATAAATTCTTTCATTAGCATTGAAATTATCTTTGCTTAGAATCGCGTCAACAATTTCTTTTGATACAGTAGTCATAATAATACTCAACCTACTCTTTTATTTATCAAATGTTTCCTTTGTTATAATCTGAAGACGAGATTGCAGCAGCAAAAGAACTATCTAAATCACCTCCGCCACCACTATTTTCCGCACCTCCTTCCGCTGGGGGAAGTTGTCCACCAGACTCATCACCCATCATTGCCATTGGATCTTGAATAATTCCAAGTGATTTTTCTTTCTCGATTTGAATATCCATCTCTTCAATTTCTTCATCAGTAAAGTGAAGAACTTGTTTACGGACATACTCAGCAGAAAAATATTTTCCGATATATGGTTCCATCAAACCAACAGAATTTAATCTTTCAGTTAAAAGTTCATTGTCTTTTAATTCAGTAAAATGATTATCAAAGATGAAATCATATTGAATATTTTCTTTCAACTCTTCCCAATCATCTAGGGTCATAATACCCTTAAGAACAAGTTGTGTTTTTAAAAGATCGTGGAATAATTCAGAGAATTTTTTACGGAGACGACCAACAAATTTAGCAAACTTAAGTTCGTCGCGAGTAATTTCGGATGATCTTCCGATTGTAAATGATGATTCTTGTTCCAGTCTTGATAGAGGAATGTTTAAAGACTTATAAAGTTTCTTCTGGAAATACTTAACATCTTCTAGTTCTCCAAGGTTCTGACCACCTGGTAAAGTTGTGATCTCAGTACCACGACCACCTTCTCTACGAGGCAACCAGAAATCTTCAAGCATACTCATATGCTTACGGTCATCACGAACTTCACCTGTATTTGAATCGTATACCAACTTATTACGATAACGGTTCATAACCTCTTTTAGGTATTGTTCCGCTTTCATCTTAGGAAGATTTCCTACATCAATATAGAAAATACGGCGTTCTGGGGCACGAGACATTCTATAAATGACGAGTGAATCCTCAATCATTCTTAATTGATTTACTGATTTAATTGCTTTGTGTAGGAAAGATAAAACACTATTTCTATTGTGATCCATCAAACCAGAACTTACAGCACATATTGCATCACTAGCAATCTTTAGTCCTTTTGCTTGAGATGCTTTATATCCATGAGGAAAGTACATATAGTATTCAAGTACTTCACCATAGTCAAATTTTTCACCCGAAGGTCCTATTTCTACTTCTTCAAGAGTTGATTTCTTCTTTACAACTTCTCTTACTTTTTTAATTTTAAGTGCATCAATATATCTTAATTCTTTAATTCCTTCCTTAGGATTTTCAAAGTCAATCATTTTATGATAGTGCATTCTACCATCGATATACCAACGACGGAAAATATTATGACACTTTTTATCAAAATCCAATAACTTAAGAATGAGTCTAAATTCTTCTCTTACCTGCTTTTTAATCTTATCACCGACTTCTAGGTTAGAAAGCTCAATATTTACAGGAGCAAAATCCAGATCACTACTAATAGATTCATTGATAATGTCATCAATGGCATTATCGCACTCTGGATGAAGCGCAATCTCCCTATACTTTCTAATTAAATCAAAATCATTATTATTCTTAGGAATACCATCAAGGTCTACATACTGACCAAAGTAGGCACCAGCCGCAACTGTGGAGGTGCCTTCATCATTATTTGGAGGAGCGGGCGAATAAAGTTTTTCTTTCTTCTTGCGCTCCTCAATAGAGAACCCAAATAACTGAGTCATAGTATAAAGTCTAATCTTTCTCTATTATTTATCAAACCCCAGTATCGAGGCTTGCCTTAGAGACTTCATAGTAGTTATATTGGAATTCTACGGTGAACTCTTCAATCTGATCATTCGACTCATAAGAGAGATCGATTGCAGATAGTGAAGAAGGCCATGCATCATAGAATTTATATCCACGGATAACTTCCATACCATCACGACCCTGAGCAGTCATTGACTGAGGGGTCTTATTTGGTTTCTGTTGGTCTCTACCTAGTTGGAAGACCTCAAGGTCTACACAATAACCAGGATTGTCATCACCGAAACCGAGTTGTGATACGTTTTCAGTTAATGCATTAATACCCCTGGACCAAGTTTCAAACGCTTTACGGATACCGAACTGACCGTCATTTACAACGGTAACAGACCATGGTTCAAATGTTCTGTCTCCAGCAACCTTGAGCATTCTACCTCTGAAAGGAACATCGATTGTTCCGATCGTTGATGCAGGTAGTTGAGCAGTTTTTACTAGAAACTCTGCTCTTTCTGTGATAACGTTTGATGAATCTACTGACTCAATGTCAGCAACTGTATTTAACGTTGTTGGGAAGTTTAGACGAACCAAGAACAGATTGGGTCTTGCGCCGCCATTGATGAGTTTAGTCTTAAACTCTGATATACCTCTTGCCATTTTTCTTTATCTCCTAGTGTATTTTAGCGAAAGAGTACGAATTAGTTTGTAAGTTCGTTGAACGAAACACCAGTTCTAGTGGCGACAAACGTGATAGTAATATAGTTAATTGTACGAGCTGGTTTGATGAAGATTTCAGCAACTAACTCATTTCTGTCAATAACATCTGGAGTATTGTTTGTTGTGTCACAAACAACTAGGAAATCATAGATACCTCTTCTACCTTGTACACCTCTTAAATAAGGTTCGATAGCAGATCTGAATCCAGATCTTGTGAGTTCGTCATTGATCTCGAACAGTTGATACTTAGAGAAGTTTGCAATATTCTTCTCAAGTTCAACAAAGAGTCTGCGAACGTTGATTCTGTCAAATGCAGAAGGAGATGCAAGAGCGGTTTTATCACCGAACAATACAATACCTTGACCTGGGAATGCAACAATAGGGTTGATTCTGTCAGTGTAAAGTCTATCTCTTTCTGCCTGCTTTGGACTATATGCAAGTTTTGTTGCATTACGTACTTGTCCTCTATTGTATCCAGCAGGAGAGAACCAAGTTTCTGAGTTATTGGATGTGGAAACACAAAGACCAGCAACATCAGCAGCACATGGTACATAACGATAAACATCATTATACTTATCGTAGATGTACTTGTAACCAGAGTCAAACATCGCATAAGAAGAACTTGGTAGAGTTCTGAAGAATCCGATTATATTATCGGTCTTAACTGATGATGAACTGGAGTTGACCACATCAGATCTTTCTGGTGAAGCAACTACAACACAATCTCTTCTACCTTCAGCAATTGCAATTAGTCTTGCAACCATTGTTGTGCTCATGTGACCAGGAACTAGGAAGTCGATGTCACCAAATAGTTCAGGATCTTCGATTAAATCATAACCAGAAACTAGACCTGCTTTAACTGCAGCTGCACCACTACCTGAATAGGTGTAGTCTGCACCAGATGCAAGATTCAAAGAACCAACTGAACCACCAGAGAACTGGAATAGTTTGAAAGTACTTCCTTGTACTGCACCGACGTTAACGTTAGTACCAGCAGTAGTTCCTGCAAGTATTAACTGGTTAGCACCAGTATCACCGATTGGGTTTGTGTCACCAGGATAGATATATTCTGATCCATCTGCAACTACTGTCTTGTAGTAAGTAGCAGATCCTTCTGAACTCTTAGCATTAGATGCTTTGGAAACAAAAGCGAGTGTTTCTAGAACAGTACCAGGAACTCCAGATACCGAACCATTAACGTCTAGAACTGCGATATGCATTTCATCAAACTTACCACCTACAGAAGCTGCTGAAGCAGAAGTTCCAGGTTGTGGTGCAAGAGAAGACCACTTTCTGTTTGAAGCGAACTCTAGTTCACCATAAACATCGTTACTTGCAATTGCGGTTACAGTCTTGATGGTTGCATCACTTGCATCCTTAAGAACTTCGTTCCCAGAAAGTCTCTTAGTGGCGTCCCAAAGAGTAATTTCTAGTTGATTCGTACCAACTACCTTGAAAACATTACCTTCACCACCAGTCCACTTAACGTATGTTCCAGCAACAGGAAGTGCGGAACCAACACCATTTACAACCACTGTGATGTCTGTAGCACCAAGGTATGTATCTGTTCTAGGTAGAGTTAATACATCGTCATCATCATATCCAGAACCACCACTTGATAGTGTGATTGTAGCAGAACCGTCCCCAGCAATTACGACCGAGAATTTAGCACCACTTCCATTACCACCAGTAGCATCTATTGAATATGTACCAGCGGTTCTTGATGCAGTTACACCATCGTTTGTTGCGCCGTCGAAATCAAGTGCTTGTCCGGCGCCTTCGCTTACTGTAACTCTTTGGTCTGCACCATGATCGACTACAATAACTGATACATCGTTGTTAAATGATCCTGCAGTTCTTGCTGCCCAAGTATAATCTTTGGTTATTGTTGACTCAAAGTCATCTTTGTTTTTAATTACTAGACTTGATGAAGAAGTTGGGGATACATCTTGTTTGATGTTGGAATTTTTAAGACCAAGATCTGTGGCGCCAGTTGGTCTGATTACTGCTACGACAGCACCATATTGAATTAGGGTTGCAGCTGCAAACCATGACTCGTAGTTATTATTATTGGGGTTACCAAAAGTTTCTACAAGTTGTCTTTCACTCGAAACGTAAGTTACCTGATCGGTAGGACCACGCTCTGCGTCGATAGCAACAACACCAATATTCTGATCAGCTACTTGAACTGTAGCTGTAAAATCTACTTCTTTAACAAGTACTCCAGGTGAAGCTAATGTCATTTCTATACCTCTATGAGATTTTTTTCTCAAAACTATTTATTTATATCTACTTTTTAGTGGGGAACCAATGCATGAACACACTACCAGTCTGGATAGTTCCAAATTCCAACATCTAATTTTCTATTTCTGACAATTCTTTTCTTTGTACATCCCTTACATTCATATGAATATGATGATGGTATATCACCTCTATCTTTTCGTATAAGATAAAACCCATCCATAAGATCTTTTACTTCCCCACAAGTTCTACATTTCCTCTGTTGAAATAATAAATGTTCCAGAGAAATTTCTTCATCTAAATCCATTACTTATACTCCCACATATAGGACATGTCTCCATACTCGCCTGCTCTATTCCAAGTGTCACCCGTATCATCTACAAAACTATCTTCTTCACTACCGTCTAATATAAACCCAAATGGTGCCATATCTTCTTCAATAGATTCTCTTTGATCTTCAAAAATTCTTTTCCTAACATCATCTGAAGTAAGTTCCCTGAAGTACTCTTGTACAGATAACCAAGCAAAAATAACCAAACACATAGCCAAGTCGTCATTACATCCTTCTTCTGCTTCAAATGATTGTTTCTTCTGAATAAAAGTTGTCATTTCAGCAATAATTTCATAATCACTAATTAGTAATTTATCATCTTCAATTAATGCTTTAAGGTTTGAACATCCAGTTTTCTTAACTGTAGAGGTCATTTTAATACCTAACTGGGATTTATGAGAGAATCCTTGTCCGACAATCTGACCAGCACGTCCTCTCATAGCACACATTAGAAGATTATCATATTCAAGATCAAATTGCATAATATCAGCAACTTGTCCACCGATGTCATTTACCTCACATAAAACAAATGCATGGTTATAACTCATCGCCACGGGATGTATAATGTTGGGAAATAACAGTGGTTTAATAGTATTGTTCTTATATTTTGCAACAACTTTATATGGAATAGTTGTAATATCTACTACTACAAATGCTGAATAATCATTACTAACACCTCTAGACACATCAACTGTCATTACATATTCATGTTCTGGTATTGGTAATTGATATACATCTAACCCATTTTTTCTTTCTAATGGATCCTCATATACCATTGTTCTAAGCTTAGATGCTGCGATAAGAGTATCAACAGATCCAAGAAACTCGCACTCAAACTCCTGTGTAAACTGACGTTGTGATGTGTTAGCAATCGTCTGCTCCTTCCAGGCAGCGTCTCTACCAGGTACTTGAGACCAATGTACTTCTGTAGTCGTATATTCGTTCTTACCCCTCTCAGCGTCATGCCAGAGTTTGTAGAACATGTTCATCCCATTTGGAGTAGAGATGATAATAACTTTAGTAGATTTACCAGAAGAAATTGTAGGATATACAGACGAGAAAAACTGTTCTGCAATATGATTTGGAACAAACGCAAATTCGTCCAAGAAGATAATATTAAATGACATACCTCGAACAGCAGAACTAGAGGTTGATGCTGCAAGAATTTTAGACCCGTTCTCTAGTTCTACATTACCTTTGTTCCATGCAAGGATACCATGTTGCATCCAACGTGGTAAGTTTTCGTATGCTAACTGCAAACGAGATAATAGTTCTCTTGATGTTGATGCTTTATTAGCAAGAATACCAATATTTACATTGTCATTAAATATGATATAATGAAGCAAGTAAGAAACAACAGTAGTAGACTTACCAGTTTGCCTGGGTAGTTTAGCAATGTTAAACCTATTTTTATGAAAACAACGTACCATTTCTTCCTGGAAATCGTACATACTAAAAGGTACTAGACCTTCGTCTAGTGAAACAATTTTAATGTAATTTCTGGCAAAATAAACGGGATCTCCTTTACATCTAATAAACTCCTGAACTTGATCAGGACTAAATTCTATGGGAGTGTTTGCTTTCTTTAGATTAGGATTACCAAGATATACGCTATCAGTCACAAATCATACTACAACTATTATTATTTAGAGGTCACTAAATTTATCCCGCATGTCTTCCATATTTTTTTTCTTTTCTGAAAAGATGCCATCGATATATCCAGCACGGTATTCCCATGTTTGACCACCGTCTTTACCTTTCATTGGATTAATACACTGGTCATCACCAAGCTTGTTGCAAACTAAACCAGCCAGATCCATCTCACTTGAAGCGGCAATATTTCCAGTTCCTCTCCAAACGTGCTGACCATTAATCCAGGTAGCACCACATTTTTCACATTCCGTCCTTTGTAGTGTAAGGTCGGATAGTTGTTTATCGTTTTCCATTAAAGTTCCTATGGTAAATGGTATAATGTATTATACTAAACTATTTAACCTAGTAGGTATTTTTTAAAAACTTTAAATTAGATTATGCAGACACAACATTATTGTCTTTATCTCGCCTTTGATATGCTGAGGGGGTTCTGGTAGTGTTGTCAGAATTTCTTGCTTGATATGTTCCAGGGGTTCTTGTAGTATTATCAGACTTTCTTGCTTGATAGTTTCCATTAAAATCTTTCCACTGTCTTTCAGTCCACCCTTCAGTACCATCGAAGTGCGTTACTGCATTTGATGTTGGTTGTGGATCGTCAGCAGTATTATCTTTGTCGTTTCTTACATAGTTTGTGTTAGCCATATCAGCAATTCCAAGCTCTTAGTGATTTATTGATTCTGCTATCTGGATCAGATGCAGTTTTCTTTGAAGTTAGTTTTTTCTTCATACCTTTCATTCTAGCACAAAAGGATGACCTACGGGGATTTCCAACCTTTTTGCTTGGTGCTTTAAGGTCAGATCCTGGATTTTCCTTTTCATATGATTTTCTTCCTTTTTCATTGAGTCCGCCGGACTTGTTTTTGCCTGATTTTTTGGTCCAGGCTGCTTCTCCAAGAATTGATTCTGTGAACTTTTTGGTAGCGTATTTGTCCCAGTATTCAACCCCGAAGCTACACTCGGATCTGGTTTCGACTTTTTCGCATTTGGGACAGTATCGTTTCTCTGATGCTTCTGTGGTGAGTTCAAAACTTTCTTTGGCAGTCCTCGCCGCCTTTTGAAAAGCATCCTTAGCGGGGTAGTCCTTACTACCTGACTTCGCTGGTGCTTCTCCTCGTTTTCGCTTTGCGTGGATATTTGCGTAGAGACCACGTTTCGCTTCAGTTAATTTTCTAAACTCTCTAAAATTCTTCATCACTAACGACGAGGGTTTACTGTATTATTTATCGTTTCCCATCTGTTTAAGCATCTTTTGTAGATCTGCTGTACTACCTACAAACATTGCATTATTAGTTACAGTTGTTGGACCTTTCTTCTCTTCATCTAGGTCTTTCATTTTCTTCTGTAAATCTAC
>Ga0209557_1000803_pt1 | contig 17986 bp, 17 predicted proteins | sample SaaInlV_120m_DNA_4_FD_184672 | JGI IMG/M metagenome (GOLD analysis project Ga0209557, IMG submission 184672) | Marine microbial communities from expanding oxygen minimum zones in the Saanich Inlet - Saanich Inlet SI074_LV_10m_DNA (SPAdes) (version 2) | ecosystem: Environmental > Aquatic > Marine... | reverse complement strand
CAATGACGGCGTAGCAGATGACACAGATAACTGCGTTGATGTATTTAATCCAGATCAAGCCAATGAAGACGGCGACGCTGCAGGCGATGCTTGCGACGGGCTTCCTTCAGCGATTTGGGATCAATTTGAATGGGATGAAGCGGTGTGGCAAGACACCGCTCAATTCTAAATAAAGAATTATTGGAGAATTAAACATGAAAACTTTAAAAACAATTTTTGTCGCTGCCGCCGCAATGTTCTTGGGGGCACAAGCTTTGGCTCAGTCTACCGTGCCAAATACCTTTGTGGCAGTAGAGGCTGCAACCGCTGCATCAGTAAATGCAAACTTTAATGCGGTATTGGATCTGATTGATGATCTCTCAGATGAAATAGATGCTTTGCAGGCCGCCGCGCCTACCAACCTCGTTTCTGGTCGAACCTATGGCCTTATTAATCTAGACATCTTTTTTGAAGATCAGCAGACTGGAGATACCTTCAACGAAGTTGTTTTGACCAATTTAGGCGGCTCTTCGGCGGACTTTACCTTTAACGCCAATGGCACTGTTTCAATTGTCGATATTAGTAATGAAGAAGCCGATTTGTTTGTGGATACTAATGGTACAGGAGCTGGTGTGAGTGAAATTAGCTCCAATGGCGATGACGACATCACGGCGGATTATGTGCAGGACGGAGGCGTTATTGAGATCCCAGACATAGGCTTTGAACTCTATGCTTCCGCGGATGGTAGTATTCTCATCTATCGCAATATCGGACAAGACTTTTCCGGAGATGACAATGATGAGCGCTTCGATTTGGAGTTCGGCGTTTTAGTCGAGTTGGACCTGGGGACTTCGCCAAACTAAAGAAAAGTACTTTCGAGAAAGTCATGAGGAGGCTTCGGCCTCCTTTTTTATGCGCCATTTTGCGAAGCTTCCTTCCAGATTACCAATTCGGAAATTAGCCCGCAGATCACATAGAGTTTTGTTAAGCCCTTGGTTATAATGCGCGGCGTTTTGCCGCAGCATAAATACCATCTCGCTGACAGCAGCGCTACATCGATTTCAGATCTAGCCCTAAAATCTGGGTTATCTGAGTTTCGGAAAAATTTAGATTTCAATTGAGATAACGGAGAAACGGGTGATGTTGAGAAAAGCGCTCCGGCTTTTCAGTCTGACATTTTTGGCTTTGGCTGGCATGCATGTTCATGCAGCTGAGCAAGAGGTCAGCAGTACAACGGTTCTGAATATGCCTACGGGCGTAAGCACCATCAGCCACCAAATCTACGATCTGCATATGCTGATCTTCTGGGTTTGTGTGGTTATCGGTATTGGTGTGTTTGGTGCCATGCTTTGGGCAATGTATTTCCACCGCAAGTCCATTGGACACGAGGCTGAAAATTGGCACGAGCACTTGGGTGTGGAATTGGTTTGGACCATTGTCCCCATCTTTATTTTGGTTGCCATGGCCTGGCCTGCTACCACGACTCTTATCGAAATCTACGACACCAGTGATGCCGAGATCGATATTCGGGTCACCGGGTCTCAGTGGAAGTGGCAGTACGAATACATGGGTGAGGGAGTTCAGTTCCTCAGTCAACTAGCATCTTCGCAGGACGAAATTTATAACCTCGACGAGAAAGGCGAGTTTTACCTCCAAGAGGTTGATAACCCCTTGGTGATTCCGGTTGATACCAAAGTACGCTTCCTTCTATCCGCTACTGACGTGATCCATTCTTTTTGGGTGCCCGATTTCGCAATTAAAAAGGACGCTATTCCAGGATACATCACGGAAACTTGGGTAGAAGTGACTGAGACAGGCGTATACCGTGGATCCTGTACTGAGCTCTGTGGTCAAGGTCATGCCTTTATGCCCGTCGTTTTCAACGTGGTTGAAAAAGATGAGTATGAATTTTGGCTGGCTGAGAAAATACAAGAAGCCGAAGCGATTGCTGCTCTAACCGAACAGACCTTCACCATGGAAGAGCTGATGGCTCGCGGTGAAGAGGCTTATCTGACATCTTGCGCACTTTGTCATCAGGCAAACGGTCAGGGTGTTCCACCCGCTTTCCCATCTCTTGTTGGAAGCGCTGTAGTGACCGGACCGATCGACGCCCACCTAGAAGTGGGAGTAAATGGTGTTCCCGGTACCGTGATGCAAGCATTTGGAAATCTGCTTAACGAAGTTGATCTCGCTGCCATCATGACTTACCAGCGAAACGCTTGGGGTAATGATATGGGTGACATAGTTCAGCCGATCGATGTTTACAACTACAAACAAGGCCAATAGGAGGATTAAGTAATGGCACATGGTCCTGCAAAAGGCGTAACTCGTTGGTTGTTTACCACCAACCACAAAGATATCGGCACGCTCTACCTCTGGTTTAGCTTTGCCATGTTCATCCTTGGCGGTTTCTTCGCCATGGTTATCCGCGCCGAGCTCTTCGAGCCTGGCATGCAATTGGTACGTCCTGAGTTCTTTAATCAGATGACTACCATGCACGGTCTGGTGATGGTGTTTGGTGCCATCATGCCGTCCTTCGTGGGGCTGGCAAACTGGATGATTCCAATGATGATTGGCGCGCCAGATATGGCTTTGCCACGAATGAACAACCTCAGCTTCTGGATATTGCCACCGGCATTCCTGATGCTGGCTTCGACGCTATTTATGGAAGCGGGAGCACCAAACTTCGGTTGGACTTTCTACGCGCCCTTGTCGACAACCTATGCACCCGAAACGGTGAACTACTTTATTTTTGCCGTACACATAATGGGGGCTTCCTCCATCATGGGCTCCATCAACATTGTCGCCACTGTGCTCAACATGAGAGCGCCGGGCATGACCATGATGAAGATGCCTCTGTTCGTATGGACCTGGTTGATTACCGCATTCCTGCTTATCGCTGTTATGCCAGTACTGGCTGGCGCGGTAACTATGATGCTAATGGACATCAACTTCGGTACAGCCTTCTTTGAAGCTGCCGGTGGTGGTGACCCCGTCTTGTTCCAGCACATCTTCTGGTTCTTCGGGCACCCTGAGGTATACATCATTATTCTGCCGGCCTTTGGTGTGATTTCTGAAATCATCCCGACCTTTAGCCGCAAACCGCTCTTTGGTTACGCCTCTATGGTGTATGCGACTTCGGCCATTGCCTTCCTGTCCTTCATTGTTTGGGCTCACCACATGTTCTTGGTGGGAATGCCGGTATCAGGCGAGCTGTACTTTATGTACGCCACTATGCTGATTGCGGTGCCGACAGGCGTGAAGGTGTTTAACTGGGTTAGCACCATGTTCCGCGGCGCCATCAGCTACGAAACCCCCATGCTCTTTGCCATCGCCTTTGTGATTCTTTTCACCCTTGGCGGCTTTACTGGATTGATGCTGGCGATTGCGCCAAGTGATATTCAGTACCACGACACCTACTTTGTAGTAGCGCATTTCCACTATGTGATGGTTGCGGGTGCGGTATTCAGTATGTCGGCGGCAGTGTATTACTGGCTGCCTAAGTGGACTGGCCGTATGTATAACGAAGCCATGGGTAAGCTGCATTTCTGGATTTCTTTTATCGGCTTTAACATCACCTTCTTCCCACAGCACTTCTTGGGGCTGGGTGGAATGCCAAGACGATACGCAGACTACGCCCTGCAATTTGCTGACTGGAACATGGTTTCAAGTATTGGAGCATTTATTTACGGTGCCTCGCAAATACTCTTCTTGTATAACGTGATTGCAACCATTGTTGCCGGTAAGAAAGTGAGCGAACCTAAAACTTGGGATGGCGCAAATGGTTTGGAGTGGAGCTTGCCCACACCTCCGCCTTATCACACTTTTACTACGCCGCCAGATGCGTCAGTAATCGAAGAAAACAGTACCGTAGCGCACTAAATATGCATAAAGCGCTAGTCGCAAAGCTGCTTGGTGGGGCGATTGTTATGTTCGCCTTTGCAGTCTTTGCGATGCCGCCTCTGTATCGTTTAGCCTGTGATGTTTTGGGCATCGGCCCTCAGCAGTACAGTGCTTACGAAGAGGCAGCAGCAGCGGTAGATGAGTCGAGAACTGTCAAAGTACAGTTTATGTCGACCAATCAAGGTGCCATGCCCTGGGTATTTGAGCCTGCTCAGTTTGAGGTGGAAGTCCATCCAGGTGAGCGGGCTGAAGTGGCCTACTACGCCAAGAATACGACCTCCAGAGATATGGTGGCCCAAGCAATTCCAAGCGTAGTACCCATCAGTGCAGTGGATTACCTGCACAAAATTGAATGCTTCTGTTTTGAGCGGCAACCTTTGGGTGCTGGTGAAGAGACAGATATGAAATTGGTGTTTTTCGTGGATCCAGAATTACCGAAAAGCGTGGGCACCTTAACTCTTTCCTACTCGGTTTTTGATATCACTGACCGGGTGGCTAGCGAAGTCTCTTTAAATTAAGAGCTTCTTGAATTAACTTGATTGCAGATCTTTGGAAACTGATCTGCGCCGGAATTGATTGGAGATAGAAATGTCAGCTGAAGCAAGCTACTACGTACCCGAACAGAGCAAGATGCCTATCTTGATGGCTGCCGCTATGGGCCTAGCAGCTTTTGGGGCCGGTCGTTGGATGATTACTGGTGATTCCCTGATGTGCATTCTGGGTGTCGTTGCCATTGCCACCATGATGTACTTTTGGTTCACCACAGTAATTGATGAAAACCTGCGCGGCTTGCCGAGTGCACAATTGAAGCGCTCTTATGTTTGGGGCATTAGCTGGTTTATTTTCTCTGAAGTGATGTTTTTTGCCGGCTTCTTTGGCGCACTTTTCTATCTTCGCAATATTGCTATGCCCTGGTTGGGAGGCGATGGAGTTGGTGTTCATAATCCCGAGTTGCTTTGGAACGGCTTTGAGGCGGAATGGCCTTTATTGCATACACCAGATCAGGCGCTAAATGGCGAGAATGCAAAGTTTGTGGGTGCACACGAATCACTTTCTTACCCTGGCTTGAGTGGGCTTCTCCACTGGTTGCCTCTTTACAACACCGTTATTCTTTTGTTTTCCAGTTATACCGTACATTTAGCGCATCACGCGCTTAAGCATGGTGACAACCGCAAGAAGTTTAATTTCTGGTTGGGATTCACCGTCGTGCTCGGTCTAATCTTTTTGTGTTTGCAGGTGATGGAATACCGTGAAGCCTATGGGCATTACGGGATCACACTGACATCCGGAATTTACGGTACGACCTTCTTTATGTTGACCGGATTCCACGGTTTTCACGTTGCCATGGGTACTTTGATGCTGGCGATTCAGTTGCTGCGATCATTTAAAGGACAATTCACCGCAGACGACCACTTTGGTTTTGAGATGTCGTCTTGGTATTGGCACTTTGTTGATGTGGTTTGGGTGATGTTGTTCTTCTTTGTCTACATCATCTAGGCAAATAGGGTAGTCACAAAAAAAGGCCGGGACATCCGGCCTTTTTTACGAGCGAGGTTTGAGTTTACTGGTTGGCGGGTATAAGTCGCTCTGGGTGTAGTTCTTGATCCCAGGGTGCTTTGCTTCCAATCTGCCCGCTAGCAATACCGTAGGCAACCGTCGCCATCAGGGCCATGGCTAAACTGACTCGAATTCCCAGAGCGTAATAGAGGCGTTTTTTCGAACTTTCTCCCTGGTCTTTGACCAGAAAGTAGAAGCCGGTCGTAAGGCTGGCGATCACGGCAATTAAGAGTACGAAGATGATAACTTTCAGCATGGAGCAAGGTTCTCAGATAAACTGCAATGCGCATTTAAACATGTAGGTAAAGATAGGCACATACGGCTTTGAACCTCTCAACTAAATTTCACTGGCAATCGAACTGGAAAATTTTGCTCTTTGTTGCCGTCTTTTTGCCTTTAACCGTGGCTCTGGGATTTTGGCAGCTCGATCGCGCCGGTGAAAAGCGTGAGATTCTGGCAGAGCAAGAGCGGCAGCAACAACTCGCGCCACTAAACCAGAGCGATTGGCAGGCCAGCAAGGGCAATCATTTACGCAAAGTCAGTCTCGCTGTTGAGTTGGATTCCGCTAGACATCTTTTGTTGGCGAATAGAACTCTGGAAGGGCGAGTCGGCTACGAGGTAATGAGCCTAGCGCGAGTTGACGGGTCTTCCACTGACAAAGCTTTGTTGTTGATCAATCGCGGATGGGTTCCGGCTTCTCTCGACAGAGCAGAGCTACCCGAGATATCCACGCCATCGGGAGTCCAACTGGTTCAGGGCTATTATTATTGCCCCGAACCAAACAGCCTGATTCGGCAGTCAACAGAATTTGACGGCAATTGGCCGGCAGTGATCTACAGCCTCGATGAGGCGGCCATGGAGCTGATATTTGAGTCGGACGAAAAACCACTGGCTTGTGAGATTCGGATCGATCAGTTTTCTCCTTTGGCTTTCGTTGCCGATTGGCAAATTGTTAACCAATCAGTACAGAAGCATATTGGTTACGCTGTGCAGTGGTTCTCAATGGCCTTTGCCCTTATCATTCTCGCCCTTTTTTCCAATTCCAACTTGGGATTATTTTTCCGTCGCGAGAAAGCTGAATGAATGCAGCGTTAGATCAAAGCACAAACGCCAAGGGGCAAAAGCCTTGGCCCGTTATTATCATGTTAGTCATGCTTTTCTCCGTGATTATTGCAGGGCTGCTTCTTGTTCCTCGCACCGAAGAGCAAAAGCTCTGGTGGCTCTCTATCTTGGGAACCAATAACTACGGGGAACTCATCAATCCGCCGATAGAACTCGCCGGACAGATTCTCGACAGCGAGGGGAATCCTTGGTCAGATGATATGGAGACACCCTGGAAACTTTTGCTGATGAGTCAGGGCACCTGTGCCGCGGATTGCCAGCAAATAGCAGAATTTGCCACCCGTGTGCATGCCCGCATGAACAAGTTGGCTCCGGAACTTAAGCGCGGCTATCTTTCTATAGGCAGCGGTTCTGGCCCAGATGCGAGCTTGGATTACGAAACACTTCAGGCGCCAAACCTTGATTTCCCAGCCTTGTTGGAAGAAACCAATGTTCCTCCTTTGTCAGATGGCCCACTGCTCTTTGTCATGAACCCGCTGGAGGTTATTTTCCTTTACTACACGACAGAGCATGAAGGGGTTGGCATGCTTGAAGATATTGAACATGTCATTGAGCTTTCTCACTAAGCTTAATTGGCCATCCCTGAGTACTTAGATGAAAACAAAAAAAGGCTTCTATCTTGCTCTTGCTGCTCTGATCTTAGCGGTTGGGGTCGTAACGCTGGGCTCCTTTACTCGCCTGGTTGACGCTGGCCTAGGTTGCCCGGATTGGCCGGGATGTTATGGCCACCTCACTTGGCCCGATGAGGCGCACGAAATAGTCGCCGCAAATCAAGCTTATCCCGATATGCCTGTATTGAAGGGCAAGACCTGGCCGGAGATGGTGCACCGCTACTTTGCTGGGACCTTGGGTTTGTTGGTTTTAGGCTTGGCGATATATGCCTTCAAAAACCGGCAGGAAGAGGGCTATCCATTTCGTATGCCCATGATTATGTTGGTACTCATTATTTGGCAAGCTATGTTTGGTATGTGGACGGTCACGCTCAAACTATGGCCCCAAGTAGTAACGATTCATTTGATGGGCGGAGTAACGACCTTTAGCTTGCTCGCCGTTCTGGTATTTCGACTCAACGATTCCTGGCGTTTCAGCGATCAGACATCTGCGGCTCTCAGATCTTTGCGAGGCTGGATTATCGGTGGATTTGTCGTTGTATTTCTGCAGGTGTTTTTAGGAGGCTGGGTGGCTTCAAATTATGCGGCGGTGGCTTGTCCAGATTTTCCACAGTGTCAGCTACAATGGATCCCGGAAATGGATTTTCGACAAGGCTTTAATTTTACCCAGCATGTTGGCCCCAATTATCTCGGCGGACGACTGGACGGCGACGCTCGAACAGCGATTCATTTCAGTCATCGAGTGGGGGCGATAATCACCATGCTCTATCTAATCGCTTTGTCTTTGATGATGTTGGCAAAGAAATCGAAGCCAATCTCCATCCTGGCCGGCACCATTCTAGTAGCCCTTGTGGTTCAGATCGGCTTGGGCATCACAAACGTGATTATGTCGATTCCACTGGCGGTTGCTGTTGCCCACAACTTTGTTGGGGCGCTACTGGTTGCGTTACTGGCCGTTGTTTGGATGCAAACCTATCCCATACTTCGTGATCGTCGCTCGCAGGAGAGACCGTGACAAACACTGCTTCTAGCTCCCGCCCCTTGTGGAAAGACTATCTAGAGCTGACTAAGCCCAGGGTGGTTGCCCTAATGATTCTTACGTCATTAATAGGCATGTTGCTCGCGGTGCCCGGAATGGTGCCTTTGGATGTGTTGATCTTTGGGAACCTGGGTATCGCCCTGGTGGCCGGGTCTGCTGCGGCAGTGAATCATTACGTTGATCGTCGTATCGATGTGCATATGGCTCGCACTCAAAATCGTCCGCTAGCGACGGGGCGATTAAGTTCCGCGGAGGCTCTTGGCTTTGCTGCTGTACTAGGGATTATTGGAACGGCAATTCTCGTCGTTTTCGCAAATGTTCTGACCGCCTTACTGACCATTGCCGCGTTAGTGGGCTATGCCGTTATTTACACTCTCTATCTCAAACGCGCCACGCCGCAAAACATTGTTATAGGTGGCTTGGCGGGAGCGGCGCCTCCATTACTGGGATGGGTTGCCGTCACCGGAGAGGTTCATCCCTATTCGCTATTGCTGGTGCTTATAATTTTCGCATGGACACCCCCGCATTTCTGGGCCTTGGCCGTCCATCGTCAGGAAGACTATGCCAAGGCGGAGATTCCAATGCTGCCGGTTACTCACGGAGAGAAATATACGGTTTTCAATATTTTGCTCTACACCCTGCTCTTGCTGGTGGTGTCCTTATTGCCTTATGTCTTTGGGATGTTTGGCTGGATCTATTTAGTGGGTGCGCTGCTGCTGGGATCGAGATTTCTCTATTGGGCCATAGTGATGATCATGGGGAAAAAGCAGGGCTCTGGAATGAAAACCTTTCAATATTCCATTTGGTATCTGATGATTCTTTTTGTCGTGATGCTCACCGATCACTATCTCTTGCCAGCAACTGCGATGGGGAGCTAAGAAATGATGTATTCCTCTTCTGATCCAGAGGTGCAAAAGCGTATTCGCAAGACCTTTGCCATTATCGCGGTCATTGTTGCGGTCTTTTTGGTGCTATTTTTCAATCGATTTACGCAGCCGAGAGTACTTTCAAATAACGAGATGTTGCTTAACGGCTTGGTGATGTTTGAGCAGCCGCGTGCTTTTGAAGATTTCAATTTCACAGACCACAACGGCAATGTTTTTGATCAGTCCAACCTGGAAGGCAAATGGACCATGATCTTTCCCGGTTTCACTTTTTGCCCAGACATTTGCCCCATCACTTTGTCCATCCTGGCTGAGACATGGGGCCTCTTGGACGAGGGCCCCCGTGACGATCTGCAAGTGCTGATGATGTCGGTAGACCCCCATCGAGATACACCAGAGCGGCTTTCTCAGTATGTGCCCTATTTCAATGAGAATTTTATTGGCATTACCACAGAAATTGGAAAGACCCTCTGGGTCGCCCAGCAGCTCAATATCGCTATGTCAGTGGTGAATCCCGAAACTGCCGGCGATTTTTACTCGATTGATCACAGCGGCAATATTATTTTGATAAACCCCCGGGGCCACTATGCCGGATATTTCAAGCCACCATTTGACGCGCCGAGAATTAAACTGACATTCCAGTCTGCATGGTCGCAATTTTAAGGTGTCTATCGGACATTCCCGCTAAACTGTCGATACAGTCTAAAGAAACATCTTGGCACCATGTCTGACGCTCCGCTAATTCTCGTTGATGGCTCTTCTTATCTCTATCGAGCCTTCCATGCTTTACCCGATTTAAGAACCGCAAAAAATCGTCCCACAGGTGCAGTTCGCGGCGTAATTGCCATGCTTAAGAAGGAGCAGAAGCAATTCCCAGACAGCACTATCGTTGTGGTTTTTGATGCCAAGGGCAAAACCTTTAGAGACGAGCTTTACGGCGAATATAAGTCCCACCGTCCGCCTATGCCCGACGATTTGAGAGAGCAAATAGAACCTCTACATGCCTGTGTTCAGGCCATGGGCTTGCCCATGATTATTCATCCAGGCGTTGAAGCGGACGATGTGATCGGCACTCTAGCTCTGGAAGCCTCAGGGCGCGGCAAAGCTGTACTGATTTCAACTGGCGACAAGGATATGGCGCAGTTGGTTAATGACAATATCGGCATTATCAACACCATGTCGGGCTCACAATATGATGCCGCCGGTGTTGAGGAAAAGTTTGGAGTTCCGCCTAAGCTAATTATTGATTATCTCGCCCTAATCGGGGACAAGAGTGACAATATCCCGGGAGTACCGGGTGTTGGAGAAAAGAGTGCCACACCCATCCTTCAAGCCTTGGGTGGCTTAGATGATATTTATGCCAATTTGGATGCAATAGCCGATCTCGAATTTCGCGGCGCCAAAAAGATGGCCGAGAAACTGATAGAGCACAAAGAGGCAGCCTATCTTTCCTACAAGCTCGCGACCATCAAGCTAGATGTTGAGCTAGAGGTTACGCCAGCCGATTTGAAGAACGCTGAGCCGGATACTGAGGCACTTAGGAGCCTCTATACAGAGCTAGAGTTTAAATCCTGGATCCGTGAGCTCGAAAATGGCGGCGGAGGGTTCAGTCTTTCGCAGGGTTCTGAATCGGTATCCAGTTCGAACTCGGAAGCAGAGCATGGCACGGGATCCGAAACAGCTTCTACTGAGTCGCCCAAATCATCAGTCGAGGTTTCTTATGAATTGGTACTTGAACAAGCCAGTCTCGATAACTGGATCGAGAAGCTGACAGCAGCCGATGTTTTTGCCTTTGATACGGAAACTACCAGCATCAACTATATGCAGGCTGAAGTTGTTGGACTTTCCTTTGCGGTGGAGCCCAATAAAGCAGCTTATGTTCCTTTTGGGCACGACTACCCGGGGGCTCCTGACCAGCTGGACGCAGAGATAGTCTTTACTGCGCTCCAGCCGATTCTCAGTGATGAACGCAAAGTGCTTGTGGGGCAGCACATAAAATATGATCTGAGTGTTTTGGCGCGCAGAGGCATCGAGATTCGCTGCAAACTGCAGGACACCATGTTGGAATCCTATGTGCTCGATTCCGTCGCCGGCCGGCACGATATGGATTCGCTGGCCTTGCGCAATCTGGATCGAGAGACTATTCACTTCGAAGATATAGCCGGCAAGGGAGCCAAACAAATTACCTTCAACCAGATTGAGTTAGAACAGGCTGGCCCCTATGCCTCTGAAGATGCGGACATCACGCTTCAGCTGCATCAGACGCTTCATCCTAAGCTTGAAAACACATCGGAGCTGTTGTCGGTGTATGAGGAAATTGAAGCACCACTTATTCGCATCTTGTCGCGTATAGAGCGAACCGGCGCATTGATTGACTCAAAAGCCATGCTTAACCAGAGCAGTGAAATCGCAGTGAAGCTGATCGATCTGGAGAAACAGGTTCACGATTTGGCAGGCCAGCCATTTAATCTGGCGTCTCCCAAGCAGTTGCAACATATCCTCTTTGAAAAAATGGAATTGCCGGTTTTGAAGAAAACCCCTAAGGGTCAACCGAGCACAGCAGAGGACGTCTTACAGGATCTAGCTGCCGAACATGAGTTGCCTGCTTTGATCGTGGAATACAGAGGTTTGGCCAAGCTTAAATCTACCTACACAGACAAGCTGCCTCAGATGGTGGACGAAAAAACCGGCCGCTTGCACACCTCTTATCATCAAGCGGTAGCGGCAACGGGTCGTTTGTCTTCAACCGATCCCAATTTACAAAATATCCCTATCCGCACAGAAGAAGGGCGACGTATTCGCAAGGCCTTTATCGCGCCAGAGGGAACCAAGCTGCTGGCGGCGGACTACTCCCAAATAGAACTTCGCATAATGGCGCATCTCTCCAAAGACGCTGGGTTACAGAAAGCCTTTGCCAACAATCTGGATGTGCATGCAGCGACGGCTGCCGAGGTCTTTGGTGCAGAAATTTCAGAAGTAACCTCGGACCAGCGTCGCAGCGCAAAAGCGATCAATTTTGGATTGATGTATGGCATGAGCGCTTTTGGCTTAGCGAAGCAATTGCATATTGCCCGCAAAGAATCACAGCAATATATCGACCTCTATTTCGAACGCTACCCTGGTGTTGCCAGCTTTATGGAAGAAATCAGGGAAGATGCTCGAGAGAAGGGCTATGTAGAGACCCTCTTCGGCCGTCGTCTTTATCTCCCACAAATCAACGCCAGGAACGGCCAGCTGCGAGCTGCAGCAGAGAGAACCGCCATTAATGCTCCCATGCAGGGCACTGCCGCAGACATTATTAAGCGCGCCATGCTTTCAGTTGATGCCTGGATGCTGGAGAAAAATCCGCCGGTCAAAATGATCATGCAGGTTCATGATGAGTTGGTGTTTGAGGTGGAAGAAGCCTATGTCGAGCAAGCCAAAGAAGAAATTATCTTGCTGATGCAATCCGCCGCAGAGCTCTCTGTACCCCTGCTTGTGGAGGCGGGTGTGGGAGATAATTGGGAGGAAGCGCACTAGGGAAAATTTATTTCAAATATTTTTGAACTTATTTGATTTCCTGTTGACCAACTTAGTGTAGAAGTTTTCCCTCCTTGTTATTTTCCTGAGCAAGTCTGCTAACCCCCGGTGTCCGACCGGGGGTTTTTTTTTGAACTTTCGAAACTTACTGACCTCCAAGAAGTGGTATTTCATTTTCCCTTTTTTATGAATGCACTTACCCCTTGCGGAATTGGTATTTTTGACCGCAATTTATTGGCCCTCCTCTGGAGGGCCTTTTTTTTTGAGCCTTGAAGGGGCTCACTCTTTTGCCTTGTTGTGGTGTTAAATCTCTGCTCAGTCAGTTACGTACCAAATGTACGCTCCTTTCTTGTGCGGAGATTTGCCTTACAAAAAGGCAAAATAGAGGCGCCCATCAAATCGCAGATCAAATTAGAGGGCTATTTCCCCTCAGCTGGTAGGTGGCAGTTCGAGCCAATTCGTTAGCTGTGCCTTTAGTTCTTCGAGGCCGGTTTTTTTGGTGGCGGAGAATAGTTGGCCGGAAACCTGCTTAGATATGCCGAGTTTTTTAAGTTCTGCCATCATTTTAAGCAGGTTGGCTGAAGCGGGGCCTCGTTTGAGCTTGTCAGCCTTGGTGAGCAATAGGTGAACAGGGAGATCAGCCTCATGCGCCCACTGGAAGAAGTTAAGATCAAAGGGTTGCAGAGGCAGCCGCACATCAGCCAAAAGCACCAAACCCTTGAGACTTTGTCTCTCTTCAAGGTATTGGGAAAGGTTTTCCTGCCACTCCTTTTTAACTTTTTCCGATACTTTGGCGTAACCGTAGCCAGGCAAATCCACCAGTCTTCGGTCTTCATCCAGCTGGAAAAAATTCAGCAGTTGTGTGCGCCCAGGTGTTTTACTGGTGCGGGCCAGCTTACCGTTGCGAGTCAGCGCGTTTATCGCGCTGGACTTGCCAGCATTTGAACGACCGACAAAGGCGACTTCTGCGCCCAGATCATCTGGGCACTCCTTTAAACTAGGGGCGCTAAGCAAAAAAGCTGCGCGGTCAAAAGAGATCATAGGTTTCTTGGTTGAATTCACCAGATTGGCTCACTTGCTCGGGTGACGATGGAGTATGGCTAGTATATAATCCGCCGGCTCTGAGGGGCAGCCGGAATAATAGAAGTATCCGGTTATCCAGCGTCCATCAGAGAAACCCAGAGTTTAAAACAGTTTTCGGTAGCACTTTCAGATGAAGCCAAGTTTTTACAGCCTAATTATTCTAGCCTTAATGGTGGCCAGTCCCCTATGGGCACAATCCGGTGACGCCGCTGCTGGCCAAGCCAAATCCGCCACCTGTTCCGCCTGTCACGGCATGGACGGCAAAGGCATTCTCCCTCTCTATCCAAATATTGGTGGTCAGGGTGAAAACTATATGTACAAGCAAATTGTCGATATTAAAGAAGGCACTCGTACCGTTCTCGAGATGGCCCCTTTTGTCGCCGCTCTATCTGATCAGGATATGCGCGATCTGGCTGCCTACTACGCATCGCAGCCCTCGCAGCTTGAAGGTGCACAACCTATTGAGAGCGAGCCATACAATCTAAATGCAGAAGAATTTTTAGCCTTAGGTGAATCCGTATTCCGTGCCGGCAATCTCGCCAATGGCGTTCCAGCCTGTACTGGCTGCCACTCACCATCTGGCATGGGTAATTTTCCAGCGGGATTCCCAGCGCTTAGTGGTCAAAAAACTGAGTATGTGGTTAAACAACTTTCAGATTTTCAAAACAATATACGCACCAATGACGGCGAAACCCGAATTATGCGCGGTGTAGCAGAGCGCATGTCTGCACTGGAAATTGAGGCAGTGGCCAACTTTATCTCGGGCCTCAACTAAAAATCTGATTAAATTGTGTAAAGAGGCGGCTTGAGCCGCCTTTTTTGTGGCTTTCCAAGGCTATGATTGGATTAAAGCTATATAAGAGATCTAACTGGAGACAGCTAATGCGTATCTTTTCAAAACTGGCGATTGCCTTTGTATTTGTCAGCTCAACTCAGGCCTTTGGTCAATCCGACGATTTTCAATATCAGGACGGTGTTGATTTCGAGACCCTGGCGCGGCCGGTTGCTGTTCAGGACCCCTCCAAAATTGAGGTGGCGGAAGTATTTTGGTACGGCTGTATTCACTGCTTTAACCTTGAACCTCGTCTGGACGAATTTGCATCCATCCTGCCGGACGACGTAAACCTGGTTAAAGTTCCCGCCATGTGGGCTGGGGCAATGGAGCTGCACGCTAGACTCTATTTTGCATCGGTAGCTTTGGGTATCAATGAAGAGGTTCACTGGCCGGTGTTTCAGGCCATGAACGAAGAACGCAATCCCCTGAGCAGCGAAGGCGCTATTCTCGATCTGATAGAAAACTTGGGCCAAGACAGAGCGGCCTTTCAGCGAGCCCTGAACTCCTTTGGAGTTACTAGCCAAGTGACTCGCGCTAGATCAGCTGCTGCTGCCTATGGAATTCGGGGTACCCCGGAAATGATCGTGAACGGTAAATACCGCATATCTACCAGCATGACGGGTAGTCAGGAAAAAATGTTGTTGGTTACGGCTGCTCTGGTAGATCGTGAGCGCCAGATGGCAGAAAACCAGTAACAACGGGCGTTTTTAAGAGGGGAAAGAAGCATGTCGATATATTTTAGGTCACTATTTTTCGTCTTCATTATCTTGGCGATTGGTTGTAGCTCGGATGGCGAGCCGCAAGGTTCAGAAGACGGCTTTGCCTACCGTGATGGTATCGATTTCCATAGCTTGCCCCAGCCCATTGCAACGGAAGACCCATCAAAAATTGAGCTGGTTGAAGCCTTTTGGTATGGCTGTATCCACTGCTACAACTTTGAGCCCTACTTAAAAGAATATGCAGCGGAGCTTCCAGAGTACGTGGACCTGGTAAAGGTTCCAGTCGCCTGGAACGATTATGCCGAGCTGCACGCAAAAATTTACTACGCAGCGGAAGTTCTCGGAATCACTGATGAAATTCACGACGAAGTTTTTAGCGCCATGAACAGGGACAAGAAAACCTTAGCCAATGAGCAAGCGGTTCTCAACCTGATTGAAGATCTGGGGCAGAACAGAACGGCTTTTCAGCGAGCCTTCAACTCCTTTGGCGTTGGCGCTCAGATATCGCAATCCAAGGCGCGTATTACTGCCGCAGGTGTGCGCGGCACACCCGAACTGATAGTAAATGGTAAATACCGCGTAGGCTCTTCTGCTGGTAGCCAGCAGCGTATGCTTGAGGTTGCTAATGCGCTTATCGAGCGCGAGCGCGAGCTACTTTCTAGTCAGCAATAATGGCCCTAAAGAGTCTCATAGAGGAGGCAGCATTTCGGGCTTTCTCTGAGGCCGGTCTGCCCCGCGAAACACCTACAGGTTTGAAATGGTCGGCTCGCCCCGAATTTGGTGACCTCCAAATCAACGGCGTAATGGGTGCCGCCAAACAGCTAAAACAAAATCCTAGAGAGCTTGCCGAAAAAGTCTTACAAAACCTTCCAATAGGGGAAGGCTTGATTGCCAAGGCAGAAGTGGCAGGCCCGGGATTTATCAATCTTCACCTTGACTCACAAGCTATATCGGAAGATTGCCAAAAACTGCTCTCTGACCCCCGTCTCGGTGTTGAACAGCCTACCAAGCAGCAGCGTGTCGTTGTTGACTATTCCTCGCCAAACCTTGCAAAAGAAATGCACGTTGGCCATCTACGCGGCACCATTCTTGGGGATGCAGTTTGTCGTGCTCTGGAATTCAAAGGCCACAAAGTAGTTCGGCAAAACCATATCGGCGACTGGGGTACCCAGTTTGGCATGCTGATCGCTGAGCTTCAGGCGACCCAAACTCAAGAACAAATTTCTGCGGGAATTGCCCTCAGTGATCTTGAAGTGTTTTACCGTCAGGCAAAAGAACACTTTGACGCCGATCCTGAATTTGCGGATCTCGCCAGAAACAACGTAGTCAAGCTACAAGCTGGAGATGGGGAGTGTTTGGCTCTTTGGCAGCACTTTATTGACGAATCCCTCAATCACGCTGAAGACAATTATCACAAGCTTGGAGTCTCTCTAACTCGGGAAGACGTGCGCGGTGAAAGCGCTTACAACGCAGATCTTGAGCCCCTGGTATCTGAGCTGATCGAGCGCGGAATTGCTGTCGAAGACCAAGGAGCCCAGGTTGTCTATCTGGAGGAGCTGGCGGACAAGGAAGGCAATCCTTCGGTTGCCATCGTGCAAAAAGCTGATGGTGGATACCTCTACGCAACCAGCGATTTAGCGGCTATCCGCTACCGAGTGAATGAGTTGCAGGCGGACAGATGCCTCTACTTTATTGACGCTCGTCAAAGCCTACATATGAAACAGGTTTATGCCGTCGCCAGAAAAGCCGGTTGGGCGCCAGAGAGTGTGCAGCTCGAGCATTGTTCTTACGGCACCATAATGGGAGAGGACGGTAAGCCCTTTAAAACCCGCAGCGGTGATACGGTTAAATTGGCCGATCTTCTGAATGAGGCGGTGGAGCGGGCCAATGAGATTGTCGCTGAAAAGAACCCCAGTCTCAGCCAGCAAGACAGAGACACAATTTCTCTAGCCGTAGGTATTGGCGCCGTGAAATATGCGGATCTCAGTAAGGCTCGAACCACAGACTATCGATTCGATTGGGAGTCTATGTTGAGTTTCGATGGCAATACCGCGCCTTACTTGCAGTATGCAGGTACTCGTATCCACAGCCTTTTTGAAAAGGCGGGTGAAGAGCTGGCAAGTTTTGAGGCCAATATTGGTGTTGAGCAAACTGCAGAGCGGGCGCTCGCCCTCTCGCTAATGCGTTTCGCAGAATCCTTGGATCAACTGGCAGAATCGGCGATGCCTCACGATTTGTGTAGTTATCTTTTTGATCTGGCCGGTAAATTTGCAACCTTTTATGAAGCCTGCCCGATCCTAAAATCTGAGGTAGATGCAACCACGCGAGCGAGCCGGTTGGCACTGGCTGCCTTGACTTCAAAAACGCTGGAATGTGGTTTTGAAATATTGGGGATTCAAAGCCTGAAGCGAATGTAGGCTAAGCGTTCTACTAAAATTAGAGGGAATTTTCTGCAATATGCGACCAGTCGGATCGAAATCAAATCCTCTGTGGAATCCCTCCATGCGCCAAAAGCAGCGGACTGCTATGTGGCGCTATGCCGAATTTACCGCTGAGTATCATGGTGGTTCGCCCGAGGATTACCGGACACTGCATGAATGGTCCATCCGCAGCCCGGAAGAGTTCCATTCGTCACTTTGGGATTTTCTGGATATTCTTGGTGAAAAGGGTGAGCGTGCCTATCTTGGCAATGACAAGATGCGTGATGTGCAGTTTTATCCCGGCGCAAGACTCAA
>Ga0209557_1000801_pt1 | contig 18027 bp, 15 predicted proteins | sample SaaInlV_120m_DNA_4_FD_184672 | JGI IMG/M metagenome (GOLD analysis project Ga0209557, IMG submission 184672) | Marine microbial communities from expanding oxygen minimum zones in the Saanich Inlet - Saanich Inlet SI074_LV_10m_DNA (SPAdes) (version 2) | ecosystem: Environmental > Aquatic > Marine... | reverse complement strand
GTCCATATCATGAACACGATGGTCAAAGGATGGTTGGTGCGGAGCACTCCGACAAACCACATAAATTTATTGATGGTACAGGTGGAGCAGGTGGAGGAACAACACAACAATTCCTTACACAAGAACAAGTTCAACAGTTTATAGAAAACCCTAATACGCAACAATAATGGCACAAAAGATTAATTATGAGCAGTTAAGATATGGTACAAAGGATGGTGAATTAAAGTTCGGACATCTTACTGCCGACAATCAGATTGATGCTGTTCTTCTTCGTAACTTTTATAACTACACTCACTACATTGAGATGTGTAGAACTGGTGATGACCATCGTAAAGATGGAACAATCATCAGAGCACCTGGTTCATGTCAAATTAGAGCAGGAGACAATTGTCCGAAGGATATTCCTGGTGTCTATATTGAGGCAGTTAGTGGTGATCTAATATTGAGAGCACCAAGTGGTCGTGTTAGAATTGAGGGACAAAATGTAGACATCAATGCCTCTGGTTTTGATGGTGAGAGTGGTGTGGTTGACATCTCTGCTAATGAGAAAATTATTCTTGATGCTGGTCAGATTGTTGATATCAAAGGAAAGGTTGGTCTTAAAATATTCTCGGAAGGTACAGTTGATTGTATTGGTAGACAAGTGTTAAATATGTACGGTGGTATGATTGACTGTGCTGATGCTGCTTGTACATCAAAGACCAGTCTTGGATCTAAAGGTGGATCCGCCAATGAATTAAAAAACAAATCAATTATTTAAACATGAAAGTACCAGATTTATATGTAGGCAAACAATTCATTGTTGGTTCTGGTAAACCAGAATTATTTGGTCGTGCTCTAGCACAGGTAAGAGGAACTGCCTATGTTGAAGGACCAGAAATGGTGGGAGATCCATCACAGTTTCCTGGTATTGCTGGAGCAGGTAATCCATTTGAGATTGGTTCATTGATGGCAGGTCAGAGTGCCAACATTGAGATGAAGACTCCGCCATTTTATGCTTTCTTTGCCACTTCATTTGCTAGAATCAAATCATTCTTGAAAGTTGACTTGCTCTTTACAACTAAGATAATTAAGAGTAAAATAATCTATACAGAGATTTTGATGGCAAAGGTTAAGAACTTTGCTATTCCTCATCCATCAGAGAAAGGTAAGACACTAGTCTATGCTTGTCTTGAAGGACCAGAGAATTCTGTTTATGTAAGAGGACATTTGAAGCACAAAGATACTATTGAATTACCACCAGTGTGGAGAGACTTAGTTGACCCCACTTCTATCACTGTATCTCTGACTGGTAATGGTTCTGAACAAGGACTTCATGTCAAGAGAATCACAAACAATCAAGTTGTTGTTCAGGGGAGAGGTGGTCTTCCTGTTGATTGCTTCTACCATATCTTCGCAGAAAGAAGAGACGTACCTAAATTAGTAACGGAGATTGATTCGTAATGTCTTGGCAAACTTTATTCAAGTATCCTCAAGCCACAGGTGAGGGTACACTACCTTTTAGATTTGAAAACTTCGGAACCTTTGCTGGTCCACAGTTTGAATCTCTAAATTATAACTATGATGCTGCTTCTGAAGAGGGTTCTTGGCATACAATGGTGCCTGGTGACTTTTCATTTAAGAATGATGACCTAGGTGCTTACCTTTATAATAATGAATTCAACTATGTTGGATTCCATTGTGACAGTGTGAGTACTGCGATGATGACACTTGAAGCATCATATGGAAACATTCCTACCTTCAATGTCTTTGCCACTAACACTAATGTTAATGGTAATATTAGTGCCACAGGCAATATCAATGTAGCAGGAAATATTACTGTTGCTGGTTCCATAAATCACACCGGAGGATATATTTTGAGTGGTGTTGGTGATTTGGCAACCAGTATTAATTTAAAAGCAAATAAAGCAGATGTAAAATCATTTGATATCCCTCACCCCAATAAAGATGGTTGGAGATTAAGGCATGTTTGTGTGGAGGGACCAGAGGATGGACCTATCTACATTAGAGGTAAGTTAAATGGCAATAATGATATTGTGTTACCAGAGTATTGGAAAGGACTGATTGATGAAGACTCTATTACAGTTCATCTAACACCATTTGGAACTCAACAGGATTTATTCGTTGATCAAATTAAGTGGGGTAAAACTGTGATTGTTAAGAGCGGTTCGGGTGGACCAATCAAATGTTATTATCAGGTATGGGCAAATAGACTCGCTGATGAGAAATTACATGTTGAGTATAAAGGTGAGTCTCCTGCTGATTATCCAGGAGATAATACTAGATTCTCAATCGCAGGATATGATTACGATAAGAGGGTAGATTAATGCCATTTGGAATAACAGCATATCAGGATAGAGAAGCAGGTCAATATTCAGGAGCAGTAGGACTTCTCCAAGCAGAAAATCTGTCTCTTAATCAAAATTTTGAAGCACAAGATAAGTTAGACACTCTCGGTATTAATAGTTTTAGATATAATTTATATAAAGAACCAGCAGAAGTAATTGATAAAAAGACTAGAGAAGTTTACCTAGATCCGATTACCTCTCAGAAGAACACGATTGTTACGCTAGGTGGACTCTCTGTAGCGGAGAGTAATATGAATTATTATGGCAGTGGTAGTGCTGCCTTATCAGCATTAGAAACTTTATATGGTGCTCCTACTGAAAACGATGGTGTAATATCAACAAGACAGATTATTACAAGTGTTAATTGGACTGGGATTGGCAATACTTCTGGTATTAGTGTGAGTGCAGGAGTAGCTTGCTCCTCTGTAAGTGGTGGCAATGGGACTTCTTTATTTAATGTGTCTGCATCAATTGGACAAGCCGCGAGAATTGATCTTCAAGATACTAGTGGTTCCTTTGGAGTTGGTATTGGTAATACTTTCTATATCAATGGATCTCCTGTAAGTCCACCAACATCTTTAGAGTATGCTGCTTCTGGTGAAGTTTTTGAGGATACTGTGATTGTTTTGTATTATCCATCTCTTCATCCGCCGGATCCTGGTGCTGCGAATCCACTTGCCAATCCACAGTTTAAGATTTTGCCAGTCAATGGTACAGACGGTCTTGGATCTGGACAAACCTATTATCGTAACTCCATTCAAGGTTCTTATGGTAGTTTCCCAGGAACAGATGATTCATTGACATTATTGGAAGATGTCTACACGGTGTCTGTAAATAATAGCGACATCGGTGATGCTCGTACCGAGATTGGTACTCTACGTGGTGTAGATTTAACAACTGGTATCACATCATATGTTGGTGCTGGTTCTACTGTAAAAGAAACGAGACAAGAATTTGCTATTAATCAATGGTCTCTTATTAAGAACAGGGTAAATACACAGGCAAGGATCAATGCTAATGATGCTGCTATTGGTATCCTGAAGAACTCTGCCTTCCAACCGTAGAACTGGCACTCTGCCCTTGACTCTACCCTCATTCTACCCTATAGTAAGAAGGTCAGCAAGAGAACTATGACTTCCAAACCCCAACGTGACGATTATCTTTGTGATAACGAAGAAGATGAGTACCTAACTCGCATCGTTGTGGATACATGTGCTCGCACCTTCTATATGTACTCCAACACAGGAGATGTGCGTGAGGTGGAATGCGAAGAGGTGACACAGTTCATGGATGTACTTGAACTTGTCCGTGCTGTTGTAGATGAAGACATGGTTGCGTACACTGAACCAAGAGTTGCCTCTGCTTGAGGGAAATCCAACTTTTAGTTTCAAAAAAGGGGGCAAATTTTCTCCACAAATTTTTTGCCCCTATTACTTTTTTATGAATTATTATCCTTCAGATTTATACCAAGAAATCCAGATTTGTTACGATTATGAGACCAGAAACCCGTCAGTCTATGGAAATGTTATTTGTTGCAAAGTGGAACGTTCCAAAAGCAGCAAGAAACGCAGGACTGACAGATAAAGAGATGAAAATCACTTTTAATGAATATTGTAGTCTTCACCCAGTAACTTGGAGTATGGATAATGAAGCAATTGTTTATAGTTAGTATTAGTGATAATGAATGTGTCACTCATGATGGATATATACAAATTGGTGTTTTTAATCATTCACTTGAGAAACACTTAGAACTTAATCCTTTAATTGATTGGCAGATTACATATTGGATGCCTGATCCATTCTGTATTAGATATAAAAGAGCATCATTTCAAAAAACTGAAAAGATGAATGAGGGTTCTCCTAGAACCGATAATGCTATGGATAGTCGTCCTAGAGATTTTCCAGATCAACCAACAGAAAGATTGGAGAGAGCATTATGAAAATTAATTTATGGTATAGTCGATCAATGGACCAGTGGCGGTGGACATTGGTGGAAGAGTGGAGAAATGGAGAAGTACATAGAGCACAACATTCTGGACAACAACCAGTGCTTCGTGATGCTATGAATGATGTTGCCACTACAGTAGAATATATACTTGACGAAAAAGAGAAAAAGATGTAATATATAAATGTGTGAAGGAAGTACGCTGAACCTCCAACTTCGGTTGGGGGTTTTTCTATTGGATAAATAAGTCATAATAGATATCGTGTGCGAAGAAGATGCCGTTATCCCGTTTAGATAACTTCTTGAAGAATGTTCGTGGAAACATCATATATGTTAACCCAAACGATTTGGATGCTACTGATGACGTAACGAATCAGGGCAATTCAATGGCAAAACCCTTTGTCACGATTCAGAGGGCGTTAATTGAATCAGCAAGATTCTCATATCAGGCAGGACTAGACAACGATAGATTTGGTAAGACAACTATTATGTTGTCTCCTGGTGAGCACTATATTGATAATAGACCAGGATGGATTCCACTAGATGGTACAAATTATAGACTTAGGAATGGAGTTGTATCTTCTGACTTTACTGCTTTCAATTCGGCATCTAACTTTGACGTAAAATCACCTACAAATGACCTTTATAAACTGAATAGTATTCACGGTGGTGTTATTATTCCTCGTGGTACATCTATTGTTGGTGCTGACTTGCGTAAAACCAAGATCAGACCAATATATGTGCCTGATCCAGTTAACTCCAACATTGAAAGATCAGCAATCTTCCGTGTTACTGGTGGCACATATTTTTGGCAGTTTACTATTTTTGATGGTGACCCAACTGGAACCGTTTATAAGAACTATTCTGACGCAGAGTTCGTTCCTAACTTCTCTCATCACAAACTAACTTGTTTTGAGTATGCTGATGGAAGAAATAAGGTCTATATTAATGATTCATTCAACGTAAACTCTACTTTTACGAGAACTGATCTTGAAATGTATTATGAGAAAGTAGGTCTTGCTTATGGAACTGCTTCGGGTAGAGCAATTCAACCTGATTTTCCTGCTTCTGGTTTGGATATTCAACCTAAGATTGATGAATATCGTATTGTTGGACCATCAGGTGGTTCTGTTGGTATTTCTAGCATCTTGTCTGGTGATGGATCAACAGCATCTAAGTCTGCTACTGTTACATTAAATGAAGGACTTTCTGGACTAAACGTTGATACAGCAATTCAAATTAATGGAGCGACTGATGTTGCTTATAATGGCACATTCCTTGTAAATGGCGTCACCGCTGTAGATAATGATGGCAATATCACACAATTTACCTATAATACAGCAGCAACTCCTACCGACGCATTTATTACTCCCGCTTCGGCAACGGTAGAATTAGATACAGACACAGTAACATCTGCTTCTCCTTATATCTTTAATATCTCCTTGAGGTCTGTATTCGGCATGTGCGGTATGCACGCTGATGGCAGCAAGGCAGATGGATTTAAGTCTATGGTTGTAGCGCAGTTTACTGCTGTGTCTCTTCAGAAAGATGATAATGCTTTTGTTAAGTATGACGCTGCGAGTGGTTCATTCTTAGATGGTACAAGTGTAGATAATATTCATAGTGATGGAGATGCCACATATAAACCGGAATATTATAACTTCCACATCAAGGCATCAAACAACTCTATTTGTCAGTTAGTTTCAATTTTTGCGATTGGATTTGCTCAACAGTTTGTAACTGAGAGCGGTGGTGATTTCTCTGTAACCAACTCTAACTCTAACTTCGGTCAAAATGCCCTTGTATCTAAAGGATATAGGGATGAGGCGTTTAGTCAGGATGACGTTGGATATATCTCTCATATTATCCCACCAAGACTTATTACGACAGAACCTTTTAATTTAGAATATGAGCAGATTGACGTAAATAAAACAGTATCGGTAGGAAATACTAGTAGACTCTATTTGTATCAGAAAACTAACTTACAAGCACCACCTACAGGTATAATTCAAGGATATAGACTTGGTGCCAAGACAAATGATGAAATTAAAGTTGGTGTTGCCACGAATAGTTCAGCAGAGCGTGAATTAACGGCAAGAATCGTAATGCCGAATACTGCTAACTCCACTAGGGGTGAGAAAACAGCATTTAAGAGAAGTATTGTTGGTAGAGTCGGCACAAGTAATAGTATTACTTCAAACATTATTACATTTGATGCTAATCACCAATTCCTGGAAGGTGAGACAATCAGATTTATCTCTGATAATGCTAGACTGCCTGATGGTATTGATAATAATAAAGTATATTTTGCTATTGTTGGTGGTTCGCTCAATGCCGACCAAATTAAGATCGCCTCATCTCTTAACGAATCGCGTGATGGTAATGAGATTACAATTAATAATCTCGGTGGCACAATTATGTGTGAGAGTCGTGTAAGTGATAAAATCACTAACGGCATCGGACATCCTATTCAATATGATACAACTGAATCACAATGGTATGTTAATGTAAGTGGTGCTTCTACTGAGAACAATATCTATTCTAATATTGTAAGTCTTGGCAGCACATATCTGGGTGCTGCTACTCAAAGGACTTATATTACTAGACAGTCAGACACAAGAAGTCTTTCGGATAAGAATTATAAGTTCAGATATGTTATCCCAGCTGCTTCTGGTATTACATCAGCAAGAGCACCTAGATTATCGTATGTTCTTGAGGAATCTAATGATGTAACTGGAGCAAATAATACAGAAGTTCAACTCGAATACAGTCCCACCACTGTAACGATGAATAATGTATCTGAAATGAGAAATTTCAAATTCATTAAGAGTGCTGTTTATAACTCAGGTCTCATTTATGTTAATACTGAAAGAGACCACGGTCTTACTCTTGGTTCACAAGTTCAACTGAATAATATTACCAGTACAATCAATCCAACTGGTATTGGCAACTCTGGTTATAATAAAACTTATATCGTTGCTGCGATTACTTCTTCTACTCAATTTGTTGTTCAAGAAACAGTATCTGACCCTGGAACATTTACCAACAATACTTCGTTAAGAACGACTGATCTACCTACATTCAAGAGATTAAGAGCACCTAATAACTATTATGTCTATGATATTGACACTGTAAGAGAGTATAAAGCAGGTATTCAAGATGGTGTTTATTATCTGACGATTGTTGATGCTACATCAACTCCAACTATCGCACCATTTACCGATAGAAATGAGTTCGCATTCTCTCAACCTATTCAGAGACTGTTCCCACAGTATAATAGAGACAATATTAGTTCTGACCCACAATCCGCTATCGCTTATGCTCCTGCGGAAAAACTGGGTTCTACTGTTATTGATGACGTACAAAATAGTATCACTAGAACGACTGTTGACAGAGGTCTTTATGACCTTTCAATCGGTGCTGGTATTACTGACATTGTATCAAACTCTGCCGGTACTGCTCACACCATCTTTACAGATGTTGACCACGCATTTAATAGAATCACAACAGTATCTGTAAATGCTGCTGGTGCTGGTTATGGAAATGGTACAGGTGGAGAAAGTCTTTATAACGCCACACTGACTGGTTCAGCGACTGGGGTAAATGCGTCGGCAAGAATTACAGTTAATGCTTCTGGTGAGATTACATCGGCAGAGGTTATGAACTCTGGAACCAACTACCAAGTTGGTGATGTTCTGACTGTATCTGGAACAGCAACCACCACTGGTTTCAGTGCTGGTAGTTTGGCAGTTGATGCCATCTACAACAATGTTGGCGATACGGTAAGAGTTTCTGGCATCACATCGTTCTCATATAAAGGATATAATCAACTTTATAGAGTTACTGGAATCGGCACAGTCAAAGAGATTCAGGTTGAATCACTCAACGTTGTCAATGGCGCTTCTACAAGCGGCATTGGTGCGACAGTTTCCAATATCTCATTCGTTGGTCTAACTGGTCCTTCAATTACAGTTTCAAGTCTAGTCTATGATAATATTACAGGACTTGGAACTGTCACTACATCCGTTGCTCATAATTATAGAACTAATAATCAGGTTGTACTCAATGGGGCAACAGGTGCCGGAACAACATTGTTCAGTGGCGAAAAACTAATCACACAAGTTGTTGGTCTCACTACATTTATCGCCAACTTTGGTAAAGTAGACACTGCTCCTTCTGTCACAGGAACAATTAGAGCATATCCTCCTGGTTTAGTTGCCCAAGCAGGTGCTCTATCACTCTATGATGAGAACTTTGGCGGTAGAGTTCTGAACGTCTACAACAATCTAACTTGTAATCTCGTTTCAGACATTGCTAACGCAATAACTGATGAAGTTAGTATCACTAATCTGACAAATTTTGACCTTAAGATTGGTGATTACATCAGAGTTGATGATGAGATGATGAGAATCAAGACTACTGTGATTGGAAATCCAGTCAAGGTATTCCGAGGATTGTTTGATACTCAAGCAACATCCCACATTGCTGGTTCTGTTGTTGTCAGAGGTGTTGTTGCTCCTCTGGAATTGAGAAGACCATCTTACACAAGAGCATCTGGTCATACATTTGAATATCTTGGATTTGGTCCTGGTAACTATTCAACTGCTCTTCCACAGAAGCAATCTAGTCAACCAGATTCCGCAGCACAACTCAATTCTCAAAGAATGAATACAGTTGCTGGTGTGAATGTATTTACTGGTATGAACGACCAGGGCGACTTCTACATTGGTAACAAGAGAATTACATCCAGCACAGGTAAGGAAGAGGTATTTGATACTCCAGTTCCTTCTATCACTGGTGAAGATGTCACCGCATTGGGCACAGATATACCAGTTGATGTTATTGAAACGACCAATCTTAACGTTGGTAATACCATACATGTTGAAGGTAGTACGACTAATAATCTCCTTTCGCAGTTTGATGGTCCAGTTCTTTTCAACTCAAAAGTTACTGTTACCAATGATCTTGAAGTATCCAACTTGTTCTTACAAGGTGATGCTAATGTATCTAGAAAGTATACGGTTGGAATCGCAACTCCTACAACTGCAGGAACTGCTGGTGATGTAGTCTGGAAGACTGCTCCTAATCCTGGCGATAACTGGGGTTGGGTTTACACAACCGATAATCAATGGTATCCATTTGGATATATTAGTAATGATGTCAATCTCAATGTTGGTGTATTTGATCAAGTTGGAATTGCCACCACTTCACCTGGTGATTGTACATTAAAAGTTGGTTCAGGAACATCATTGTTCTGTGTTGATTCTAATGGAGTTGGTATTGGAACAACCGCTAATGGATTGAAGTTGAGAGTTAATGGTGAATCAAGATTTGATGGTTCTATTGTTGCCACAGCATTTACTGGTGATGGTTCAGGACTAACTAATCTTCAAAATGATAGTCTATGGACAAACGTTTCGGGTGTTGGTACTGGACTATATCCTCTCAACAATCTCAATGTTGGTGTTGGAACTGAGAATCCAAGTGGAACTTATACTTTAGAACTCGGAACTGTTGGTACATATAAGACTGACCTTTATGTTGCGAATGCTGCTCAATTCATCAGCACTGCTCGTTTTGATGGTAATGTTGATATCAATGGTAAACTTGAATCTACTAACTATAATTTAAACTCTACTTCAGGTTCAATTACAGTTGGTGTAGCAACTGCTACCAACATCAAGGTTGGAACAAGTGGAACAATTATCACCACAACTTCTAATGGTGTTGGAATCAATTCTACATCACCTACAACAGAATTTGATGTTGATGGTAGAGCAAGAATTCAAACAGTTTACTCGCTCTCAACTTCGCTCTCAAGTTCAAGTGGCGTTGTTACTGTTGACCTTTCAAGGGGTCAGATTTTCAACCTAACTACTACTGAAAACATCACTCAATTTACTTTGGTAGGTGTGAGAGCAAATGCCGCTCAATCGTTTACGATTAAGATCACACAAGGTTCAACAGCACGAAATGTAGGAATCGCGACCTTTAAGAACTCTGGTGGAACTGATATTCCAGTTCTATTCCCAGGTGGACTGCTACCAATCGTGACTGTATCTGCCGGAGCAACTGACATTTATTCGTTCATGACATTTGATGGTGGTCAATCATTGTATGGCGTAGTCGGAGGACAGAACTTCTCATGATGAATTTCTTTCAGAACATCCCCACAGAACTCCATCTCAATGGACCTAATGTGGGGTTTTCGTCGGTGCCACTGGATGCTAGTGCTACCGTAACAGGTGTTGTTACTTTCACTGCGATCGGAACAGCATCATTCCCATACAATAATGTTAATGGTTCATTTTCATTTGACTGGTATTATGATGGAAAACTCACCAAAGACACTGCGATAGATCCGACAAGTTCTGCCAGTGTTGAAACTAATGGCGCATTGGGTATTTCTACAATTACCATCAATGGAATTACAGGGGATGATGATAAAAAGAAAGTATTCGCGATTGTAAATTATGTACCAGGACCTGACGAGAGTATCATTGATTATCCTGGCGAAGGGAAGGGAAGGGCAGATAGTCGTGACGATCAAGGCACCGCTGTTGCTGTCTTAACGGCACCACCAAGAATTCAAATTACAAAGCAACCTGCTAGTTCAGTCATTGGTTCAGGCAACACAGCAACATTTGAAGTTGAAGCAGTAATTGCTCCTGGGGGTGGAAACATCACATATCAGTGGCAATTAGAGGGAGAAAATCTTACAAACGGTACAACCACTAGAACAGTTCAATCTTCTGGTGATGAATTTCCAACGATGGAAGTGACCAGTGATGGGGGAGATAATTTTACCCTTGATTGGTCTACGCTATCTACATACAATTCATTTGTTACAGGTAGAACTTATACACTTAAATCGTCTGAAAACCTGATCGCAGCACTGGCTGCTACCGGAGCAGGTGGTGGACGATCAAGTCAAAGATCTGTTTCTGGTGGTGCTGGCGGATCAGCATCAGGGACATTTACTTTCTTGAAAGATCGGGAATACCAACTTAGAGTTGGTGGTGCTGGCGTAGCTGCTGGTTCTGGTGGATTTTCTGGTGGTGGCAATGGTGGCGGTGGATCTGGAGCAGGTGGAGGCGGTGGTGGTTTCACCGGATTATTTGATCAGTCAATCACTATTGGAAATGCTATCTTAATCGCTGCCGGTGGGGGTGGCGGAGCAAATGACCCTGCTGCTGGTGGCGCTGGTGGTGGATTGAGTGGTTCTAATGCTAGTAGAGCTGGTAGAGGAGGATATGGTGCAACACAATCTGCAGGTGGAGCCGCAGGTAATAGTGATGGTTCTTCTGGAACTGCTGGATCTGCTCTTCAAGGCGGACCTGGTGCCGGAGGCGGCGGTGGTGGATACTATGGCGGCGGTGGCGGTCAATTGTTCCCTTACTGTTGTGCTGATGGTGCTGGTGGCGGTGGATCATCTTACATTGCTGGTGTAACTGATGGAGTAACCACAGATGGCACTGGTGGTGCTGCAAATGGTGGAAATGGTTCTTTCTCAATTACAAGAGTAGCGGCATTAAAAACAATCACTACCACAGTGACTGGTGCTGGCACACCTACTCTTACTATTTTCAGTGATGATGAGGATTTTGGTGGTGGAATTATTTGTAAAATGACAGCAGATAATGTTATACAGTCACCAGTGTTCTCTAATACTGTTTCGTATGATGTGGTTCCTGCTAGATCTCTATTCAACTTTGAAGCATATGATATTGAAAATAATTACTCATCATTACAGCAAAACCTAGATTTAAGTAAAACATTCACACTTACTAGTGATACTTTTGGATCACAATATGGAATCATTCAATTCCATTCTAGCGAAAGTGATATACCTCTCCGACTTAATATAAATGCTTCTGCTGGTGCCGTAAGTTCTGATGGACAACAGAGAGGTGGTGAGGGTGGAACATCTACGATTGATTTCACTGCTAAGAGAGATGTAGAATATACTATTATTGGCATATCAAACAATTCAGCAGTATTTTTGTATGAAAAATCTGTATTGATTGCTGTGGTTGGGCAAGGTGGTGACGGTGGAAATACCGGTATTGGTGGTGAGGGTGGTGGAGTTGGAATTGCTGGTCTTGAAGGATCGGGAAGTGGAAATGGAGAAACTGCTCTTGTACCAACTTTGACCACAAATGGAGTATTTGGTTCAATTGTAAATCTATATTCTATCAAACCAACTTTATACTCCGGCGATTCAATCGCAACAGGAGTGGATGGAGGAACAACCATTAGTTGTTCTAAAGGTAGAAACTGGATAGATCTTGGAATTTCTGCTTGTAGTGATGTTAGTGCTCTTAATAGTCAATTTAAAAATGTAGATAGTACAACTATTAGTGATAGTGCTTCTCTTTATAGAGGTTTTAAGGCAGGGTATACTATAACCGACACTAAAGGATTTAGAAATATTCAAGGAAGTGGTGGTAATGGTGGAGCAGGTGCTAAAGGAGGAGGCGGTGCTCCTGGTAGTGGAGGTGGAGGCGGAGGAGCAGGATATACAAACGGAACTGTTACTGTCGTATCCACTAATCTTGGTGGAAATTCCTCCCAAACATCGTCAATCACATTTGGACTACAGACCGATGTAGTGTCTCTCCCTGCTCAAACACAAACAGTCAACTTTACTGTTACTAGATCAGCAGCGTTTGAGAATGTAATCACATACGCATTGACGAGTGGTAGTGGTCCTTCAAATATTTCTTTTGGTCCCAATGCTGGAACAGTATCCACTAATATCCAAAGAGGTTCAGTTTATAGTCTCGTAAGTGCTCCTGGAAGATTGAGGTTAAGTGGAAATACACTTCAACTTGAGGATTCATCCGATAATGACTTCAATGATTTGACTGTTACACCTGATAGAGGTAACTTCCAGAACACTTCTACATACATCGCTGACTTTTAGTATAAATAAAAGAAAACTGAGGGGAAAGTGAACCTCGTTCTAATATGGCTGTAAATAAGAATTTTGTAGTCAGAAATGGCATTGAAGTAGCAGAGAACTTAATTGTTGCTTCTACTTCGCTTGATGCTGTTGGTCTTGGTACAACAACCCCATCTAGTACAGTTGACGTTGCCGGTGGCATCGTTGCTGATAACATTCTCTCCCGTGCGTATGGTATTACCACATCGCTGGGAGAGTTTAATGTAGGTACAGGTGGCACTATTATTAGTGCTGTTCCTGACCTGACTGCGATTGGTCTGCATACCGCATCGCCAATTTATGCAGTACAAATTGATAAACCTGGTGCTGACCCAACAGTAGTATTCGTCAAGAACGGTGATGTCGTCATCAATGACGGCAACTTAAAGGTCAGTGGAGTATCATCAATTGGATATCTTGATGTAGGTGCTATTGAAGCAACTGGCATCAGAGTTACTGGCGTTACAACTATTGCGTCAATTGATGCACAGGGAGCACACGTTGGTGTTGCCACTATTATCAATGCCGATATAACCGGTGCTGATATTGGTATCGCTACAATTACCAACCTGATTAACACTGGTGCTACCGTTGGTATCGCTACGATTGATAATCTTGTTGGTACTGGTGCTACATTTGCTGGCATCACCACAACCAGAGATCTGATTGTTCAAAACGGTGCATCCATTGGTGTTGCTACCGTTACAGGAGATTTGAGTGTTGGCGGCAACTTAAATGTCACTGGCGATATTTCATATGATGAGGTAACAGGTAGAAACATCAGTATTACAGGTGTTTCCACACTCGGAACAGTTCAGATTTCAAGTGGTATTGTTACAGCAACCTCGGGTATCGTTACTTACTTTGGTGACGGATCAAATCTATCTGGAATTGCGACTGAACTGACAGCAACAATTGGTGTTGGGTCAGAAGGCACTTTTATTGGTGCTGGAATTACTCAAATTAATTTTGCTTCAACGAACGGAACTGCTATTGCGGTTGATGTTCCACCTGCTACCGCAGCAGGAGTGGCGACTGTCACTATCACACCAGGCGTTTCAATTGGTCTGGTAATTGCCCTCGGCAGTTAATAAATACCACTATCACCTAAAGAACAATGGCAGAAGTATTCGTAAATTCACAAACTAGAGCAGCTGGTATTGTGACCACTAGCACAGGTGGCACGATTGGAGCGAAAGCTACAGTTATTACTGGTATCTCCACTGTTGGGGTTGCTGTGGGATACATGGTTGACACCCAACATTTCAGAGGTGGTGCGAAAGTCGTGTCTATTGACAGCACAAGTCAGGTGACTGTTGATAAGACATCTACAAACACTGCTTCTGCTGCGAGTCAGAATGTCAAATTCCTAGGTCCAACGACCTGCTATACATCACCATCATCAACTAAATCAATTTTGATTGGTGGTACTTACGCCAATCTGACTAATAATAATGTAAACATGTTTGTTGAATTGAAATCGGGTTCAACTCATACTGGAATCGCTAACGATATCCCGGTTCCAACGGGAAGTTCTTTCGTTATCAGTGATGCTGGTAAAACAATTTTGACCGCTGATGATGAAGTTCGCATCTATGTTGATACAGAAAATGCTATTGACGTAACATTAGGTGTACTTCAGGGGGTTAACTGATGGCAGATCGTAGCGGATATATTGGAAGAGCACCTAGCGATAGTTCTGTTACTATTGCTAGGCAGTCATATAATGTATCAGGTGTAACAACTGATTTTACATTCACGTCGTCATACACACCAACACTGTTTGATGTTTATGTAAACGGTGCCAAACTAGTCAACATCTCTGACTATGCTGCGACAGATGGGAATACTTTCAGTCTTATCGCAGCTGCTCAAAATGATGATGTTGTAGAAGCAGTTGCTTATAAAGCATTCAATATTACTAATCCTGTAACTTCAGCATCAGGTAATTTTTCAGTTGGTGGTGATCTAACTGTAACTGGAAGTGCCACGGTTGGTGGTGTTGGTATTGTAACTGCTGGTAGTAATGGTTCTGGACTGACGGGCATTGTTACAAGTATCACTGCTGGTAGTAATATCAGTGTAAGTGGTGCGACTGGTAATGTAACAATCACTGGATTAGCAAACACATCTAATGTAGTTGCTGATAATCTTGTTGTTACTGGTATTTCAACACTTGAAAGCACAACGGTAACAGCATTAAATGTAACTGGTGTTGCCACCGCAACAGCATTCGTAGGTTCTGGGGCACAACTAACAGGTATTGCTCAACCTACACAACTTGATATCACTTCATCATTATTCACCTGATAAATAGAGGAAAAACAGTAAGATGACGCTTAAAAAGACACAACTATTGGATATAGTTTCTGTAACTGGTGTATCAACGGTTGGTATTCTTACTGTTGGTGTAACACAAACAGCAGGTGGAGTAGGTATCGCATCTACCACCTATATTAAAAATGTTATCATGCATAACACTGGTCTTGGTACTGCTAGGGTTTCGCTCTACATGAATCCTGATACTAACCCAGTTTCTGTTGCTGTTACGGCAAATAGATTCTTGAGAATTGATGTGGCTCCAAACGAAACAACATTCTTTGAATCAACCTATCCGATTGTAATGACAGGATCAGATAGTCTTTCGGTAGAAGTTTCTCCACCAGATGCAGGTGGAACAGGTATTGGATCAGCAGTAAACTTTATCGTCAATGGCGACACTGATGTCTAATTATGGCTCCTATCAAGACCAACAATCCGTATGCATCATACTTTGATTTCTTCAGTAGATCAGGCACTGATGCATCATCTGCTGCACCTCCTGGAGTGGCACCAGCAGGTTTAACAGCAACTGGTGGTATTATTAGTGACTATGAGGACAGTGGCACATATTATAGAGCACATATTTTTACAACATCTGGATCATTAGTTGTAAGTCAAGCTATTACTGTTGACATATTAGCAGTTGGTGGCGGAGGTGGATCTGGTAGAGCATCTGGTAATGGTAACTTTGCTGGTGCCGGTGCTGGTGGTATGTTGACTCAAACAGGAGTCTCACTCCCTGGATCAGTAACATGCCCAATTACTATTGGTGCGGGCGGTGCAGATTTTGGTAGCACCTCTAGTGCTGGCAATTATGGTGGAAACGGTGTAGATACTGCATTTACTATTCCAACAGGACCAACTGTATATACTGCTGCTGGTGGTGGCGCAGGTGGTGGTGCTGATGCATCTAATGGTAGACCTGGTGGATCAGGTTCTGGTGGTGGATCAGGATCCCCTGCAGGAACTGGATCACAATATGGTCCAACATCACCATTAAACCCAGGACCTGCACCAGGACAAGGAAATCCTGGAGGAACTGGATCACCAGGTGATAATGGTGCTGCTGGTGGCGGCGGTGCTGGCGCATCTGGTAGTAATGGACCTGCTGGTAATGGTGGAAATGGAGCACCGAATGTATATGCATATGGTCCAGCCTCACCTGTAACTTATGCAGGTGGAGGTGGAGGTGGTGTTGAGAATGGAACGACTTCTGGAGGAACTGGAGGTGGTGGATCTGGTGGTGGTCCAGCAGCATCTAATGCTCAAAATGGAACAGCAGGATTAGGTGGTGGTGGAGCAGGAGGTAGAAAATCTGGTGGAGATTCTACCCCAGGTGGTAGTGGTGGTTCTGGAACAATTGTAGTTAGATATCAAATTCCATCGTCAGCAGGATCTGCAAAAGCAACTGGTGGTGCTATCAGTTACTATGGTGGAAAGACTATTCATGCCTTTACTGGTTCTGGTACTTTTGCTGCTCCAAATACTTTTAACGAAACTGTAGAATATGTTGTAGTTGGTGGAGGTGGTGCAGGAGGTGGTCCTTCAGCACCTGGTGTTAATAGTTACTATGGCGGCGGTGGTGGTGCTGGTGCATACAGAAAAGGATCTACACCAATCTCAACACCTCAAACGATTGCAATTCAAGTTGGTGCAGGTGGTGCAAAAGGAGCAATAATACCAGTAGCAGGATCACCCTCTTACTTTGGAACACCAATAACAGCACCTGGTGGTGGTTATGGTTCAACATGGCAAGATCCAGGTGGACAACCTACGGTCGCTGGTGGACCTGGTGCATCTAGTGGTGGTTCATCTTATGGTGGTTCAGTACAACCATCTACAGGTGCTGCTTTCTCTCCTACTGATGCTTCTGCAAATACTCCAACAAACGGATGGGGTCATCCAGGTGGGACAGGACATCCAACAGGTGATAGTGGTGGTGGAGGTGGTGCTGGTGGAGCAGGACAAAATGCAGCAGATAGTGCAGCAGGTGATGGTGGATTTGGTATGCAACTTCCCACAACATTTAGAGACCCTGCTTCAAGTGTAGGAGCACCAGGACCAACAAATACATCTTCACATAATCCAGGATGGACTAATGTAGACAACTCTGGCAAATTCTGGATTGCTGGTGGAGGTGGTGGAAGTGCATATGGTCCTGATGCTGGACACACAAGTGGAGTGGGTGGAGTAGGTACTCCTGCTGCAGGATCTAGTCCATATGCTGGTGCTGGTAATGGAAGTAGATTTTTTGCTGGAGGCACAGCAGCACTACAAAATACTGGATCTGGTGGAGGTGGAATGGAAAGAGCACCAGGAGCTCCTGCCCCTCAACCAGATGCTGGTAATGGTGGTTCCGGTCTTGTCCTGATTGCATATCCAACCTAAACATAAATAACTAAAAAGTATATAAGATGGGCATTCGTTCTCAAAATAATCCATTAGCAGCATACCTGGATGTATTTTGA
>Ga0209557_1000772_pt1 | contig 18376 bp, 18 predicted proteins | sample SaaInlV_120m_DNA_4_FD_184672 | JGI IMG/M metagenome (GOLD analysis project Ga0209557, IMG submission 184672) | Marine microbial communities from expanding oxygen minimum zones in the Saanich Inlet - Saanich Inlet SI074_LV_10m_DNA (SPAdes) (version 2) | ecosystem: Environmental > Aquatic > Marine... | reverse complement strand
TGTGGCTCCATATCCACATAAATATAACGATTTAGTCGCAAAAAAAGGATACTGGGGTCTAGCTAAATATTTGTTGAAAGGGAATCTAAAGTACATATTACTTAATGCTTTTAAAATCTTTAATGTTAATAAATCTCAGGAACATATTGTAAGGTTAATTTGTAATTCGGAATTACAATCATTAGGAAAGCACAGGGAAAAGGTCAGATATGTGTGCTTACATAATATTTTAGTTGATATGTATGTGGCGGCAGGAAATTACAGTGCACTTGAAGCTTTTATAGAGCATGTTAAAAGTATGGGATTAGAGCCGGTCCTAATTACACAGAATCTTATAACACTTAACAAAGTAATGAGGTCTAGTGAGGGCTACACCATATGCTTTTCCTATAACAGTGCTGGATACATGGTAAATCCATCTGTTGAGTTAGTTGATCAGTTTTTGGAACATAACACCGATTCGCTTCCTGATCTTTGGGCGATGCAAATAATGGCTTCGGGTGTTGTTGAGCTTGACGATGCCCTCGAAAAGATTGCCGTAAATAATCATTTCAAAGGAGTTTTATATGCAACAACAAAAAGGGAAAGAATCATTGAGTTGTTTGCTAAGACAGAGAAGTTTAAAAAGAAATAGCGTTGAATTGTCTACATTAACTGGTTACTCGGTTATTTTTAATACGGAGTCAATTTACTTTTTTTTTCGAAATCGAGTTTACAGGGAATATGTAATGAACTGTCACAATATATTTGTTGACGGTGCAGCACTTTCGTTAGTTGCAAAAATATTCTCATTAAATATAGAAAGGTATCATGGGCCTGATCTGCTTGATGATCTTGAAAAATCTGGATTATTAGGTGGCGCAGTCTTAGTTGGTGGAAGAAAAGAAAATAAAAATTTGATAGAAAACAAAATTTTAGCACTTTGGGTTGATTTACCTTATTTAAATATCCCCAATGAACTTGCCGATATTGCACTTAATGAATTGCGTGAAAGACAACATTTTCCCATAGTATTAGTTTCTCTAGGTCTGCCTAAGCAGGAATTGGTTTGTTTTTATATGGGGCAAGAACTCGATCTATCTAAAACTCTTTTTCTTCCCCTTGGTGCCGCTATTGATTTTCGGACCGGAGTTGCTACTCGTTCATCACAGATTTGGAGGCGTTTCGGTTTGGAGTGGTTACCAAGATTAGTGAGGGAGCCAAGGATGTTTCGGAGGAATGTTAACTCTTTAATCGGCCTATGGTATTTTTTTGTACATCTTCTGTTTAGAAAGTATTCAGATTATTAAAACCAATTAACCAAGTGTATACGATGCTGAAATTAATTAAGGAATATTTAGTTTTTTAGGCATTGCTGTAGCTTAACTAAAAGGAAATAAAAAGTGGCTAAGAAAGCTTTAATTACCGGAATAACAGGACAAGATGGGTCATACCTCGCTGAGCTTCTTTTGGAAAAAGGTTATGAGGTCCATGGAATTAAGAGGCGATCCTCATCATTAAATACGGAACGTATTGACCACATTTACGAAGATAGGCATGTGGATGATCCACATTTTATACTCCATTATGGCGATTTGACTGATTCATCAAATTTGACGCGAATATTGAAGGATATTCAACCTGAGGAGGTATACAACTTAGGTGCACAGTCTCATGTCGCCGTGTCTTTTGAATGCCCCGAATATACCGCTGATGTGGATGCTATTGGAACTTTGCGGTTGTTAGAGGCAATTCGTTTTTTAGGTTTAGAAAAGAAAACAAAGTTTTATCAAGCATCAACGTCTGAACTCTATGGAGAGGTACAAGAGATTCCACAAAAGGAAACCACACCCTTTCATCCTCGTTCACCGTACGCTGTAGCTAAAATGTATGCCTATTGGATTGTTGTAAATTACCGTGAGTCCTATGGCTTATTCGCCTGCAACGGAATTTTATTCAATCACGAGTCACCTAGACGAGGTGAAACATTTGTTACACGCAAAATTACCCGAGGAATTGCTAATATGGCCCAAGGCCTGGAGCACTGCTTGTATTTAGGTAATTTGGATGCGCTTCGAGATTGGGGCCATGCAAAAGACTATGTGCGTATGCAATGGATGATGTTACAACAGGATACTGCTGATGATTTTGTTATTGCAACAGGTAAACAGATATCAGTACGTGAGTTCGTCGCCTTATCTGCAAAAGAGGTGGGCATTGAGCTTGAGTTTAGTGGAGATGGTGTTGATGAAATTGGTACAGTCACTGCAGTCTTTGGCACGAGTGCACCCGCTTTAAAAGTCGGAGATGTTGTCGTTCGTGTCGATCCGCGTTACTTCCGTCCGGCTGAGGTTGAAACCCTGTTAGGAGATCCATCTAAGGCAAAACAAAAACTTGGTTGGGTGCCTCAAATAACAGTAGAAGAAATGTGTGCTGAAATGGTTCAAAATGACTTAGAGAAAGCTAAGCAACACGCGTTACTTAAGGCACATGGTCATGATGTGGCTATCTCGATTGAAAATCAAGGTTAATCGTACTTGAAAATTTCATTCCTAATTTGGCTTTTATGATTTTATGATTTTATGACGAAAACTAACATTAAAAAAATACGTGTATTTGTTGCTGGTCATAGCGGAATGGTTGGTTCGGCAATTTGTCGACAACTTGTTCAAGACAACACTTATGAAATTGTTACTCGTAAACGTGATAAGTTAGACTTATTGTCACAAGCAGATGTTGCTAATTTTTTTCAGTCAGAAAATATTGATCAGGTTTATCTCGCTGCGGCTAAGGTGGGCGGTATTATTGCAAACAATACCTATCCGGCAGATTTTATTTATGAAAATCTGATTATTCAGTCGAATATTATTCACTCGGCCCACATAAATGGGGTTCAAAAACTTTTGTTTTTGGGCTCCTCATGTATTTATCCAAAATTGGCTGAACAGCCAATGACTGAAAAGTCACTTTTGACTGGGACCCTAGAAGCGACCAATGAGCCCTATGCAATAGCTAAGATTGCAGGAATAAAGCTTTGTGAAAGCTATAATCGCCAATATGGCCGTGATTACCGAGCAATTATGCCAACTAATCTGTATGGACCTAATGATAATTTCCACCCCAAAAATAGCCATGTAATTCCTGGGCTTATTAGGCGCTTTCACGAAGCTAAAAAAAATAAATTACCAGAGGTTGTTGCCTGGGGAACTGGTAAGCCAATGCGTGAGTTTCTTTATGTTGATGATATGGCTGCTGCAAGTATTTATGTTATGAACCTTGAGTACTCAAAATACCAGGAAAACACAGAACCAATGTTAAGCCATATAAATATTGGCACAGGAGTCGACTGTACTATTAGAGAGTTGGTTGAAACGATAGCAAAAGTTGTTCAATATAAAGGAAAAATTTCTTTTGACACGTCAAAGCCAGATGGCACTCCAAGAAAGCTAATGGATATATCAAGGCTCAAGTCACTGGGATGGCAATATCAGGTTTCACTTGAGGATGGTCTGGAATGCTCCTACGAATGGTTCTTGTCTAATCAGCATAATTTCAGGGGCTAGTTTGCTACCTATAAAGACATTTGAGTTGATTGTTGAGTCAACTCCACTAGTGTCGATTGATTTGGTAGTGCGTGCGCCTGAGGGCAAGATTTTGCTGGGCAAACGGGTTAACCGTCCTGCACAAGGTTATTGGTTTGTGCCTGGCGGCCGTATCTTGAAAGATGAATCCTTTAAATTAACATTTAAAAGATTATTGGATGTTGAATTAGCTCTTCGATCTGAAGATTTATCAATCAGCCCTCTAGGCATATATCAGCACTTCTATCCTGATAATTTCTCTGAAGGCAAGTTTGGCACTCACTATGTTGTACTTGCCTATGAGATTAGTCTTTCAAACATTCCGTCTTCTTTGCCCAATGTTCAGCACTCCGATTATAAATGGTTTGAGGAAGATGAGCTTTTGCAGTCGCATGAGGTACATGATCATACGAAATGGTACTTTATGAAAAGCAACCAAGCCGACGCCTTTTAAATTTAATTTCCATAAGAGTATATCCCATGTTAGTACCTGTTATTATGGCTGGCGGATCGGGCACAAGATTATGGCCACTTTCACGATCCCTCTATCCAAAGCAATTTTTACCTTTAGTGTCCAACAGCACAATGTTACAGGAAACAGTTTTGCGTCTGAATGGTTTAGAAACTGCTCCTCCAGTCACTATTTGCAATGAAGAGCACCGTTTTATCGTTGCGGAACAGCTAAGAGATATTGATCAATTAGGCCCTGTTATACTTGAACCTGAAGGCCGTAATACTGCTCCTGCAGTTGCACTTGCTGCTCATATAATACTTGAGGGAAATGACTCTCTGCTGCTTGTATTAGCTGCTGATCATGTCATTCATGATGAAAATGCTTTTGTGGATGCAATTAAAGAAGCCATTCCACAAGCTAACCAAGGTAAGCTCGTTACCTTTGGTATTGTCCCGCAATCCGCACATACTGGTTATGGTTATATTGAACGCGGAGAACCAAATGGTAACGGATTTAAAGTAAATAAATTTGTAGAAAAGCCAAATGAAGAAACAGCGCAGACTTACATCGATAGTGAAAAGTATTACTGGAATAGTGGCATGTTTTTATTCAAGGCTTCTCGTTATCTTGAAGAATTGAAAGCGCTCTGTCCGGATATTGCTGCTTCATGTATTTCTTCGCTAATGGGTAAAACTACAGATTTGGATTTCGTTCGAATTAATACTAATGAGTTTTTAAAATGTCCAGCGGAGTCAATTGATTATGCGGTCATGGAAAAAACTAAGGATGCTGTCGTGGTTCCATTAAATGCTGGTTGGAGCGACGTCGGCTCATGGTCCTCCCTTTGGGATGTTGATAAAAAGGATGACAATGGAAATGTTATTCGTGGCGATGCAATTATTAACGACACTAAAAATTGTCTTGTATATGGCGAAGAGAGATTAATAGCAACTCTTGGTTTGGAAGATATAGTGATTGTTGACACCAAGGATGCAGTCATGGTTTCTCATAAAAATAACGTTCAAGATGTTACGAAAATTGTTGCAAAACTTAAGGCCGAAAAACGATCTGAATTTAAATTGCACCGTGAGGTATATCGTCCTTGGGGTAAATACGATTCGATTGACAATGGTGGTCGTTATCAGGTCAAGCGTATTACGGTCAATCCAGGTGCTAAGTTAAGTGTTCAGATGCATCATCATAGAGCTGAACATTGGATCGTTGTATCAGGTATTGCCGAAGTAACTAACGGAGAAAAGACCTTTTTATTGGCTGAAAATGAATCTACATACATCCCTGTAGGAGTAATACATGCACTCAAAAATCCAGGAAAAACAACTTTAGAACTCATTGAAGTTCAATCTGGCTCCTATTTAGGTGAGGATGATATTGTGCGGTTTGAAGATCTTTATGGTCGTATTGGGGACAAATAATAACACGAGAGTTTCAGTCATTACTGATAAATACATTGGTGGGCATACCCTTTAGGGCACAAATAACGGGACTTCTCTTTAAAATTTATCCAAAATTTCTTGAGTCTTATAAGTGCTAACTAAAATACCCAATTCCTTAAATACCTCATGGCTGTCGAATCCGTCTGCCAGCCCCCTCTGAGCATTATCCTTTCAAGCGGCTCACCTTGTTCTAATAGATCTAGTGCTGCCCCCACTCTAAATGAATGACCGCTGAGTAGTTGTTCATCAGAATCCATTTTCAAGTCCTTTTGTAGTCCTTTTAATACGGTGCTTACACTTGCTGGGTGGAGATTGTTCCCAAAATGCCCATGCCTATTAATTGACCTTAGAATAAAGCCTTCATCGCGTATCATACTCCTCCACTTTTCCAATAAGTCGAACAGTTCTTGGCTGATGGGTAGTATCTTTCCAGTCCCGAATTGATCCGTTTTTGAGAAATTGAGCCTGATAGCCGGTTGGCCGCTCGGCGCTTGGCATATGTCCTCAAACTTAAAGGTGCAGAGTTCCGACCTGCGTCGCATCGTCTCGTAACCTAGTCTCAAAAGTACTTCGTTTCTTACTCCCATAACAGTGTTATCGCACTTATTAAGTAGTTGGTTAAGTAAGTCTTTGGTGAGTGGTGTAGCCTGTTCTTGTGCGCGACCAATTTTTCGGTGCATTCGCTTAAGTGCCAGTATCACTTCTGGTTGTTTGGTGGGGTCGTAATTTTTGGAAAGTTTTAGTATCGTGCCCAGGCTATTGATTCGTCGGCGGATGGTGGCACTTTTGTTGTTTTCGCTTAGGTAGTCGACATACATTGCCATAGTATCTGCGATGGCAGGTATTGGCTTTAGACGGCTTTCAACGCACCATGTTTGGTATTGGATAAAGTCTGATCGATACGCCCTGATGGTATTTTCGGCAAAGGCGCCATCAAACTTGGCGAAAATGTCGTCAATCATGTTATTCTCCTTAATAGGAAATTTAAGCACTATAAGTGGAATATTATATTCCATAAATGGATAATAAATGATTTCTGCTGAACAAATCAAGGCTTCTCGTGCACTTTTAGGTTGGAGTGCAGCTGAGCTGGCGAAACGAAGTAATGTTGGGGCTACAACGTTGCGTCGTTATGAAATGGTTGGTGGAGTGCCAAGTGCTAACCTATCGGTCTTATTGAAGCTTAAATCTACGTTAGAAAATGCAGGCATTGAATTCACCGGCGATCCGTTGGTTAATCCAGGCGTGACCCTACGTATCAAGCGCGACGACTAAATTCTAAATGTTCTATCCTTTGGTTTATGCTTTAGAATATTCACTTAAGTATTTATGTGGATGTCGCTATGCCTGTTGAAGATAAATCCAAGTCTCTTTTACCCTTCCTATCAAGTCCCAAGCTTTTGCCTGATGAATCTGAGGCTGAGTTTCAATCTGGTTTGCAAAGTCTTTTATCCGAGCTAGACAATCCCTCATCCTTGGCGGTTGCTCTGGTCAGCCAGCTCAATGAGTGCCTCTGGTGGGTTAGGAGGCATACTGCCGATAAAGAGCTTCTGCTCCATGAGGCGATGGCGAGACTTCTATCAAAGGCGGGAAACCACTGGGATACTTATGACAACCATAAAGTATCTGAGGCCCTTGAGCGTTATTTGAATGGTAGCGCGGACAAGGGTGAAGCGGCGTGGATTGATGATATCCTCGCCGAGTCGAAACTGACCCTATCCGATCTCCGGGTTAGGGCCTTTAAAGATGCGGCCAGGCATATCAAGATGGTGGATGATCTGATTCACCGGCAGCACCAAACGATGAGGCATCTTCAGCGCAGCATCGATTCCATAGGCTATAAGTCACGCCTGATTAAGCGTATGGATCTTGAGCTGGCAGCACTTGAGTCAAAGCAGCATGCGAGGGGGGTTCTGTCGCTTGACGATAAACCATCGTAGGAGCCTTACAAATCGCTGCAATGCACTTAAATCAACGGGTCCACGATCGGTTGCCGGGAAGCGAGCTAGTAGCCAAAATTCCCGTAAGCATGGCCTAAACAGTGCCCCCAACTTTGAGTCATCCCTTGAGTACAGGGCGCTCGTCGAGCTGATTGCGGAGGAGGGGTTCTCTGCCTTTGCCTGTGCCGACATTACCGCGGGACTCCTTAATTATCGGCGGGTGATGGATGCCTATTACGCAACCTATACCAGCCCCGAGCCGGTTGATGAGTTTTTGCGCGATGCGAATGTGAAGGCCTCGAACCCCATCTTTAGAGAGCTTCTCAGTCCGTCGGGCAGTGAGCCCGCTGATGTGCGAGACATGGCCGCTTTTTTTTGCGAGCATGCAGAGGCAGGAGCGGCGAAAGGGTGGCCCGGTATCCCGCCGCTCTTCGGATACTCATAAACTGATACGCTACCAGCGCAACGGCATCGCTCGATTATCCAGAGCGGTAAGGCAGGGCTAGACTAAAAAAGTAACAAAACGAAGCCAAAGGCTTTGGGGTGCGATAAATACCCTTATCACTATTAACACAAATCCTCCCACTAGAAAATTTCCAATTTATTACCTGCCAAATATTATCAACAGCATCTCTTAGCCAAGCACATTTCTCACCACAATACAAAGAGGTTACATACAAAAGCTGGTTGATCATTACTTGGGCCGCTCTTGCTATCAACACCTAAGTAACACTACTATGAAGCCTAGGCGGCGTTAGACCGCTGAAACAATAAGTTGGGAGAGGGGCGTATTTATGTTCGCAAAGAACATAGTAGTGCTGATTGGGTCATTGCTTGTCTTGGCGTGGTTGCAGCCCAAATCGGGTGATACGCCGATGATCGACGTAAAAATCTCCAACTTTCTTTCCCTGGGTGAAAAAAATCAATCTTCTGCCGGCGATAGGGTTTCGTTGTTAGATGAGTCTAGTCCTAATTATTCCAGAGAAGCCTTTGGTCGTGGTTGGTCTGATGATGATGGTGACTGCCAAAATACTCGACACGAGACTTTAATTACCCAGTCTCTTGAGCAGGTGAAATTTAAATCATTTGAGCAGTGCCAGGTGGCAGAGGGGAGTTGGCTGTCTCCCTACACAGGTCAATTGGTTTTTAAATCATCAAGGTTGGATATTGATCATGTGGTGCCCCTCAAATGGGCATGGCAGCATGGGGCGGCAAGTTGGCCAAAGGCAAAGCGCATTAAATTTGCTAATGACCCTTTGAATCTTCTGGCGGTTGAGATGCGATTAAATCGGCAGAAGGGTGCCAAAGGACCTGATAACTGGTTGCCACCGGAGAATAAATGTAAATATCTTAAGTTGTTCGCAACCATTAAAGATGCATATGCTTTAACGTACTCTCCCAGTGAGGCGTTTGAGGCTAGTCAGCTAGAGCGGGAGCATTGTGGATAGGTTGGCTATGTCGAAACTATCTTGATGATGGACCAAGATTGTGGGATAGTGAAGATAGAGCGTACGAAAGGTTTCAAAAATATATAAAAATCTAATAACAAAAAAATGATTAAGAGACTTTTAAAATACATAGCCTTCGGGTTAGCTACATGTCATTGCGTGCTTGGTTGGTCTGCAACTCAAGTATACTTTGCGGGGCTATCCTACATAGGTGATGCCGTCAATATGCACTCCGCGGCCCCTTATGCCGCTTCTATCATTGAGAGCCCACCGGCTCTTGCTGAATATAACAGCATTTTAAGATCAGCGATTAGCGAAGTTGATCTCGAAGGTGTTAGTTTTACATCTGGTCTTGGCAATAGTAAATCTGGGAACGCTTTAAGTATTGCCCTAGCCATTACTGAAGAGCAATTTCAGGCTGAGAATACGGGTAGTGGTTATTTTGCGGTTAAGGCGACAACCTTTGGTCAAATAGTTCTTTTTGACTTCACCGAGAAAAGAGTTATCAGCACCATTCCTTTTATCACCAGTTACACCGATAGCCCAAAAACCGTTGACGACGCATACAGACGAGAAATCTATAATACAGTCTATTTTGACCAATCGAAAAAGATCAACTTGGTCAATGAATTTATCTCCCGCCTTGCTGAAGTAAATTTCGATAAGCCCTTCAACAGTTGGAATATCAAGGTTAGGAGTGTCGAACAAACTGCGAGTGCTGACAAATACCTTAAAAAGTACGATGTTGATACAGAGGTTTTTAACACCAGAGTGGCTAGTCAGTTTTCAGCCGCCATGTCAAAAAGACTTGGCATTCCAGTACTTCCCTACACTAAAGGGCAGGCTATCGGTGGCGCCATGGCCATGCGCTTTGAAAATGCAGATGCTGTGCAGCTAGAACTCCCTCCGGCGGATTATTTCGTAGATTTAAAGTTACTTGGCTTTAATAAAAAGATCATGAAAGAGACAGCTAATGTAATTTATCCCTCGTTTATTGCAGGCCTGCGTGTATCCATAGGGGATCTTGGGTTTGATGAATTACTTTATAGCGAAAAAGCACAATCTGGCCGAGTTTTAAAGCTGTCTAAAAAGCTTGAAGTTAATGAATGGAATGAACTAAAGAATTCATTAACTGTGCTGTCTGATGAGTTCTGCGCTCAACTTGCCAAGCCAGACAAGAAGTGGTTTAAAGAAAAAATGTTCTCTAAAAAGCCTTATAAGAAGATTGTGGCTATTAGCCGAAGTCTGGAGAAAGATGTCTTTGATAATCTGAGGTAAAACATATGCATTTGAAAAAAATCTTGTTAGTAATGATTACGACGACAGGCTTGGTTTTTCCGATCCAGGGTTACACGGAAACCATCACCGGTGCGCAAAATAAAGAATTGCGGTCTAAATGCAAAGACGGACGACCAAGGAAAACCAGCGAATACAATGAGGTTTTGTCTCAAGCCAAATCCAACGCACTTAGATCATGGGCTGCGGGTAAGTCAGTCGCCATCTCAACGCTATTCTCTGAAAATGAGCAGCAGATACTAACGAATATTGACGACTATTTTTTGAATGCACAGGTCGACCACCGCTGTAGCGGAAAATCCTTCAAGCTAAAGGTAAAAGGTGTGGTAGATGTCAATAAAATCAGTCTCTTGGGCAAGGCGGCACCAGCGCAGATGTCAGGCCCTAGGTCCAGAATTACTGCTGTCTTCCTAGCAAGAAAAGCTGAATTTGTTAAGTCTTATGATACCAAGCGAACCTCAGTCGAAGCCTCTACTACGTTTAACGAGGGTTCAGAAACTGCATCAATGAGTGGGACCAGTGCCAGCACTGAGGGTTATTCCAGCACAAAAAATATTAAAGAGACAGGTGGTAGTTCTGTAAGTAAGGCTGACAAAATTAACTGGAATGTGTTTCGACCTAGTGGTTTGGACGCCGCGGTTAATCAGACGTTTTCAAGTTTTGGTTTCAAAACAATCGATGTCTCTCAGGTTGCAAGCAGATTCGCTGGCTTTGACTTAGACGCGTTCAAACAGGACTTTGCCTTCAGTGATGATCTCAGTCCAGATACCAAGAATAACGCGTTCAATGCTATTGCGGGTAAAATTCCAATTTTAGTTATAGCGACCGTGGACGTGGGCCAGAAGGATACAGACCCAGGAAGTGGCCTGAAGCGTGTTTACGCCACAGTTATGGCGCAAGTCTATCAGGATGATGGTCTGTTCTTTGAGACAGTAGCATCAGTTAAGCCAACGCAATTTTCTGGTCTTGGGCCAAATGAGACAGTTGCTGAAACTAATGCATTAATAAAGGCTGCGGAATCTGCAAGTAACGAAATAGTTCAACAATTAAATGCCGCTGGCATTAGATAGGAGAGACAAAATGAAAAATATAATTACACTTTTTTTACTCACAGCATTATCGACTTCAGCCTTAGCCTTCAAAATTCCCGCTATTCCGGGAGCCGATTCGAAGGAAGAGGAGAGCTCAAGTGTTTCAGCAGCAGATGCTCAAGAAGCTATAGTTGGAGATTTTAAGGCGGCACTAGGTTTTGTTTTACAAGCTCAGGGTCACGTTGCAAAGGCGTTAGGGATGGAAGACACTGCGGAATCTCTTAGAGCAGAGGCGGGTCGTCTGTCTGGTGATGACTGTGCGCAGAGTTGCCTGGAGGAGGTAACTGAAGCTTCGGCTAGTGGTGAACAAAAAATTCAAGAGAGAATGGCCGCTGGCTCTGATCTAGACGCAGACAGCAAGAAGGAATTGACTAAAGCATTCCCGCCCTTGGGTAAAGGAACGCTCAGAATGACTAAGTTAGCTCCCAAAGCTAAGGAATGGGCGAAAAGCGCTTCCAGTGAGATTAAAAGCGCAGGCATGATGGGTGCTGCAAAAATGAAGAAAAAGCTTGGCACAGGGCTTTATATTGCTAAAGCTACCCCTAAGTTGATCTCCGAATGGACTAAAACTACTTCTTCGATGATTAACTTTGGCAAGCAGGCAGGTGTGTCCACTGAGGGTGCCTCTGGGGATGAAATGGAGGGCTGATATGGCTTTAATCCCGTCTAAAAAAAGGAGATAAAAGTGAAATTAAGTTGCCGATGCCTCGTTGGATTCTTATGTGTCGTTTGTTTGAGTTTCTCAGGGAGTCTTTTGGCTCGAGCTCAACTTGAGTTTGTCAACGTAGAAGCAAAAGGGGTCGGTAACTCCTCACAAGAAGCAATAAATGCGGCAGTTGCAGAGGCAATAGGCAGAGTCAATGGAAAGTCAGTCGCGGCTTCCAATGCCATTAATAGGATTACGAAATCTGCCAGTGACGGTAAGACCAAGTCATTTCAGTCTTCCACCGATATGCAACGGCAGTTTAGTGAGGCAACTAATGGTGTTGTAGACTCCTATAGAGTTCTGTCGGAAACTCAAAATGACCGTGGTCAATACATAGTTACAGTTGACGCTAGGATTGCTAAGTTGAAGCTGTCAGCATCGGCCAGCAGGTTAAAAATAGCGGTTTTACCATTTGGTGGACCCGAAATTTTTGCACGTAACTTTTCAAATGCCTTGGTTGGTAAGTTGGTGGGTTCCAGGCGCTTCACTGTTTTGGATCGCCAAAACATGGCCGATATTGCCGGTGAGAGATCAGTTGCAACAACAAATGCACTAACTCCTGTCTCTGAACTGGCCCGATTGGGCAGCACGCTTACCGCCGACTACATCGTTGTTGGTCAGGTTGAAGATGTCGATAGTCAAATTAGAGAGGTCTATTTTCCCACCATCAAGAGGACCTTCAAAATTCCTGAGGGGAAGGCGACTGTCAATTTTAAAATAATTGATATTGCGACGAGTCAGGTAAAGTTCGCCGACAATGCACTGCTTGGCTTTGATCGTGAGTCATTTGAGAAAGCTATGGGATCAGGGATGAAGCCTAATCCCGACATTGCTATGGCGGAGATTGCCAGTGCTAAGATTGGTAGTCAAATCCTTGATGCTATTTATCCAATTATGATTGTTGCAGTAAATCGAGGAGTTATTACCTTAAATCAGGGAGGAGACCTAGTTGAGGCCGGTGCTATTTACGGCGTTTACGAGCGTGGCCCTAAGGTTTTTGACCCCTACACCAAGGAGTCTCTGGGGCGAGCTGAATCTAAGGTTGGAGAACTCAAAGTTGAGCGTGTAACACCAAAAATGAGCTCGGCCAGCCTTTCAAAAGGTGACCTTTCTACATTTGATGATTTCAAGGTCGGAAGGTTTGTTTGTCGGCTCGAAACACCTGCGCCATCGAGGGCTCAGCAAAACGAACGCAAAGTTAAAGAAAAAATAAAAAAGAAAAAGTCTGAATATGATGATGACTGGTAGAAACTTACAAAATATAAAATGGGAGATATAGGATGAAGAACTTCGGCCAATTAAGCTTGAGGCTTGTACTGACAATGGCTTTTGTCATCGCCTCCAATGCCTTTTCAGACGATGGTGGTAATGCAGCTGTTACAGAGTTTCAGGACGGCAAAGTAGAGGCACCTCGTGGTCTGAGTTCATCACAAAAAGCAGGCAACGTGCTACGTAAGCTAGCACGGGATAAAGGCTTCAAAGTAGGGGGTTGGGACGACAAAAAGAATCGTATCATGGTTATAAAACAAACCGGCGAGGCCATTGATGCCTATGACCCTGATTTTCTGCAAAAGCGAGAAGCGCTTGCTATCGAAGCCTCTTTGCTTGCTAAAGCTACGATCATTGAAAGTTTCACCACGACTGCAAGTGCTGAAAATATACTATCTGTCCCTGGCAACCCCATTGCTAAACAGCTAGAGGCAGAGCAGAAGCAAATTAAGGCTATGGAAGCACAGGCTCAGAAGTTTTATATGCAGGCTCAAAGAGAAACGTCGGTTTTGTTGTCAGCCTATGATCAAGCACAGGCGGACGAGTTACGAGGGGTTACCTTTGGGGATCGCTTAAATTCTTTATTAGAAGCGACCATAAAAAAGCTTGATGAGACCTTTGATTCTCAGCAAATTACTGAAGATAAAAAGCAGCGTCTTAGTGACGTGAAAATGAGATTAGATAAAGCCAGAAAGATAGAAGATGAAAAGCAGAAGCTTCTAGAAGAAGTGCAGAATAAAATTGCAGAGCTGCAAGGACAGGTCAAAAAAGAGACCCGCTCAGCTATAGAGACCACTTCCAGCATGCCACTGTTTGGTGCCACTACGCTGATGCAGGTCGAAAGCTATGATGATTTGCGCGGCCAATATAACATTGCTTCCCTTGTTGTCTGGAGCCCTAAGCTTGAATTAGAAGCCAGGGGTATGTTGCTTGGTGCGGGCAAGGGAAAGCCAAGAAAGAATAAAATCTCCATCGATGAATGGTTAGACAAGCAAAATCTCTCTTCAATGGTTGGAGCGCGGCGTTATCTTGCCAGTGACGGCTCCACGAATTTTATGGGAATCTCAGCCGTAGAGTATGATCCTGACGACTCTGGCAGTTACTCAATGTTGGAGGAGGAAGCGATCCTTTGGGCTAAGCAGGCAGCTATATTGAGCTTGAAAGCCTCTGTCGAGTCGGTTAAATCAGCTGAGAGGCTCAAAAGAGATATCCGTGGTGCTGATGGTAAGGTGGAGTCTAAAATCCTCAAGGATTTCTCGGCCAACATACAAGAGTCGGTGAAAAACTTAACTATTCGTGGATTGGAAACGCTAAGGATAGAAGAGACAGTGCATGAGCCTACAGGGAAAAACATAATTGTGGCGGTAGCAAATGTAAACAGTGCTCTTGCGGTTAAGGCGTCAGACATTATGAAAGACATGTACGCCACCTTAAAAGAAGTTAACGCCGATCAAAGCTTTATTCAGGGTGAAGAAGCCGGAATGAAAGCCGAAGCTGATAAAACGCTGAATAATAAAGCGATTTTTGATGCGGGGATGGCTGCTGGTTCAAATCAGGTTGCCACTGAATATGACAGCCGAGCAGATGATAGAGCCTCGTTAGGCAGAGAGCAGCCACAGCAGAGCAAAGAACCTGTGATTGGTGACAATTCAGATTCATCAGCTGAAAGTCAGTCTGGTTCATGGGCGGGCGACATTGAGGTTGATGACGACTTTTAAGTTGGCTTGGCTGCTGATAGTGAGCGTACTTTCTTTCAGCAGTTATTCCTCCACCTCATCGTCCTGGGACGTTTTGTTGCTGGAAAACCAATCTAATCTAAATTCGGTTGGCTATTTCGTCAGCGCTGATGACCACTTTTACTATTTAGGGTTTAAGTTTACTCAGCAGGATTCGTTAGATGCAGAATTTGCGTTTTTAATGGCTTTTCAGGATCGCATATCCGAGCTAGTGACTCAGCAATGTGAGCGATCTCAATCCTTGCTGAGTAGTTCATACAAATTTGACGTTTCGTTTGCTAAGACTGTTGTGGAGCAGGTGCAGGGTACTGTGTTTATCACTTCTGTGAGCAAACAGATAATTAGACAAGAAGCTTTCTACGCATGTACCAAATGAGCGGTAACCGCATAATATTAGAGGCTTTAATCCATGGCAAAACTTTCTCGACGTATCCCGTTTTTTAATAGAATTCTAAGCAGACTGATCAGTACCTATGGAGTTTTGATTATTACTGCTGTGTCGGCGGTCTCTGTATTTCAGTCTTATCTAGGGTTGCCGTCGGTAATGGGTGGGCTTGGTGATACGGTAGCTGATCTCTACCAAAATTTCTTAGGAATCACCTCCATCCTTGTGGTCGCATGGTTAATCACATTTAGTTTAAAAAAATATTTCTCGTTTAAGCTGCAAGTGCCAAAGTTCCCAAACCTCGTAATAATTACTGTTGGAATTGCGGTGATAATTTCTCCTTTAGGACTGGGTGGGAGTATTGGGCAGATAGTTTTTAATTTTTTCGCGCAGGTATTGGGTGATTTTTTAACGGTCATACTGTTTCTGGTGGGCACCATTTATTTTATTGATCATGCTTACAAGTGGGCATTGATACCTACCATTTTAAAGTCTGTTGGGGTCAAAAAAACAACAGTTAAACCCAGCGCTAAATCTGCAACTAAAAAGTCAAAGACTGAACCTCCCGTTGCGTCAGCAAAAATCGACCATGCTAATAATTTGTTGTTTAATTCCGGTCTGCATGCCGATGACGCAATGATTAAGCGAGGAGCCCTGAATGCCGATACGTTGCCTAGTTTGGCCTGTTTGCACAAAGCTGAGGATGATTTTGGCTTAGATAGTGAGATTGACTTAAGTGATCAATTACAGGCTTGTTGCGCCAGCTTTGATGTCGGCATACATGTACGCTCCCGCAACCTAGGTCCGATGGTTGTGACCTATTTTATTGATACAGATGCCGGCCTAAAACTGTCGAAAATTAAATCCATATTGCCAGATATCGCGGTAAAAATGGGTTTTGCCGAGAATGCATTGCGATTAAATACAGCTGGATCATCTGCTCTGGGCGGACTAGGAATAGAAGTCCCTAGAGAGTCTAGAGCATCGCTAACACTCGGCGGTATGATGCCGGAGGTAGACAGGCATGCTAAAAATATGAATATCCCAATTTGTATTGGAATTTCGTCCCTGGGTGAAACAGTAGTTAGAGACCTAACGTCTTTTCCTCATCTTATGGTGGCCGGATCAACAGGTTCCGGTAAATCGGTTGCCCTCAACAGCCTGATTGTATCTATTTTAGGTCTTAGAACGCCGTCCCAGGCACAATTGGTATTGATTGATCCTAAAGCTGTAGAGTTCTCGATATACGAGGGGCTACCCAACCTTCTGGCAGAGGTAATATCCGATACGCCAAAAGCAGCTGATTGTCTGTCATCGCTGTGTGATGTGATGGATAGTAGATATGAGATTCTTAAAGAAAATAATGTAAGAAATATCCAGGAATATCAGTCTTTATCGCAACGCGGTAAATTAAAAATGCCGTTTATAGTGGTTGTAATTGACGAATTGGGCGACCTCATGATGGAGGGCGGTAAAGCTATAGAGAATTCTGTAGGACGACTAGCGCAGAAAGCACGTGCTGCTGGTATACATCTGGTGTTGGCTACCCAGCGACCAACAGCTGATATTATAAAGGGACTTATAAAGACAAATGTTCCTGCACGTCTGGCCTTTAGGGTTTCATCACGTGTCGATTCTGAAGTAATTCTTGGCGAAAAAGGAGCGGAATCCTTGCTGGGTAAAGGTGATGCTTTATTGTCCGAAGTAGAAAGTACTGAGCTGGTGAGGATTCAAGCGCCATTCATAAGCATGAACGAGATTAAAGCTGTCTGCGATCAATTACGCTAGAGTCTCGCCGCTTTACAGCAGCATTAGATTGAGCGGAGGAGTAATGCTATTTGGGTTTCATTTGGCCCCAACCCTAGCGAGCGTTAGGGGATCTCAAACTAGTAGTTTGGCGAAATACCTAAGTCTCTACCTATTACTAACCTGAGCTCGCAGGACCCCTTTGCGTCTCAGCCTTTTCGCAAACTTGAATGCGTGCTTAACCACAAACTTAAAATACAGCCCAAAGAGGGTTAACCAAAGTACAAACGAAACGGTCTCATGTTGAGGCCAAACCCTTTCTAAAAAGATCCCTAACAGGGCACAGCCGGTAGCCACTAGGATGATGCAGGCCAGAGCTTGACGTTGATTGAGCCCGCCACGCATTAGAATATGATGCAGGTGAGTGCGATCTGCGTGGAACGGATCCTTGCCTTTGCCGAGTCTACGCAACATAGTGCTCACCATGTCCATCACAGGTATAGTGACTAGCCACAGCGTTGTTGCTGGGTTAATAATATCTCGTCCACTCTGAGAGAAGTAGATCATGGCTATGGCAACGGCGCAGCCCAAAAAGGTACTGCCGGCATCTCCCATAAAGACTTTGATTTTTGGCCTTAGCGTTAGGTTAAACATTAAAAAGATGGCTATCGACGCGCAGAGAGAGGCTAATAAAACCACCTCATTATCTGGCGCATGGCCCTGTGTAAGGTAGAGCAGACTGCATAGAGCTACCAACGTTAGACAACCGGCCAACCCGTCGATGCCATCAACCATATTGTAGGCATTGCAAAGCCCGGTAATAGCAATAGCGGTGAATGGAATAGCAAAAAGGCCCAGATAAATGGTGCCTAGCCCTATCAGGTTACCCAAGCTTGATACCTGGACGCCAATACTGGCGATAGCCAGACCAGCTATAAGCTGAACTAGCAGTCTGTAGCCCGCCTGTAATGGGTAGCGATCATCCAGCGCACCCATAAAGGTCACCAGGCCACAGATTAGGGCAACCCCAATAAAAGTGTCCGACAGTTCCAAGAAGGCCACTGAGCCTAAGACGACAGATAAATAAATAGAAATACCACCAATCAGAGGGATGGCGCCAGCATGGGTTTTACGATCAGAAGGGCGATCGAGAAGGCCAACTAGATGAGATATGGGTATCAGCAGTCTAGTGATTAAGATGCTGAGGATTGCAACTCCGGCAATTGATGACATGTATTGCATCATGGTTCAGTACTCCCTGTACGACCAGTTTCAAAGACTTGGCTCCGCC
>Ga0209557_1000762_pt1 | contig 18517 bp, 30 predicted proteins | sample SaaInlV_120m_DNA_4_FD_184672 | JGI IMG/M metagenome (GOLD analysis project Ga0209557, IMG submission 184672) | Marine microbial communities from expanding oxygen minimum zones in the Saanich Inlet - Saanich Inlet SI074_LV_10m_DNA (SPAdes) (version 2) | ecosystem: Environmental > Aquatic > Marine... | reverse complement strand
TGTTTGTTGCAGGCCTATTCTTTATGTTTAGAGAAAAAGGTGGTAAGATCCAAAAGATTGTTTTGGAAAAGCATAATACTCGTTATGTTCGTTCAGCAACATTGATTGACTTGTTTTATTGGTTATGCCTATACTTCTTCAAAGAACTGAATGATATTCCTATGAGTACAACTTGGGTCTTTGTTGGTTTACTTGCAGGTCGTGAGTTGGCTATGGCAACATACTTTGGTAAAAAGAAAACCAAATCAGTATTTCCATTAGTCGCTAAAGACTTTGGAAAAATGATGGTTGGTCTTGGCGCCTCAGTAGCATTAGTATTACTAATCCATTACGTTATCAATCCTACATAACATTATGTTTCACTAATGCAATGTTAACGATAACATCATAAAACAGTGGGACCTTCAGACATAAATAATATTTTATAGAGGAGGTCCCACCATGTGCAGCCCGTTTGTACGTAAAGAAGCCAACCGGTTTAATTGGATGATCAAAGGTCAGCTGATTAGCAAAAAAGAAAGTGATTCTACTGTAGAACGTATATATGATTCATATTTCAAAAGGTTGTGGAATAACAATGAAAATTATATCCACGAAACCGGCTTTGAAGCAGCTTGGAAAGTTCGCGAAGCTGAAATGTTTACCGAAGAAATCCAAAAAGTTGCAGTATTAGGCGGTCATTACGACTAATTTTTTTTAACTTTTTTATAAGCCATTGATTTCATTACAAACGTTTTTTCATTTATTTTGAAAAAAGGGTTGACATTGCCCTGCAAAAGTACTATATTATTAATATAAGGAAAAACAAAGGAAATCAAAATGTCACGTATCGTACACCTAGACAACGGCTCAGCAATCCACGCAGATATCATCGAGTGCTTTGATAAAGCAACTCAAAACGAATTCAATCGTCGTCCTGGCGTTGGTTCAACTGATTTCTGGAATTTCGTTGAGTCTGATATGTACATGGGTTTGTCTGACTTCTACAAATCAACATATATCGATGAGGCATTTGAAAAGCTTGCTGACGATTTCGATCTAAACATTGCTTGGGATCGCTTGCAAGTTCTTAAAACTGATTATCTTGGAATGGAGGCGAGTGGTAATGGCTAAATATGATGAGAGGCATGGTGGTCCTTATGATCGTGGTTCTGCAGACAGCTACTATGGCCGTGGTTATCAACCTCACTACTTCGTAGGTGCAACATATCAATCTAACGCTGTGATGATAGACGATATGACACCCGAAGAAGTTATAGCATATAGAGCAGGATATGATGATAATGAAGAAGCAGGTCACTTCAAAGACTGGGGTTAAAGTCAACGGTAAACTATTCAATTGTGTTTTAGATGCAATTGAATACCGTGATCTTTTAGATGCTCATTACATAAAGGTTGTTTGGGAATATGTCTGATATTGATATTCCAGTAGCAAAAAAATTGCAGCTGTTACAAAACCTTAACAAAACTTGCGCGCGAGTTTCATAAATAATTTGAGTTAGTATTTGACGAGGCATGATTATGAAATTTGTGTGTGGACCGCAGTGGGATGAAAGGATCGTGAATTTATCACCAGCTAAAAAGATTGGTGTTCTAATGTCCTCTGGTGCTGATAGTACCACTCTTTTTAAATTATTAACGGATAACTTTCCGGATACAAAGATAAGAATATTTAATATTCAAACTAGTGAAGATCCCCACAAACCACTAATAGAAAACATTCTTAAAAAATTAAACGTTTCAACAGAGTTGGAAATAGTTGGTCAAAGCCGTTGGCACTGGCCAATGACATCTCATTATCCTAGACTCTGTAGAGCTTTTCAGGAAATAAGAGATAATACAGATTGCGAAGAACTTTATTGCGGTAATATATTAACGCCACATCCTCAATGGTTTCCAAGATGGAATCCTGAGCAAAGAGGTATTGCTAAAAGACCTTGGTTAACAAACGACTCTTTTCTTAAAAATCCTTTTGAGCATATTGAAAAATATCATATAATTGATTTAGCTAGAAGAGGTAACTTTGATTGGATATTTGAACACACTATCTCTTGTAATATTAGTGCGGATACTCCCTGCGGAGACTGTATGGGATGCAGAGAATTAGAATGGGGATTCGATCAATTAGACAATGAACAGGGTACAACCCTAGATGAAATGACTAAGGAAGCTGTAATGAAATATGGTGATATAGGATGGTAACTTTAAAAGATAAGTATGACGAAGCTTCAGAGTGGTACGAACAAAAATATGTAGAAGGTGGATGGGAAACAAATCCATACATGAAAGACGAATACGATGCCCACCAGTTTTGGATGTCAAACGGAGAAGTTGGTAGAATTATTTCTCTTGGAATAGGATCTGGCCAAGACATAGAAATCCTAGGTAATCCTCATCCAAAAACTTTTGTTGGCTATGACATGTCAGAAGGCATGTTAAATAACGCTCATAAAAAATTTCCAGAATATACATTTAAACTGCATGATTGCAAAGATTATTTTGAAGATCATTGCGACATTCTAGTTTCAATGTTTGGTACTCCAAATTATATAGGACTATCAAAGCTATTGGGTCATTATAGGAAGCTCAAAGCTAAGCATGTGTTCTTTGTTTTTTACAACGAGAATTATGATGACGGCTTTGGCGAATATTATCATAAGTATACAAGAGAAGAATTAGAAAAAGTTTTAAGTACTTTTAATCCAATCATAGAACCACTCAACGAGAATTATTATATTGTGAAATGGTAGACTTTTTTGAATTAGAAGATTTAGGCTTTGCAGTATCAGACAGAGTATTTGATAGAGATGAAATCATTTCTTTAAATGAAGTGGCAAGTAAATTACCGCCATTTGTTGGTATGCTTCAAAATTTTGAATGGATGAATCCCGAAAAAGCTTCTCAAAAAAATTTAGATTGGGCTTATTATTGGTCACAAATTCCAGAAGACAATTCTTATATCAATGATGTTATACTCCAAACATTAAGTCAAGTAGCTGATAAGGTAATCTTAGATGACTGGGGATGGCAAATGACTAATCGATATATCATATCTAATTTTAAACATGATTGTCCTATCAGAGTTCATTTAGATGCTCCTTATGTTTGGCCACAAAAACCAGAATTACGAATGGATGATTACTTAGAAGAAGCTCCTTTAAGTATTACCTTCATGGTTCCATTAATTGATTTTACAAAAGAAAATGGATCAACTGGATATGTACCAGGAAGCCATAAGTATAGATACGATCCACGAGATTTGCTTAGACCAGATTCCGAGCCAAGCCCTTATGATAGATTTTTTGAAGATAACTACATGCAAGCAGATGTAGAGTGTGGAAGGTTTATGTGTTTTTATGGAAATACTTTGCATAGTGTAATGCCGAATCGAACTGATATTCCGAGAAGAGCTATAATTCTAAGAGCAATCAGACAAGACGCTCTTAACGAAATGAGTAGGATGAACTTGGGTTGAAATATATTATAATACAATCATTTGTTGGTAGAGGTACTTGGCTTCATGTAAACGATGAAAACGAGTTGACGAGTTTATACGATGACATTTTAATACCATCTTTTGCTCGTTATTGTGAAAGACATGGTTATAAGCATGTTGTTTATAGAGATCAAATTGATTTAATCGAAAAGGCAAACCAAAAATACGGAGATCACCACGGAAATTTGTATCATCAATATTTGTCAGCACTTAATCATAAAGATGAAGATATAGATTTTTTCGTATTTCCTGATGCTGATTTTTATATTACACAAAAAGCAAAACCTTTTCCTGAAACTCGATACATAGCAGGTGCTCCTTGGAAAGAAGAAGATCTGATACAAAGAGGAAAGGATCCCAAAACCTTTAAAGCAATTTACGGCGGTATTCAAATCATGACTAAGGAAGCTGCTATTGAGTTAGCTACATATTTGGAAGCTCGATTTACGAATTACATTGTGCATGATAAACACATTCAAATGCATCCCAACATGCTTACTGTTGGTGATTGGCTAACTCAAAATAATATTGAAACAGAACATCTTTCTTTTTATTATAATTACATTTTAGATGATATTGCAGATAGGCCTTGGACAGATGAAGACAGTCAAGCAGGCTTTTGGCATTTATATGGAAAGAATAAACATGAAAAGCTTGACTATATTTTTTATCATATGGATGGGATGTAATGTTTAGAGTTGTTTGCGCTAAATGGGGAAACCTTTATACCGAGGACGATGTAAATTCACTATATGAAAAGGTGAAAAGAAATTGCAGTGTTGACTTTGAGTTTGAATGCTTTGATAATTTAGATGATTCTTGGGAGCAATATAAATTAAAGCATTATAGGGCCTCGGCACAACCAACATATAGAAGAGAAGAAATCCAAAACGGATATCATCGAGACGACTTTGGTGGCATTCCACACTATCGAAAAATAACAATGTTTGAAGCTGACAAAAAGTTTAATTCAAACGATACATTATTGTACCTAGATTTAGATACAAATATATCAGGCGACCTTGCATATTTTTTTGAAGAACTCAATAATGAAAAACCTTATTTGGTTTGGAACTATTGGTACGAAGGTAATGATGGAGAAGAATGGAAGCGCCAGTATCATATCACTCGTTGCCCTTTGTTTAATAGCTCGGTAATGGTGTGGAAGCCAGGTCAAAATAAACCAATATATGATTTTGTCTTAAAGCATATCGATGCATGTTTCTTTACATATCCTTCTATGGATACTTTCATGTTTCATCAGTTTGGTCCATATAGTTATGGAAGCAGAAAAAATCATTTTCAGTATTATAATCAAGGAATTGTTACCACTCAAAAGGTACTCAAAGAATACGAAAAGCCTGGCATTATTCATATGCTCGAAGGTTTAAGCCATGAGGAAAAGAAAAAATGGTTGACGTAAATACTCATCATCTTCATCTTTTCAAGTTTGACTATCCTTGGTTTTATTCTAATATATGCGATCAAGTTTCTGCTTCAGAATACGAAATACAGAAATGGTGGGCAGATAGAATAGATGTAACAGGCAAAGAAGTCAATATTCTAAATTCTGGTTTTGGAGCATATGCCTTACCCTTTTGTATAGAAAAAGGAGCAGCCTACACTCGCCTTATAGATATGGATCCAATCACAAAAGAAATATCTCTGCAAGCAAACGAGGGTGGTTCATGGTGTCACATGATGATGGATGTTACTTTTGATTATAAGAACATTCCTGAGGCAGACGTCTACATCAATACGAGCTGTGAACATAGTTACCATATGAAAAAGGTAATACCAAATAATAAATTATGCGTATTGAGCGGCTGCGATTTAACTAAACGTGGTCATATTAACTTGATAAGATCGTGTGATGATCTTGTAGAGCAAGCTGGTCTTTCAAAGGTTATTGATACAAACAAAATGACTTTCCTATACGAAGATGAACTTGGGCGTAGAGAATATAGCCAATATTTTGTAAAAGGAATAAAATAACTGTTGACATTCATTATGAAATGATTTATAGTGATTCTATAAACAGAAAGGATAAAATATGAAACTCTTCACTCAGATAATCGCAGACCAAATTCCTCAAGGTCTAGACCGTTACGATCAAATCTTTGCAGCTAAGAAACTTATCCTTGCAACAGATTCTGCTATCCTAGCTACATGCAGAGAGACTCTAGAAGAAATTGAAGAAATTATCTTTCAAAGAGATCGCTTAGATTGATTCTATTGTACTAATGGTACATTACATCATTAATCCAGTGTGACATTTTTGTCAATAACAAGAAAAGTACTGCAAAAGGGTTGACATTTCAGCCCTTTTGTATTATATATATCTAGTGAACGTTGAAACAAAATAAAAACGGATCGGACCGCGGGGCAGTACCGCGCACCTCCACCATAGATACATTAGCGTCTTTTGAGAGTAATAGGTCTCTGGGACAGTCTTAGGATCCTCCCTTTGTTCTCGCCAGTGTATCTTTGATGGGGGTGAACAAGGATCGACGAACGGAATAGTTGAGTGGAGTTCACCGTGTTGGCCTACGTTATTCAGCCAAAACTACTAAATGCAAACGATAACTTTGCACCATCTGGTTACGCACTAGCTGCATAACACAGGGGGTTGGCCACTTACCTAGCAACAGAAAATGTGGCACATCACACATTCAGTAAAAGTAAAGAAAGGGACAGGATGTTTAATAAACTACTACTTACAACAGCGCTAGTCTGCACAGCGGGCTCAGTAATGGCCGCAGACATTGGTGGCGAAATCACAACTGAGATCAAAGAAAACGCAGCAGGCGATTGGGGTGCTACAACATCCTTCGACCTAGGTATCGCATCAATGGGTACAGCGGTACCCGCATTTGCAGCCATCGATCTAGACATGAACACCGACGGTGACATTGAGCTTGACGAATGGCAAGTTGGTACAGTGGTAAACGGAGACGCAATGATCTCATTTGGAGATCAAGGTAATGTTTGGATCGATTCAGAAGACGGTTCAACATTGGCTGATCCAGCCATGAAAGAATCTATTGCAGTTAAAGCCCTTGGAGCACAAATGGCCTTTAGCTGGAAAGATATCGAAGCGGATGTAACAGACATCGAAACAGTAGCCGGTATGTATGAAATGAACCTAGGCTATGTATTTCTACAGGCAGCAGGTTCTTATAACATGGACACTGAAGAATTTGCGATTGGTTCTCGCAGCGATTATCTGTTGGACGACAATATCGGTCTTGGTGCTGCAGTCACTTATGACTCAGGATCAGAAGATATTGGTTTTGAAGTAGATGCAGGCGCTTACGGTGCTACAGTATTCGTAAACGGCGACCAGGATGAAATGCTTCAAAACGTAGGTGGTTCTTACACTTACGGCTTCGCAGGGATCGAACTCGAAGCAGGAGCGTCATATAACCTAGACAGCGAAGAACTAAAACCTACTGCGGCCGTTTCATTCAACTTCTAAGTTGAGATAAACTTGCAGAAAAAACTTAGTAGCGGGGCCTTTCGGGGCCCCGTTTGTCGTTATAAATAAAAATAGGTTTTAATCAGCGGAGGCTTGTAATGTCACTAAAATTGAAAGAGCTTACTTGGGCTCACCACCAATCTGCTGAACGGCGTAAGTTCGCTAAACATCTTATTAGCGGCAATATTGAGCCCAAACTCTATCACAAATTTTTATGTTGCCAGTACTTAAACTACGAAGCGCTGGAATCTAAAGTAATCATTCCCCCAAATTTGCAACCGATTAAGAGGTCCAATCGTATTTGGACTGACATTCGTGAACTTGAAAACGAGTATGAATTAGAGCCTGATGGTAGCTATCCACCTTCTGTAGAGAAATACGCCAGTCATATACACACTCTTGCCAATATCGATGCTAACGATAGACTGTTAGCTCATATGTACGTAAGACACTTTGGTGAACTACATGGTGGTCAGATCATCAAAAAGAAAGTGCCCGGCTCAGGCAAGATGTATGAGTTTGAAGGAGATACTAAAATCCTTATTGAGGAATTCCGAAAGCTCTTGCATGACGATATGGCAGATGAAGCTAAGATTTGTTTTGACTTTGCGTCAGAATTATTTGATGAGCTTTCTGAAGAAATTAGTTGACAATCTAACCATATCTTGATATAATATAATTGTTAACAGCCAACACATAGGAGGTATCTTATGCATAGAGAAGTTGCATTCGAAGAAGTAACAGTCAAACCACTTACACGTCTCGAAGAAGTAACAGTCAAACCACTTACACGTCAACAACGAATGGGTAAGAGTGAAGCTGCTAGAAAGCGACGAAGAACCCTAAAAGAGGTTCGTGAAACTAGGCTAATGAATACATTTGCAAAAGCTCGTAGAGCAAGAAAGCGTAGATAATAGATAATGGAAACTTTAACAGTTAACGAAGATCCCCAAACAGGGGATCTTTACTTGCAATTCTCAGACGATCTTCTAGAAAAATTAGGATGGGAACCAGGTGACAACCTTGCTTGGATTGATAACGAGAACGGAACTTGGACACTAAAAAAATATGACGCATCCACTATGGAAGAGACTGAATCAGTACTCTGATTTTATATTTAATGAATTTGATGAGTACTTCGAGCGCTGGGATAATCCTAGTTACACAGAAGATATGCACTTTCCTGGTTGGACCGATACCTTTTGGCATTCCGATCAAGTGTATAAAGCTCATCTAAAAACAATCATTCCTGAAGATGGTAAAGGCCTCTGGTTGATGCATGTTAATGTGTTCCCAGAGAGATACATTGAACTGCCCATCTTAGGATTTGATATTGTAGCAGGCCCAAAAAAGATTACAGGATCTTTTATGGACTATAGTCCCTTACACGGAGTCCCACATCCTTACACAGATTTCATGTCTCGAACAGTAGAAAACTTAGAGTGGAACAAACAAAGAGAACTTCCACCTTGGGCTAAAGAAATCTTTTCAGATCATATGATCGCCGTAGGTAACATAAACACCGATGAAGAATTAGATCAGTTTATTGATGTAACTTCACAGCTTCTAGAATTCTACTTGGAAAACTTAGAAGCCAACTCGTTTGACTCACATAGAGATACTTTACCTTTATTAAACAAGTATTGCCAAAATCAAAAATTAAATCCACATTTGCACCGATCTATTTTAGCAATGGGTATATCCGAAGAAGATAAAGATGCTTATGTCAACAATGTCTTATTCGAGGAGATTTAAATGGCATTTTTAGTACATCCCTTACCGCCAGTTGCAGTATACGTTAAGATGGAATATCTATATGATTTAGAACCAGGTCATCCAAGCTGGGGTAATTTGACACCGGGCATTTGGATCAGCGTTAAATCAACACAGGCAAAAGCATTATATTTTGAAACACTACTTACTGATTATGGCGCACTATATGATAAACTACCAATTTCTGCGTTTGTATGGAAAGAAGACTTCAATCCTGAAGACCAACTCCCACTTGACGTTCTTCAGCTATGGGATTGCTTTGACTATGATATTACTGTTATTGAAAAGCCAATCTTGTGTAGGTGTGAGTTCTTCGGAAAAGATAAGAAGATGCACAGCGGCGAGTACGAATTCACTATTGACAACGCCCACCGCGACAAGTCTATCCTTGACACCAATTTCAGTGAGCAAGATCCCGAACACAAATCATTCAACGTCATCAGACTTGACAACGGACAATTTGCCGCGCAACCAAATAACAGAGTTATATGGCGAGACAGCTCACTAACACCTGCTGAGTTGAAACGACCTGATTTTAAAGTATGTACTCAAAATTATGCAGTTGAAGATCAACCTAAATGGTCGGTCGGTCATACTGATGAATGGCAATATAAAACTAAGGAAGAAAGCGGAATGGAATGATATTAACTATTACGGAAAACGCCAAAGCTTATCTAAAGAAAGTTGGTAAACCTAACGTATCACTTGCGGTAAAAGGCGGCGGATGTTCTGGTTTTCAATATGAGTGGGGAACCACAGACAAAAGCCCAACTATTGAAAATTTATGGTTAGATCCTATGGCAGAGATGTTTGTTTTTGGTTGTACAGTAGACTATGTAGAAGAACTGGGTGGTTCCTATTTAAAAGTAGTTAACCCCAATGCCACTGCTTCATGTGGCTGCGGAGAAAGTTTTGCTGTCTAGGGAGATTCAAATGGACATAAAACCTCACTATTACGTAGAAGATCAAGAATGGAAACATTTTCAAGAAGCACAACAACTGCAATATATCGAAAAAATTAAAGAACACGAAGCAAACAGGACCAGTACTAATGAGCGCAACAAATATTGGAAGGAAAGCAATTATGGAAAATAAACCGTTGACAGTTCATGGATGTTGTGATAATATTAATATAACAAGTGGAAATACATCCGTTATGTTCGGTAGACATAAGTACATGATTTATGTTTCCTTTTGTAAAAATTGTGGATCTAATAAGGCCACATCCAATATTCAACATGTGAGGGATAACAGAGATGAGCACGTTCGTCAATCAGTTTCTCGGTGAGCGAGAAGGTAACCAACTTCGAGCAGAGATATATGAAGCCGATCAAGGTTACACAATTCGTTACCACATCAATGGTAATTTCGTTAAAGAAGAAACTATTACAGGCCATAGCATTCATTATATTGAAGATGCTGCAACCAATTGGTTGGATGGTATTAAGGTACTAAACGGATAATGATTACACCAAGAACCCCCGAAAAAGTGCATCATGATATATCAGAGATGCTATCACGCGGTGTTAACTACATTGATGCTTTAGTAGAATATGCCCGCCAAAATGAATTAGAAATTGAAACAGTCGCAGACATTGTAAAGAAATCTTCCATCTTAAAAGAGAAGGTTCGCAGTGAAGCGGTTGTCTTGAGAATGGTTAAACAAGATGATCAAACACTCGACGAGTTTTGCTAACGAAGAGTCGTTTAAGTATTATGTGATGTTCTTGGCAATGAAGAAACACTTCGCCAGCCAATACGACTATCACAAATATCATGGGAAAATAAAAGCTTCTTTCGATAAGTTTCGTACTAGCCAGTATGCATACTTCTTTGAGAAGCTTTCCCATAAAGAAGATCCTGAGAATCTCATACTTGCAAACATAATTGTAAAGCCTGACGTTTGGATACGTGAGATTCTGGATGACGAAGGTGAGGAACGTTATTTGCAATGGAAGATTAAGATGAATTCTATGAGTCGTCTTTTCAAAGCAGATCTAGAGAAACTAGATGATAACTACCAAGCCAACTTTGCTGTGCACAATGGTCAGCATCCTTATGCGATGACTCTGTACAGCCAAAAACAGATATCACTTGAAACGTTTACTATACTTACTCACATGGCCAATATTTTTGGTTACTGGGAGCAAAATATAGTTGACAAAATCATAGCAAGTGATATAATAAAACTATCAAAGAAGTATAGACCTTTTTTGAATATCAACGAAAAAAAGTTGAAAGACCTTGTCAGAAATCGGTTTTTCTGATATAAATATATGGTCGGTACGCCGATACATATTTCGCAATAAAAACATACAACGCAATATTAAGGAGATACGCACATGTCATTTGATGCACTCAAAAAAAATCGTTCAAGCTCACTTCAAAAGTTGAACGCCCAGCTCGAAAAAGTATCACAGAAGAGCTACTCAGATCCCAACGAAGGTAAAATGTGGAAACCAACCCGCGATCAAGCAGGTAACGGTTTTGCAATTATTCGCTTCTTGCCTGCCGCAGCCGGTGAGGAAATGCCATTCGTTCGTATCTGGGATCACGGTTTCCAAGGTCCAACAGGCTTATGGTATATTGAGAACTCTCTCACTACCATTAATCAAGATGATCCAGTATCAGAATACAACTCAAAGTTGTGGAACTCTGGTATTGATTCAGACAAAGAACTTGCTCGTAAGCAGAAGCGTCGTCTAAAGTACGTTGCAAATATCATGGTCATTAAAGACTCTGGTAATCCTGCTAACGAAGGCAAAGTCTTCATGTATCAATTTGGTAAGAAGATCTTCGACAAACTAAACGATCTAATGAATCCACAGTTTGAAGATGAGGATCCAGTAAACCCATTTGATCTATGGGAAGGTGCTAACTTCCGTCTGAAGATTCGTCAGTTTGAAGGCTATCCAAACTATGATAAGTCTGAGTTTGATGCTCCTTCAGCATTGTCTACTGATGAAGCAGAACTGGAACGTATCTACAACGCAGAACATTCTCTGCAAGAATTGATCGATCCAAAGAACTTTAAATCATATGCTGAATTGAAAGCAAAACTTTATCGTGTACTTGCTCTCGATGAAGAGCCTTCCACGCCAACTACTGCTGAAGATGATGATGAGTTTGATCTGAGCAGCATGGGTAATACCCAACAAGCTGCACCTCAGCCAACTCTGGCTGCAGCTGCTCCAGAGCCCACGTCTAATCTATCTATGGATGATGACGACGATCTATCAATCTTTAAGGAGCTAGCGAATGGCTAATAAAGTCTACGAAGAGGTTCTAGACTTTGACTTTGGCTTCAGCTTTATTGATGAAGAACTTCAGGAAAAAGAAGCTGAAGCCAAAGAAACTATTCAACAGGTTAGTAACGAAAAGCAAACTTTGGAGGACCAGCTAACGGACTCCAAAGTTAAAGCTGATAATCTTGAGTATAGATTAGAGCTTCTCTACAAATCAATTACACCATTCCTGGACAATCTTTGTAAGAATCCAGATAAATCAACGATTTATTGGCCTGATCGAGTTGGAAAGATCGAGGCCTATAAGGCTAAACTGCTCACAATCGTGGAAGGTACACAATGAGTCTATTAGATAAACTTGTAAAAAATTCTACCATTAAGCTGACTGCTCCTATTTCGGAATCTAAAGTCTTTGGTAAGAAAGATATGGCTCCAACGTCAGTTCCTATGGTGAACGTGGCGTTGTCTGGCCGTATTGATGGCGGTGTAAGTCCTGGCCTTTTGGTCTTGGCTGGTCCATCAAAACACTTTAAATCAGCCTTTGCTCTTCTAATGGCAGCTGCTTATTTGAAAAAGAATGAAGATGCAGTTCTTCTATTCTATGATTCAGAGTTTGGTACACCACAAGCATACTTTGAATCCTTTGGTATTGATATGGATCGTGTAGTACACACTCCAGTTACTAATGCTGAAGAGCTTAAGTTTGATATTACACAACAGCTGGATAAGATCGAGAAGAATGACAAAGTCATGATCGTTATTGACTCTATCGGTAACCTTGCTTCTAAGAAAGAAGTTGAGGATGCTCTTGACGGCAAATCAGTTGCTGATATGTCTCGTGCCAAGGCACTTAAATCTTTGTTCCGCATCGTTACACCACATCTCAATCTTAAGGACATTCCACTTATCGCAGTCAATCACACTTACAAAGAGATTGGTCTGTTTCCTAAGGATGTCGTATCAGGTGGTACAGGTATCTACTATTCAGCAGATGCTATTTGGATCATTGGTCGACGCCAAGAAAAGGTTGGTACAGAAATTACAGGCTACCACTTTGTGATTAACATCGAAAAGTCTCGCCATGTAAAAGAGAAATCTAAGATTCCAATCTCAGTATCTTGGGAAGGTGGTATTGTAAAATGGTCTGGTTTGATGGAAATTGCCGAAGTTGGTGGTTATCTACGCAAACCAAAAGTTGGTTGGTATGAAGCAGTAGATCCTGAAACAGGTGAGATTCTTTCCGAAAAACTTCTTCGAGCAAAAGAAATTGTTGACAATTCTGAGTTTTGGCTTAATATGTTAGAGAAGACAAATTTTTCTAAATATATTAAAGACGCGTTTACCATCGGTGCATCCGGTAGTATTATGCGTGAAGACGACGAACCCAACAATGAAGTGCTAGAAGAAGTGGTTGAGAATGATTGAAAAAACGGTACTATCACACCTGATATTTAATGAAGACTATTATCGCAGAGTATTCCCCTACATCAAAGGGGAGTACTTTGATGATACTAACTTGAAAAAGATATTTGATACATATTCAAATTATGTAACAGATTACAAAGAGCCTCCTTCAATAGAGGCTCTTAAAATTACTTTAGATAAACGTAAAGATCTTAACGAAGACTCATATCAACAAGTTATGTCTACTGTTGATGATTTGACTGTTGACAAAGCAACTGATCTCGATTGGCTTGTATCCGAGACCGAGCGTTTCTGCCAAGACAAAGATCTTTACAACTCGATTCGTAAAGCTATTCTAGTTATTGATGGCGAAGACAAAGAAATGGATAAGGGCGCATTGCCTGAACTCTTATCTAACTCTTTGTCAATTAGTTTCGATACATCAATCGGCCACGATTTCCTTGATGATGCGGATTCTCGTTATGACTTCTATCATCGCAAAGAAGAACGTCTGCCGTTTGATATCGATCTTCTAAACAAAGTTACCAAGGGTGGCTTACCTCGCAAATCTATGTCTGTTCTCCTTGCGACTACCGGCGGTGGTAAGTCACTCGTTAAATGTCATATGGCAGCAAACTATCTTACACAAGGTAAGAATGTTGTTTATATCACTATGGAAATGGCTGAAGAACGTATCTCAGAACGTATCGATGCTAACCTGATGGATGTAACTCTTGACGATCTCAAGCTAATGCCACGAGATGTTTATCAAAAGCGTATTGATCGTATTACATCTAAATCGCCGGGCAAGCTTATCGTTAAAGAATATCCAACAGGCTCGGCCCATGCCGGACACTTCAGACATCTACTCAATGAACTTAAGATGAAACGAGGATTTGTTCCTGACGTTGTCTTTATCGATTACCTTAACATTTGTGCTTCGGCTCGCGTTAAAGGTGCTGCTGCCGCCAATAGTTACACACTAGTAAAATCAATTGCGGAGGAAATACGTGGACTTGCAATGGAATTTAATTGTGCCATTGTTACTAGCTCTCAATTTAATCGCGATGGTTACGGTAACTCCGATGTGGATCTTACCAATACATCTGAGTCTATGGGGATTACTCATACTGCTGACTGTATACTTGGACTTATATCATCCGAAGAACTAGACAACCTTGGCCAACTCATGATCAAGCAGCTTAAGAATCGCTGGGGTGATCTAAGTTACTACCGTAGATTTGTCGTCGGTATTGATCGTGCTAAGATGCAGATCTATGATCTAGAACCTGGCGCTCAACAACAGGTAAGTAGAGACACAGCTCAAGTTGCCAACTCATCACCAAGAAGCGTGCTTGATCTGAAACCAGATGATGATATGCCAGTATTCGATAAAGGTAAGAAGAAACTATTTGCAGCAGGAGATTTCACATGAGTTATATTGTAAAGCAACATGTACAGAAAGCGTATAGAATCTACGACACAACAACAGATGAGTACATCAACTTAGATCTGTCTCGTAGTAGTGCAAATCAAATTGCAAGAAAACTCAATCTAGGCTCAGGCTTTGAGGGATTAATTCCAGACTTCTTTAATAAGGAATACATCGTTCCTTATAAATAACAATAAAACAAATATTGGAAAAAAACAATGAAATCCTTTAAGAGTTTTATTGGTGAAGAGCTGGAGCTATTGCTTATGTCTGCAAGATCTGATAAATACGAAGCCGACGTAGCAGACTATCTAAATGGCATGAACGGTGTCACGGCATCTCGTCCCAAAGTTAGCACCAAATATGCCGACGTAAAAACAGAGTTCAATCGTAAGAAAACATGGATTGAAGTCAAGATGAACCACACAGACAATCTTGGCAACACTCGTGTTTCTTATATTAATGGCAAGTGGACTGCTGCAACACCTCTTGATCCTGTTAAACAGTTTGCGATCGAGTATCTTTCTAAAGATCGCCAAACACAACAATTCCTTAAAGACGTAGCAGTATTTGCCGGTATTAAGAACTGGAAAGATATGACTGTTCCTTCTACTCAAGGTCCTTTGAAAAATAAGAATGCTGTTTCATATGAAAAGATGAAAGAGTATATGAGTAAAAGAACACAGTATATTCTAGACGTTAAGAATGTAGATCTAGGTGAGCTTGTTACTCGTCACTATTTAGAAGGTAAAGCAGAGCCTGCACACTATATGCAAGCGGGTGACGACTTCTATATGATAGGTAATAAGAATCCTCTCGGCCTACCAGTTGATATTCCAGAACTAGGTAGAAAAGGCCAATGTATGGGTTCATTTAGAATGCGTATTGGTATTCGTGGCAGTAAACCTTATTACGAGATACAGCCTGAAATCAAAATTAATAATATGCCAACATCGGCGTACTCAATCAAACCAGGAACTCGTAAGAAGAATCCATTCGCGGTGTAATATGCTTAGATTTAAACAATATCTTTCAGAATCAAAAAACGTACACATGGAACACCTCGAAGATTCTATCTTGAATCTTGGTGTTGATGGTACTCGTACAGCTATTAACTTTCTAAGAGCATTGAGAGATATGCTCGATGGTGCATCAGCAAAGGCTGTTAATGTAACAGTAAAGTGGGACGGTGCTCCTGCTGTGTTTGCTGGTAAAGATCCATCAGACGGTAAATTCTTCGTTGCGAAGAAAGGTATTTTCAATAAGAATCCAAAGGTCTATAAGACCAATGATGATATTGACGCCGACACTAAAGGCGATTTGAATGCAAAATTGAAGCTTGCCCTAGCTGAGCTGCCTAAGCTTGGTATCGAGGGCGTTGTACAAGGTGACTTTCTATATGATAAGGCTGATCTCAAAATGGTGGACTTTGACGGTGAACCGCATGTTACTTTCCATCCTAATACGATTGTATACGCGGTACCTGCAGCATCAAAGCTCGGTAAGGAAATTCTCGGGTCCAAGATCGGAGTGGTCTGGCATACTACATACCGAGGATCAAGCTTTGAAGAAATGTCTGCAAGTTTTGGAGAGGAGATTGCTTCTAATCTTAAAAGCACAAAATCGGTCTGGTCAGTAGATGCAGTCTATAAAGATGTTTCCGGTACTGCAACATTTACCAAGAAAGAAAGCGCAGAAGTAACTAAACTGCTGTCTGCTGCTGGTAAGAAATTCAATACAATTAAAGCACCAACACTTAATGGTATCGCAAAGAATGAGGATACCTTAATTAAAATCAAAACCTTTGTCAATAGTAAAGTAAGAGCCGGTGAAAGAATTCGAGATCCAAAAAGATTTGCTAAAGATCTCATTCAATACATCGATGACTATTACGAGAAGCAGGCCGCAGGTCGTAAGACTGAAAAAGGTAAAGCTGGACAAAGAGCAAAGAAAGATGCAACACTAGAGTACTTTAAACGAACACCGGAGTCTCAGATTGTTGCTGTATTCGAATTATATAATCTACTTATCGACGCTAAACATTTAATCATTCGTAAACTAGATAAAGCAAAGCGTATCGGTACATTCTTGAAAACTGCTGATGGCTATGAAGTAACAGAGCAAGAAGGCTTTGTTGCAATCGATCATACTGGTAAAAACTCTGTTAAGCTTGTTGATAGACTTGAGTTTAGTAATGCAAACTTCTCCGACAAATATATTAAAGGGTGGGAAAAATAATGGCATGGGTTGACGTACCAGGATCACCAACAATTTTAGTTAGTGGAACACCAACTGCAATTTGGCAATATGATAACGCTCCTACATTGGGAACATTAGCAGCAGGCGCAAAAGTTCACCCGAATGACCAATATTATCGTGAAGCTAATGGCACTGTAACAAACGGGATTAGATCCTTTACACCAACAGGTGGTACTACACAAGAAACATATGTAAAATGTAGAAGGGTTCAACCAACTGGAAAAATTTATCCAGATTCTAATACAAATGGACCTTGGAGTGAATTAAGCAAAAACTACTATGACGGGAAAATCTAATGGCTATTTGGAACAAATTAACACGAGCATTTATATCATAGGATGGCAGAAATGAGTGCAATAGAAGAATTCAAAAGATTGTTAGAAGAAGCGCAAGAGTCTTCTCATAAACTAGTAGAACAGACACCGGTTCCTATCGTTGAAGAAGAAAATATTGTGCAAAAGACGGCTCGTCTTATTAGAACTAAAAATGATAATACTCCATCAGCCCCACAAGACATAGAAGCGCAAAGATGGAATGATCCTTTAAGAAATACTAATTTTGTTACTCAAGAACAAATGGCAGATCATTATGGCCAGTTTTTGCAACGTATTCAGCAACAAATGTCAACTATGTCTGGCGGCGGTGAAGTCAAACTGCGCATGTTAGATGATGTTGATAGATCATCTATTTCAGACGGAAAGTTTTTGAAATTTGACAGTACATCTAACAAGTTTAATTTTGCAAACGTGAACGCAAATTCTTTAATCACAAATACTACATATGTCACAACAGCCGAATATACAGTTCAAGAAGATGATTATTATATTGGTGTTGATTATGCGGCACCTACAACTATTATTCTACCAGTATCCGACATAGATGGTAGGCATCTAGTTATTAAAGATGAAGATGGCGATGCCGCAACAAACCCAATTACCATATCAGGTACAATAGATAACGATGCTGGAGGAGCAACATTGCAAATCAACAACGGCTCGCTCTCATTAATTTATAGAAACGGATGGAGAATAATATGAGCTATTTATTTAATAATACAGTTCAAGGTGGAACAACTAACCCATTCGGTAAAGAAGTTCTTTTAGTCGATGACGATACTGTACAGCATACTTCTAAAAATAGACGAAAGGTATCTACATACGAGGTTACCGACTTTGCTACATTCCCATTCAGCAAGAATGAAAATGACTTTGATGAACTAGTCGTAAGTGGTGCTACAGGTACTCATGACCCATATCTCGGTATGGTAGAATTGGAAGTATCTAATACTGCTGGTAGTTCTATTATTCGTCAAACTAAACGAGTACAGAGATACTTACCAGGTCGTGCAAACGAAGCAACAATGGCGATGATAATGAGTGGTGCTACAGGTACACGCCGTAGAGTAGGTGTATTTGATGATAATAATGGCG
>Ga0209557_1000761_pt1 | contig 18518 bp, 10 predicted proteins | sample SaaInlV_120m_DNA_4_FD_184672 | JGI IMG/M metagenome (GOLD analysis project Ga0209557, IMG submission 184672) | Marine microbial communities from expanding oxygen minimum zones in the Saanich Inlet - Saanich Inlet SI074_LV_10m_DNA (SPAdes) (version 2) | ecosystem: Environmental > Aquatic > Marine... | reverse complement strand
GTGGGTTGCTTGCTGATGAATTAATTATAGAGCATAGAAGAGCGTTAGCCCTTACTGACTGTGACACTATGCGTACCGTCCTTATTCAGTTGACGGCAGAGCAATTCAGAATGTAGGCTACGTGCAAATTGCAGATCAAGAGTCTCATAAGATACTTCACCATCTTCAGGAGTGACAGCACTGACCTTGTAGTATTCTGAGACGAGCATGGTGTGTTCCTTTGACTCTCTTAATATACACGGTTATGGGGTGCTGTGCGCGTTTGGTAGACAGTTCTCAAACTGGTCGTAAAGGGCAGCATCGTTGATTCCATTCTTTATCATGCAGTCGGTTGAATATCCGAGAGGACATCCAACCATTAGATCCATCACGTATTGGATCTCAGAGGGCGTTAGGGTTACTTCTATAGTCTGGTTAGTCATAAGTGGTTCAAGACGCTTGTAGGCGCTTGTGGAGGGGTCTCAAAGTCATTCTCCCATGACAGGGAACACATCTACTGTACTCACACTTGGATCTAATTGAATATTCTTTACAAAATGTACTACGTCATCATCATTAAACATGACAACAGATTGCCTGCTGCTATATCCTTTCTGCTTACGTTTCCACCACTCAATGCGATACTTCATAGAACAGAACCTCGTTGGAATTTGTGAATGTCACCAAGAGTGACGTGAGCAGCATACTCATATGAAGTAGTGCCATCGTCATTATACACTGGATTTTGCTGTGCTGGGAGATCCTTTACATAATCACCAAGATCAACTTCACGATTGCCTGTCATGAGAGACTTAAGTTGTTCAGCACGTTGCAACGCAGATTTGTGATATTCAATCACATCATTGATGCCAAATAGCATCTCTTCATACGCTTGTCGTGCTGATACTTTGTTATCATTGAGGTAATCGTCAATCGCATCTTGCATGCGATCTTTACGCTGCGCTGCATACTCTGCATTCATTTGTTCCTCCGTGTTAATAATTGGTGAGCGAGATGTTTCTTTGTTGTTTAGACCCAATTTGCGTCGTTTTTCATACAAATCAGGATGTGGCGCGTATAGCGGACCTTGATAGTCTTTCTTCTCATTCATAGAAATTTGAAATAATTGGTGCTAATGGTTTTAGTATCTGCATTGCAGTGTAAGGACTGGTGTCACTGATGTCTACTACTTTCCCTTGCTTGCGGGAGTTGATGGGTGTGTAATACTTTCGTTGCTTTGCATTGTAGAATCCCCAAATACATTTTGTAGTAACACCACCGTTGTAAACGAATTCACAGTGATTGCAAGTCCAAATAGAAAGAACGTTGCGTTTGAATTCCTTAACCTCGTAAGTGTATCCTTTAGGTGGCTCATGAATAAAATCAGGTGGTAGTTCCATTAGAGTCGGTATACTCTGTAATTATAGTTAAATGATATGAAATGCGGAGAGTTGAGTGGACAGTTCCGCAACTGTCACCACTCATTGATGTTTCTTACCCATGGTTGTGCTATAAGTGTAGATACCTTCGTGCAAATGTAATCATCGTTTTCAATAGACTTGCCACCCTGCTGGTGAGCGAACAAGCAATCATCAGAATATATGTTATTGAGGAAATCTTCCTTAGTGAACCACATTAGTCGTGCATCTTCCTCCTCAAAGTTGATACCAAAGAAGATCAATCGCTCCCAATCCTTATCACATGAGACGTGATTGATAATGAATGAGTCTTTCTTGACTCCACCTTTCTTATTACGAGTAGCAAGAGAGAACTTAATCTCAGTCAAGATACCATCAATCACACGATCATGTCCTGCTGTAGATGTAGCAGCACGTTCTACAAGACATTCTTCGCCTTGCATGTATTGGGAGACAAATCTCTCACCAAACTCACCCTTTTGTTTAGGTGACATAAACACATAACCCCTAAACATAGTGTCATGCCAGGGATCTTGTACGTTAGCATCAATGTAGTCACGGAGACCACTATTTTCAATTAGAGTGTCAAACATAATTAATAGGTTTCGCCATCGCGAGCTTTGGCAGGACTGTGGGCGAGATCAACAAATGCCATCGCCATTTCAGAATAGTCGTTAGGCACCACAACAACAAACAAACCTGCTGATGCAATGCAAACGCATGCTAACCAGAAATGTCTCATGACGGTTTTGCGTGACTACCCTCTTATTATACAGAGGATTCCCCCCATCCATCATTTTCAGGGACAGTATCGTCATCGTCCACTTGGTCAACAGAATCAATGTCACACACGGGAACCTCATGGTCACCACCAACCAGATACCAGGGCATGATCTGACCATGGTATTCAGGATGTGCAGCATAATTTGTAGTATACTCTCTATCACCAAGATATACTAACTCAGATTCTGGAATGCTATTGTCTCGCATCATTGCCTGCAATTGCATATGCATCAATTCTGGTCGCGTCGGCACTTTCATTACTTAAAGACACTATCTCACTGGTGTCTTCCTACCATAACACAACTGTCAGTGGATGTCAACTCCTTGCTTCAACTTTATTTGTAAAGGGTATTGTGCCTACTGGTGTGATAACATAGGATTCAATAAAGAAATCGCTATCATTTAGATCTTTTAATAGTGGAAACCACTCAGATGCTTTATCAATTGCAACTGCTTGGGTATCAAATTCATAAAATGTATGCTGATTAGAAAAAATTTCTCCAATCTCGTCTTCATCAATAACTTCATCGTAAAATTCCATGACAGTTTGTTGCTTTGCACTGTCAAGGTAACACCAACTGGTGTTATCAATTACTAGAATGTATTTGTTATTTTCTTTTGCGTAAAATGAGACCATTTCATATAGTCTCTTTGCTCCCATTGCGACTAACATTAGATGTCTCCGTTTTCAATTCGTGTGATTAGTGCGTTGATATATTCGTCTTGATCAACGCTGGGGTTTGCAAGGCTAATATCTTCTTTTGCTTTTGGTGAGTTCAAATTCATATGATCAACTCTAAATCTTCTCACTGGGTTTCTTCCTTTTAACTGAGAATCTTCATCTAAAAGTGCCTTCATAGTCATATAAACTGACATTTTCTGGGAGAATGACACTAATGCATTAGAAGTCAACTTCCAAAAGTGCCACTCACTATATAAGTATTCTTCATTGATTCCTTGATCTCCAACTGCTGCTTCAATAGTTGGATGAATATCAATTTCTTTCCTATCTAGATATTCTTTTGGTGTGATTGGAAATACCACATCATATGGATTTTCTGGTGCTATATTTTGATTGAATAATTCACGTAAATATGACCTATACTGTTTCCATAATCCTTTAGTATCATCTGATAATGGAGCATCTTCAGTTTGGGTCCAATCACTTTCGTCAAGTAAAAACTTTCTAACAAGTTTCATTTTATCCCAATTTAATGTAGCAGCGCGTGCAAATTTTGCTTGCACTGCCATTTCATATTGAGCCTCAGTAATGTCCTTGTATTCAACAAATTTTTCTTTTAATTTGTCATATAATTCAGTAACAGAATATTCTGGTATGGCACCAGGATCAAATTCATATGATACCCATTTATGTTCACCAGTTTTAAAATTTTTAATATACTTATTTCTCTGCACCAAAAAATATCCATCATCTTTATAGACGAACATCTCTAACCTATCACGTGGACTATCCCACAGTGGTGTTAAAATAGGAGAAATTTCTTTTTCCCAAAAATCATCATTAAAAACTTTTGAAGAACCTTTGTATGAAACAGTTCTTTCAAAAGCATTGAAATTCAATAATACAGTTGACATTGGATATCTTCTAATACAATTTATTTATTCTAAAATGCTTTGATCAAGTACTTTGATCTATGGTATCTAGTAATTAATGGTATCGTTGTTTGTACACGTGCTTCTGCTGTTACAGAGATAGGTGTTGAACTTGATAATCTAAAAGTACCATCTGTAAATCTTATATTGGAATCACCTGCCGTTACCGTTCTACGAACTACATTGATTCCACCATCAGGACCACATGATCCTTCATTTCCAGGAAGAGTAGAATCTGTTGAAGGTACAAATACATTTTGTGTTACTTCATCATAAGTTAAACCGACTTGAGAAAGTCCCCAATTGTCATTAGTATTGCCACCTGGAACGTCATCATTATCTCCAGCAGAATCTGGTCTAGTTTGACGAAGAACAAGATATATTCCACTTGTTCTAGCATTATTATCAACGTCAATAGGAATTGTATAGTTCACATATCCTGCTGCAGTGACTGATGCTTGCGCGACTGCTTCTAATAAAGTCTCTGAAGGACTTTCTTCACTGGTTTTATAGTAACATAATAATGACTCTTCTGGCGGCTCACCACCATTAGAATTATTACCTTTGATGACACCAAAATGAACTGCATTTGCATTGGTCAAATTTAAGGGTCCAATTTGCAAAAATCTGTTACCACCTCCAGTGAATAAAATAAATCTATTTGATTTTCCGTTAGATAGTGTAGTTGCAAGAGGGAAATTATCACCAACACTTTGTTTTACATCAACTTTTTCACTAGAAGAATGCCAAATTGCTCCTGATGTGAAAAAGGTAGATGGGAATGCTAAACTAGTTGGATAATTAGGAACTTCATAATAAACGCCATTTGGACTAGTAATGTCAATTACATTCTCATCACCCTCAATAGTTTCATAGACAGTAACTGTAATATCTCCAGCAGAACCAGCATCTCCATTAGTTCCACCACCATTACCTCCAGTTCCAAGAGAAGCACTAATTGCAGTAGCAATATCATCACCACTGTAATTAAATTCTAACAATCCTCCTCTACCACCACCTCCACCAGTTGGTAAGATAATTGTTTGAGTGTATCCAACAGTAAATTTGACATATCCTCCACCACTAGAACCAGAAGATTCAGATACATTATTGATTACAGTGCTATTATATGCAGATCTACCTGCACGTCCACCAGATCCTGAACCAGTGTTAACGTGACCAGCACCAGCAACACCGCCTGCACCACCGTTACCACCGCCTTGGGGACCTGCACCACCGCCGCCGCCTCCGCCGCCTCCAGAAGTACATCCAGATGCACCACCACCACTACCGCCAGAAAAACCAATAGAGGATGAACTATATGTTCCGTTGGCTGGACCTAATCCAGATCCACCAGTCCAGCATGGGTCAGTAGTAGAACCTCCATTGTTTCCACCACCGTTACCACCGCCGCCGCCGCCACCACCAGCGCCCATGATGTAACCACCACCAATCTGAACACCAGTAGCACCTCCACCAGCACCTCCAGATCCGCCGTTACCCCATGCACCACGACCACCCCTGCCACCACTAGCAGCACCAGTACCAACAGAATTTGTTGGTGCTTCACTCGTAGATCCAGCATGAATGTTTGCTCCTCGTCCACCTTTTGTTCCAACTTGGTAAGAAAAGTTTCCTCCTCCTTCATATCTACCAGTCAATCTTCTTCCATTTGATCCTGAACCACCTGTTGTACTACAACCTGCCTGTCCTTGGTTTGGTCCATCACCACCAGCACCACCAGAAATATCAATACTAGTGTAATTGACTACACTATCAGCTGGAAGAATGGTACTAGTGTTAAAACTACCGTTACTGGTAAAACTACTAGAATTTTTTGTTCCTGTGGTAGTACTAGTTCCACCAGCACCATCTCCACCAGCACCAGGGTTACCCGAACCGCCACCATCACCACCGTTAGGACCAGTAATTCCAGTAGATCCAGTTTCATTTGTAAAGAAATCAAATCTTTCATCATTAATAAGTGCAGCAGGAATAGTAACTGTTCCTCCATTACCTGCACCTCCTCCTCCATTACCTGATGAACCACCATTACCACCAGTGACAGTAATAGTATGTGTTACACCATCTACAGTTAATGTCAATGCAGCACTACCACCGTTACCACCATTACCTGTTGCATCAGCTCCTCCACCACCAGGAGCTTGCATAATTACAGAATATCCAGTAATGTTACTAGATCCGCCTACATTTGATGCTATGTTAAGTGTTCCACTATTAATTGTTTGTGAAAATACTTCATTTCCAAGGTCAGCTTCGGAAGCTTTAACTTCTTTACCACCAATAATAGTACTGTTATTAACCACATATACTCTAGGTGTGGGCAATGAAGTTCTTTCTTCAAAATATCCAGCAGCTTCTCTAACAAATGCTCCAGCACCACCAGAACCTGCCGCAATACCACCATCAGGTTGAACTTTTACAGTATTTGCATTATATCCATCTGCAATAACTACAAATGCTCCATCATATGCTGCAGCTCCCTGAACAATAATTGCATCTCCAATTGAAAAACCGTGATCATTTACGGTTGTAATTGTTGCTGTTGTGCCATCACTGCTGATTGAAGCGATTTCAACAGATGGTGCTTCAGTAACTCTGTAAACATAACATCCATCACTGCCAGGTATAAATCTTTCACCAATACCCTCAGTGTTACCAAAACTAGCAATAACGCTGTTAGTTGGTCTATTACCTAATAAACCATGTGAGTGTCCTAATGGAGTTCCATCGCCAGCAGATCCACCTGGAATGAAATTTTCAACAGCACCATTAACAGTATTATATCCAGTGGTATATGTATCAACACCACCGAAACTAACAGGACTAAATTCATTTACAAAACTGCCAAGAACTTCGTGATTATGTTCTGCTGGTCTAGCAAAAATATAATCTTCCATTGGACCAACAGTATATTTCTTTTCTCCTGTCAAATATGGTTGAATTTGAGTTTGAACGTCTGTGTATCCTGTAGTGAGAACATCGCTAATCTCGTAAAATTCAATAGGATCTTCCAACGTAGATGTAGGTATATACCATATACCACCAGAATCACCAACTTCCATAGTAATTCTATCTTCAACTAGAGGAGTTCCTGGTCCTTCTACACCCTCACCATATCCAATGAGTTTTCTATCTCTATAATCAGGGAGACGAAAGTTACCAAGGATATATGGATAGTCTTTAATATCATAACTCTTTCTAATTCTAATGTCTGGATGAGTTGCCAATCCAGACATTGAAACATTTAGACTTGTATCAACAACACCAGAACCGTCTCCAATAATATCATAATTATCAGTATATGTTGGAGAACCATAATCTGGAACTAATCCACCATTGCCTGCAGTAAAATCTAAATGAGTAATTAATGTTTGCGAGTTTGAAAGATTTGCGATTACATTTAATCTAAACTTATGTTTCTCCCCAGAAGGTGGTTGGGGACCAGAATAACCATTATTAACCCAGTCTGGACTGGAACCTAATGAAGTCTGCTCTACATTATTTTGAAATAGTGTCGCACCAGTTGGAAGTGCTTCATTAACTAATAATCCAGTTTTTGTAGGAGCAATATTTGTAATTCTCCAATGAACAAATGTTTCTACAGAGAGATCTTCAAGATAAACTTCATATGTATCTACAGTTACCCCTTGAGGTAAATTAGACATATTTGCCCAATTAATAGCAATAGTATCATTATCTGCATTAGGATATTGTGTGTATCCAGTAGGATATCCAGTACCAGTTAAAGGATCATAAGTTCCAGGATCAATAGCAGGAACAGTTCCATAGTAAACTGTGCTAAGAAAAGGAAGAGTATCTGCGCCTTGTACTAGCGAAGATGATGAAATAGTCCACGCAATAGTAGCACCAGGATTTCCACCTGTGCCAGCACTTTCATCATAATTAATTAGAATTCTATAGACATGAGTGTCTGCTCTACTCGCAAGACTCTGTGCAGCCTCTGTATATGATAATCTATATGCGTTATCTTCTACAACTTGACCGCCTGCATCTGGAAAATCACCAAGATTATCAAATGTAATTGTTGCACCGTTTGGAATAACTCTATCATAGGTATCAGATCCATCATATAGAGTTATTTGTCTGCCATAAACTTCAGCATAAACATTACCAGAGTCAACAAATGTTCTAAAAATTGTCCCTGGAGCTCCATGAGACGAAAAATATAAAGAATTTGCTCTAAAAAGTTCATTACCCGTTAGGTAATCATTTCCAACAATTTCATATAAGTGAGGATAATTTCTAATTTCATATTGACTACCATCACAATACAAATATCCTCTATGAGAATAATGTGGATCATATGTTGCTTGACCGTTTGTTGGGTCTGAGTTTTCATCTACTAAGACGGGCACAATGGCACCAATAGAAACGTATGAACCGCCCTTATCAGAGTAGAAATTCGGAAGTGTAGATCTATATTGTGCCATCAGATTTTAATTAAGTATTCCGTTACAATGTATGGCTGAATGTATTTATCTGCTTTAGGTTCAGTATTTCTCTTGATAACAATTTGGGAGTCTAAACCACTATCTGCTCTAGCATTTCCTGCTCTTGTTTTCATTTCAAATGAATGTGGAGTATCTGCATTAAAGTTCAATCTGTGTCTATGAATAGCGGCATCACCTTGTAATCCACTCAGAATAGTATAGTTACTGACAGCAGCGTATCCAGTGGTATAACTGTCATCATCAGCTGGAGAAAATGGTAAGTTAATTTCTGTATAATTAGTTAAATCTTCTGATTCTGGAAAGTTAGTATCTTGTCCACGAGGACCATCAAAACAAACACCAAGAACTAAATCACACTTACATACTACAGTCCAGGTTGGAGTATATGTAATATTACCAAACGTTGTATTGTCTCCATTTCTGTTCCCGCCTAAGTTACAATCATCATTATCCTGTCTCACGTTCCATTCTTCATTAATTACTTCAGGACATGTGCTATCATCTGGCCATAAACACAAACCTTGCGTTGTAAAATTAGCACAAGCATTCCAGCAAAGACCATATTGTTCATATGAACCACTATTTTGAGCATTTTCTCCTGGACCACCTTTTGCTGCAGCAGTTGTAATTTGCCAATAACACAAAATTTGTCTGGTATTTTCCCACCATTTACAAACATTCAAAGTTGACTTCGCTAAACGTGAGTTTCGCTGTCTACTAGAAAAATGGTTTCCATTTAAATCAAACTGTCTGACCCTAGTTGTAGATGTTCTATGCATATGAGGTTGGAACGCTCTTGCAGGAACTTCTGTTTCATATGTGTACGAACCAGTATCAACCGTGAATGATGGTTCACCTCTCATTTCAACTGTTTGTGGTGGAATATAAAAATCACCAGTATATGTTAATTCAAATGGACTTTCAATATTTTGTACAACATCCATTCCAACTCCAGATTTTGGAATATCATTACCATCAGCATCACGAACAAGTAAATCATTATACAAACCAATGTTTGCAGAACTAGTTGCTCTAATATGCTTATTTCTTAAGTCAGGTAATTGAAATTGATTATTCTCTAAGAATTGAGTTTCTTTTTTAAATTTACACTCTCCACCTGTACCTAGAACTTCAGCAAGAACTGGATATTCTGTTGCAAATAACACACTGCCATCACATCTCAAATAACCTGCAGGCAATATTTTTTTATTGTCGCTATCTACAGGATCATTGGACAATAATTGTCTAGAAAATGATATAATAGTCCCTGATAGAGATCCGAGTTTTCCTCTTTCTTTATTGTAAAATACTGCCATTTAGAATGCCCTAATGATATACATCATTGTTAATGAAGGTGTGTTGGGGTTCATAGTAATATTTAACGCAGTTTCAACAGATAAAGGAATTGTTGTACCAGTTGAAACATTATTAACTAGCAACGTTGTAGGAATAGAAAGACTTCCTCTTGCCATAGTAATTTCCATTGCGTCATGAGTATGAGATCTAAATGTTTGATCCAACCATCTATCACCACCATGATTCAACGTTGTTGAAAATGTATTAGTAACTGCTGAGTTTACTGGTTGCAATTCACCAGCAGAAGGGTCATACACAGGATCATCAACATATGTTGTTGGCATTGTTGATCCCCTATGATAGTCTGGAATATCTGGAGATGGATAAAAATTTCTCTTGCCGTTATATCTACCTGCTGGTGGGAATGCTCCTACGTGAGCATTTGACTGAAATGTAGCAGCTGCACTGTAATCATCATCATATGCTTGCTCAATTTTTTCTTGTGAAGGAATAGTTCTCGTTCCACTAGCAGGTGGCAATGGAACAAGTGTTGCTAAAGGATTAATAGTAATTTGCCTATCCATTAATGGAGCAGTAATTCCTCCATCATTTGGATCATACCATGTGATTTCTCTTGTTCCAGGTAAAAAAGAATGAGGGAAACTTTCTGGACCTCTATTACCAACAGCAAAAACTGCAGTAATATTAGAATCGTTTGCTTGTCCGCTTCCTGGTTGAAACTCCAATACAGGAGATCCAGTAGGGAATACACCAGTAAATCTATCTGTTACAGTATCACCTGCGGGTCTATGATTATGCTGTGGTGTGTGATCAATACCTAATTTTCTAGGCAAAACATATACAGTATCAAAATAGATCGGCTCATCCATAGTAATGCCAGTAATTCTACCAGCTAAGCTGTCACTAGGTTCAACATCAAAAGTAATATCAACTGCTGCCTCAACAAGAGTTTCGGGAAGATCACCTTCTACACCATTTTTACTAACAAAATTACCAAGAATTAATCTTGCATCAGCAGGCAATCTTTCCGCTTCAATATCAACCAATGCTACTTGATTTAAATTTGGTAAAGCAAATACATCAACATGTTTTCCTGGGTCATTATGTAATCTACCTGGAGGGGGATTATATGGAAATGCATTTACCAATCCATAATTTACACCAATTACTGATGTAGTGTCAGATGGATCTGGAAAAGGACCATATGTATTTCCAATTACTTTTGCTAATAATGGATAATCAGCAGCATTTAATTGAGCTGCTTGTATATTACAAACAATCCAACCCCTAGGAACATTTTCTAGGGATTCTCCGACTCTGGAACCGCCTCCCCATGGCATAATTGTACCAATTGGGGCAATTCGTGTTGACTTAATTCTATTGTAATTTGCCATCTATTAAACCTCTTTGAGCCACCATCCAGTTACAGAAGAAGAAACAATTGTTCCTTGAGAATCTATACCTCCCAGATAGATTAATGTAAATGCAGCATTTGGTGTCTGAACAACCAATTCACCAGAGTTATATGGAGTAGAACCACCAAGACCAATTGTTGTTCCAGAATTATCTCCTTGAACTCTAATGTTTGTTCCCAATGCTCTGATAACAAGAGATGTGTCATAAGTTAGATTACCACCAACCTCAACAATTTCAATTCTATCTCCAGATTGTGCATTCTGAGGTAGGAATAGAACCAACTCATCTTGATTACTTACATTTACAAAATATGCAACGTTAACATCAAGATTTCTTTGTGCTGCGTCAGATCCACTTGAAACATATCTAGCATGACGACCACCGCTGGTTGTATAGAAGTTAGTATAACCAAACGCATCAATAGAGTTATCATAATTAATAATAAATTTATCTGCACCATTAATTCCAAGGTTTTCAATTGTTAGTTTTGCTTCTTTAGGTGGAACTTCTGTTGGAGCGCCAACAATCGTCCAACTATTTCCGACTAATCCATTACCAAATGTGTCAATCTTAAATGATGGATCACATGTATAACCACTTAGAACGTTTTCTGGACAAGAAGTTGGATAGAGAGTGATATTACCTCTTCCAACAACACCAGCATCAAAGTAGATAGATCCAGAGTGATCTGCGTGACCATCATCATTGACAACTCTTAAAATATTTGACTTGCCAACAGAATCCTTCATGGTGATGTTACCACCCATCAAGGTCAAGTCTTTATTAAGAATCAGATCTCCATTTCTGTGAGTAACGTTACCATCTTGGAGAGTTTCATCCATTGATGGTTTGTGGAACTTACCGAGAAGACCACCATTAACTGTGTAAATCGCATTTACACTTTCATCAGCGTTGCTAATTCTAACAAAACTTGTATAGTCAAATTTAGTTTGTAATATTTGACCCTGCTTAACAATTACAGAAGCAAATGGTGTGCTAACTCCACTTACTGTACGTGTTCTCTCTTCAATGTCAACCATCAAAGATGTCATTGGGTGTTTCAGAATTCTAACAACTGTAGTAGATGTTGCTGGATATTCTGTTAAAGCATTTGCAGTTGTTCCTTCTTGACCAGGGACACATCTAAGAACATTACCTGTTGTATCAACAGAAGCAACTTCCATGATTTCCCAATCAGTTCCTGTCGTTCCATTCGCAGCAATTTGAGTAGTTGCTCCAACGATAACAAGGTCACCAGCAGCGAATTGCCCAACACCTAAACCTAATTCTGCTACTTGTAAGTAAACAGAACCAGAGATTGCACCAGTGGATGCACCAATTGTTAATGTAGTGACAGGACCACCAACGTTAATTGTCTGTGGGTCTACCCAATAAGAGTGAATTCTATAATCAGACTCGGAACCCTCATATTCAGCAACAGTATCTGTAACTGTTTGAGATGATGGGAGAACTCTAGAAATGTCAATTCTTCTGAACTGATTACCAATTTCAAGAGAAGCACTACACGTATCAAAGTAGAGTGTATTTTGATTTGCTCCATTTGTAATGATAAATTCTTCATTCTTAGTAACGCGGAATACTACATTGGTCAACTGTGCCGTAGTTAACAAATTCTTAGTTAACTTAATTGAAGTAGCGCGAATTTCTTCAATTCTTGTATCACCAAATATTTGAGCATTGACGCCACCAACATTAAAGTTGACACTATCTCCAACTTGAACCTTAGCGATATCTGCTGCACTAATTCCTGTAATCAAGTCCGTTAGAATATCTCCAGGTGGTGGAGTAAGGTTACCCGTAATAGTTCCTCTAACAATTGAAGAACAACCACCATTCACATTAAGAGAACTGTTAATTGTTACTTCACCACCAATGTAAGTATCACCAGTTACAGAATTAACAACAAATACATCAGTACCAGGATCACCACAATCAGAAATTCTAAACGTTTGAACTTGCTCATCAAGTGAAGTTAATACCTTAATAACTTCACCCTGATCAAATACACCATCGCTAGTTGTATCTTCACGATCAACAATTACATAGTCATCAGGAGTTAAAGCTCCACCAAACTCTGCAAGATATACATTATCATTTGGACCATCAGAATCTAGTTCTTGCTCAGTCCAAGTAGAGTCAAACTGAACATTAACTTTGTAAATTGGTGTAGTATCTGGATGATTTTCTACTTGACCTGTAAATGTTCCGAAAGGTTTACGTTGTACTTTAATATAATAAGGCGAAGAATTAATTCTTGACAGTTCAAGAACTTTCAAGAATTCTGGATGACCAGTTGTTCCAACTACAGGACTATCAACGATGATATAGTCATTCTCAACAAAGTATGGATCACCATTTGCATCAATTGGTTCGTTCTTGAGTGGTAGATAGAATTGATCACCAGAAAGTGCAGATAGAACTGTTGGTTCAACATTTCCACCAATATCAATCTGAGTTTGATATCCAGATCCAGAACCCCAAAGACCAGAACCTGCAGTATCAACTTGGTTATATCCAACATCAGTAGTAGCAAGAGATATAACATTGAGAATATCAATATTCTTATTGAATAACGTATCGCTTAAAATTCCATCCGCATGAGATGTGATTGCAGATCCGACTTGACCTCTAGCACCTTCAAATGCAAAGGATGCAAGACCTCCACACATGTGCATATCACCATTAAACTTAGAAGAAGCAATGACTTCCAATGAGTTATTGATAGTAGTCTTACCACCCTGACCAGCGATGTTAACTTCAGATGCATTTAGAGCGAAGTCAATAGTAGATGCAGAACCAGAGTCAGAGAAGAAGCTAACTGTACCAGCAGTAGTAGATAGTCTTACACTATCAGTAATAGTACGTCTGGTTCCTAACTGGAAGTCTCCATTAACCTTGAAAGACTTAGTTTTAACTTCTGTATATGATAGTGACTCGTTATTATTATATGCACCGCCAATCTCAACTTTAGAAATATTAGTTGCAGGAGTATCAGGAGTAGTACCAAAGAAGAGATTACTGTGTAGAGATTTTGTACCAAATCTCATAAACTGATCTGCGGTTGTCTCGTTAGCAACTTCTATATTCTGGGACCATCCAGCAATCTTAAGACCCTTCTCATCAAGACCACCAGTAAATGTACTATCCATTAAGAAGTTGAACTGCCCAGAAGTAATATCAGTTCTAATTTCAGCAGTATTAGTACCACCACCACCATGAATCTCAATATCCTCTTGGAATCTAGCATCACCAGTGAATCTAGACTCGCCATCAACAACCAATACTCTGTCTAGTTCAGCATTAGTTACATTAATACCAACACGACCACTATTAGTTGTTGCAACGCGAAGTGTTGCTTCATTATCTGGGGTTGCACTGTCTCCACCAACTAGTAGTGCATTGTCTTCAGCAACCTCAGTTCTGTTAGCATATACACTATGATCAAGGAAGTCAGAAATGGTCTTACCACTAACGAATACAGTACCAACAACGTCTAGATTTGCACGTGGATTAGTATTAATATCAGACCATGCAGTTTGATAAGCATCGTGTTCTGCTCTTGCTACGGTATTAATACCAAGTCTAAAGTCACCGATTGTTCCAGTTGTAGTTCTGATTGACTCCGCACCAAGAACACCAAACTCCTTCCAAGAAGAGTTGGAGAACTCCATAGTTACATTGGAATTTAGCGAATACTCACTAGACCAAAGTCGTGGGTTATCGTTAGAAACGTTTCCTCTATTTTCAATTAGAGCAATCTTGCAGAAATCATCAGATAAATTAAATCCATTTGCAATAATCTGCCAAGTTCCATTAAATCCAGTATCACTGAAGTTACTAATTCTAATTTGAGATCCGCTAGTTACACCAACCTGTTGGTTATTGAGACTGTTGCCCCAGTTAATTGTAATAACTGTGCTACCATCCATCAACAGACTTTCAATGTTGGAAGTAGGAATTGTTGCAAAGAAGTTTGAATAAATCCAACCAATAGATCCAGTTTTACCAACCTCATTTCCCTTAAGCAGCATATCTCCTGCTTTTGGACCACCAGCATTACCATACTGTACTGCTTGTGATGTATCAAGAGCAGTTCCTAGTCCAGTACTGTATAGAGGAGACTGGTTAGGTGAAATATTAGATCCTAAGTTTCCAACAACGTGGTTTTGAATCTTATATCCTTGTGCTGCACCATTTGAACCGCGTGGATTAAACTGGAATACAGAAGCAGCAACTCGGTTTCTTGCAATTACAATATCACCAGAGGTATCAGAATTTAAGAACTGCTGAGTTTTATCAAGTGATCCGTCATCACCATCGCTAGGTGATACATTGGAAATAACACTCAATGCATAATCTCTGACTCTACCAAGAACATTGATAGTTACAGGAGAGTTAAATGTACTAGTCTGATCTTGTGCGTCTCCACCATTAACAGTAATATATTCGTTAAATGTTACAGGAGTATCAAAAGTAGTAACGAGGTTACCGATATCTTCTGTGTCATCATCAGAATCAACTAATGTGGCAGATTCTAAGAATACTTCTTCACCAGTGATAGCATCAATCTTACGGTTACCAATGTATAGGTCACCGTTAGAGTTTAGACCAGTGTAGAATACTAAACCACCGTCTTGCTTCTTAGACTGTGCATAGAAGTCTTGGGTTGGTGTTAGGACGATCTCCTGACGGGCAGGAAGACCTGTTGAATAGTTACCAGGACCGAATCCAAGGTACTCAAAGGTATGGTTACCTGCACGAGCAATAGAAGGTCTTCTAAGTTCAACATACAGCTTCTGATCAGACACTACAGTGCTGTCACCAGCAATAGGAATGCGACGATCTTCTGAACCAGATGATGCGTTACCCTTCTGTGCTCTAAGTCTATTATCTACAGAAGAAGAGACCTGAGTATAGGTATTTTGTGATAGTGCATTTTGACTAGTAAAGTCAATTGCCATCTCACGGGTCAATGAACCTTTAAAGTCGTTAACTGTAACTAAACCATGTGTGTAGTTATCAGCAGCAGAGTATGTTGCAGGAGGATCAACTTCAGTTGCATCCAACTGCTTGAACCAAAGAGGATCGTTCTTATAGTTCAGTGGATACAGTTTGCTGATTGGTTGAGAGAACTTAAAGTTACGGAAGTTACCCTGATTACCAGCACCAGTTGGGAATGGTGAGATGTTACCACGAACAGCAGTTAGATAGTAGATACCCTCTTGCTGACCGAAGATACGACGCTGGATCTCCTCAACATCAAAGATATAGAATGTGTCATCCAATTCACCAGAATCAGTTACAGACTCAACATAATATTGGATGTTGGCATCGTCAGTAATAATATCACCAGGAGTTACAGTGTAAACTGCTGCTCCCTTTTCCTTATAATAGTATTCAGGATATCCCTTAGCAATAAGATCCTTGATGTAAAGAGATTTACCAAAATCTTCGTCTGCAAGTAGATCAGCAAACACAGAACCCTGAGAGAATCTAATATTATCAAATACAGAGTAATCAATCTTGCCAACGATACCCTTTAAGATAAGGTGCCACTCAGAAGTTCCAGGAACATTAAGTACCGCATGTATGTAACCATATCCCGAAGAATTGCCAAACCATTCAATTCTATTGCTAGAATCTAATGACTGAGTTTTATTTGCAACAAAGTTACCACCCTGAGGTGCTGTAACCTTAACAGTAGTGAATGATTCATTTAATAGACCTAGGTTTGTGATACCTGGGTCAAATACAGTCATTTCTAGATATTCATTATTATTGTTAGAATCAATGAAATATCTACTAGACTGAATTGTCATTGAAACATAATTTTCGGTTTCAATAACTTTGGCGTACTGTGTACCACCTACAATATCCTTCTTATATGGATCGTATGCATCCTCGTCATTAAGACTATTATCAATAAAATCTTGCTTGGTATAACCAATGATTTCATTTGCCTGTACAGGGTTGAAGAACCTTGCTTTTGTTACAGTACCAGAGACTGGCTTAAGTACAAGTTTTTGTGGTAGAAGTTTTCTAGTTTCGTCCTTACGCATCTTAATGGTGAAACCATTGATGGGATCACGAACTGCCTTCAGATACTTAGGAATGACATAACGTAAACGATAGATACGCTCATCTGCTTCTCTTTCATCCTTAACTCTTTCAAACCAAGAATCATTTGTTTTATCTTGACCAGAAAGATCGCTATATGCAGTCTCATGAAGTCTGGTTAAAATATTATAATCGTATTCTGGATCACTAGAATTCTCTGAATGATTCTCTACTTGTACATACCACTTACCATAAACTGTTGGAGTTGTTCCTGGTGTTGGATATGACGGATCAAATCGCATTGGCGATTCACGCTTATCAGCAAATACAGAGAAATCATATGTACCAGGTTGGAATGTGATCGGATTAACATCACCAATCGCATCTGCTTTAGTAGCATGAACAGTAAATACTTTCTGATTTTGATAACGTGCCCAGAAGAATCTATCTTGTCTAATTCTTCCGCTATCTGCAACACTAGGATCTCCTGTATATCCAGCTCCAACTAAAGGAACATTTCCACTTTCATTTGGACGGAAGAATACCTGATGACCTAAAATATTGTTGAATGGTACATCAAAGATATGTGGAACATCAGTTCTAATACCAGAGTTTACAGCTGTATCAAGTACACATGAATACTGATGTAGGTCGTACTTATCATCTAGAACAAATTGATAGACATCAATTTCAATATCTGCATCAATTGCTTCAACTTCAGCAGAGTGGATGTAGATACCAGCAGCAGCATTCTCTTTGCTGTTTGCAAGCATTAACTTAGTCTGATCAGTTCCATCAAACGAACCTACACCAGAGTAATCTTTTGGTTTAGTTACTCTACCAGGAGCAATAACATAATACTTCTCATTGGTAGTAAAACCATTTGGTAGTCTGATCTTTCTCTCGTCAACATCAACATACTGATTTGTTACAGTATCGTAACGAGGACGTGGTACAAGACGAATAGGTGTACCAGTCTCCAAGTTATGTGGGTTTGATCCAGAACCGTCTCTCAGAGTCCATACAGTTGCTCTAGAAGCAAGTTCTGTAGTGAGTTGGGATGGTTCGTTTCTAGGAACACTATTGAGACCAGTTTGAATAACAGTGGCAATATTAGCAAAATATTGGCGAATTGTATTTGCCTGATCAACACACTCAGGATACGTGGTATGCTGAGTGATCGTCTCGTCTGTAGTTGGCGAGAACTCACTGGTGTATGTACCAGAAGTCAGGGTAAAGTACAGATAAGAATTTGTACTAGATACGTTTGCATTTACAGAAGGTCCGAATGCCAATCCAAGTGGAGATTCTTGTCTCTTAATAGACTCTAGATATCCAGGATTTGAAATAGTATCAGTAAGGATCTGGAACAGAGTTGTAATCGCAGATGCAACATTCTGACAAGAACCATTAGAAA
>Ga0209557_1000755_pt1 | contig 18622 bp, 16 predicted proteins | sample SaaInlV_120m_DNA_4_FD_184672 | JGI IMG/M metagenome (GOLD analysis project Ga0209557, IMG submission 184672) | Marine microbial communities from expanding oxygen minimum zones in the Saanich Inlet - Saanich Inlet SI074_LV_10m_DNA (SPAdes) (version 2) | ecosystem: Environmental > Aquatic > Marine... | reverse complement strand
AAAAAAGACATCTTTAAAACCTCCTCTATAACTACTAAAGTTGCTAGTCAAACGACTGAGGTATTGACTTTTTTTGGATATGATACGCACTTTGTACAGCATGAAAATGAAATGTCTGTTAAGCTTTTTTTAGCCGGTACAAATATTTCTAGAATAACAGAGGGTTGTAATTCTGTGAGTTTAATTATTTTATTTATTTCATTTATTATTGCCTTTGCAGGTTCAATTAAGGCAACTGTTTTCTTTACCCTATTTGGGAGTATTCTTATTTATGTAATCAATATATTGAGAATTGCTTTATTATCGGTTCTGATCTATAAATATCCAAATAAAATTGAAATTTTACACAATTTGGTTTTTCCCGCTATTATATACGGAACCATTTTTATGCTATGGGTTATATGGGTGCATAAGTTTTCTAATTTAAAAAGATGAAGAGTTACAAAAAAATACTGCTGTCTATATTTCTTTCTTTACTTTTTTTTATCATTAGAGCCTATGAGACGTTCTTTTTTTATGACCCTTTAATAGCATATTTTAAGAATGACTATTTGTATAAATATATTGAGAATATAGATCTCTGGCGTTTGACTTTAAACATGCTGTTTAGATATTTATTAAATTCAACTATTTCATTAGGTTTAATATGGGTTTTATTTGAAAGAAAAGATTATTTTAAATTTTCCTTGTTTTTCTTTGTCTTCGCAATTACACCTCTTGTTCTTGGTTTTAATTTTTTAATAAAAGATGGTCTTGAAGGAGGATATTTGTTGGTATTTTATACCCGTAGATTTATTATTCATCCAATATTTTTATTGTTACTTTTACCCGCATTTTATTATCAAAATTTGTCGAAAAATTAATTTAACAAAAATTTAGATTTACTTATTGTAAATTTGCAAAGATGATGAAAACTTACCTCTTTAAAATAGCCTCTTCTTTGTTGGCTCTCTTGGTGTTATTTTCTACTTTTTCTTTTACGGTAGAAAAACACTATTGTGGAGAATTTTTAATGGATGTGTCTTTTTCAGGAGCCGCTGATAATTGTGGAATGGAAATGGAAAAGACAGTTACAATAAAGAAAAAATGTTGTAAAGATGAAGTTCATGTGTTTGAAGGTCAAGATGAATTACATCAAACCCATTTTGAAGACTTTGATTTTTCAAAGCATCAATTTTTAATTTCTTTATTCATTTCTTATCATGATTTATTTATTGAAAATAGATCAAACAATATCAACTATAAAATCCAATATCCACCTGATATACCAAAAAAATATCAGGTTTTATATCAATCTTTTTTAATTTGATTTTTAATTATTAACTCAAAAGTGTTTCTCGAACTAAGAAGCTAATATTAATAATTATTAAAACAAAATGATGAAAAATTTTATAGTGTGTAGTTTTTTGCTACTTATTTCATTTTCAATACTATCTCAAACTACTCTCAGTGGAGTGATTATGGATGCAAACAATTCTAGAGATAATTTAGGGTTAGAGGGGGCAAGTTTACATTGGTTAAATACAAATATAGGCGCAATTACAAATCAAAAAGGAGAGTTTACGATTCCTCATAAAAAAGCCTACAGAAGTTTAGTGGTAAGCTATTTAGGGTATAAAACTGATACCGTCACAATTCAAAATTTAAAACCAATTTATCACTTTTTAAAACAAGAAAGCGACCTAGAGGAGATTACTGTTACAACTCGAAAAAAAGCGACCTACAAATCATTCTTAACAACTTCAAATGTATTCACTGTTAACTCCGATGAATTGCTTAAGGCAGCTTGTTGTAATTTGGCAGAAAGCTTTGAAACAAACCCGTCTATAGATGTTAGTTTTACCGATGCTTTAACGGGCACAAAGCAGATTCAAATGCTAGGTTTAACAAGTCCTTATTTATTAATTTCTCAAGAGAATATTCCCTCTGTGAGAGGAGCTTCTCAGGTTTTTGGACTAACATTTACACCAGGAACATGGGTAGAGAGTATTCAAATTACAAAAGGAGCCGGCAGTGTAGTAAATGGTTATGAGAGTATTTCAGGACAAATTAATGCTGAATTGGTAAAACCCTTTTCTGATGATAAGTTCTTTTTAAATACCTTTTCTTCTTTGAATGGAAGATTAGAGCTAAACATGCATTTTAATCAAAGAGTTTCAAAAAAATGGCAGACAGGTGTCTATCTTCATGGAAATTATAGAGGTCTAAAATCTGATAAAAACAAAGATAATTTTTTAGATGTACCATTGGCAAAACAAGTAAACGTAATGAATCGTTGGCAATATACAGATGCCGAAAAAGGGTGGGTTAGCTTTGTAAATATGCGTTTTTTAAATGATGAAAAACAAACAGGAGAAACTCTTTTTAATCCTGAATTAGACAAAGGAACAACCAATGCATGGGGAAGTGAAATTGACACAAGACGTTTTGAAACGTCAGCTAAATTAGGGTATGTTTTTCCTGAGATACCATATCAAAGTGTCGGTTTTCAAATAGCTTATAGCAATCATCAACAAGATTCTTATTTTGGCTTAAATGTATATGATATTCAACATCAAAGCGTGTATACTAATTTAATATTTAATTCAATAATAGGCGATACAAGAAGCAAGTTCAAAACAGGTATTAATTATACTTATGATACATATGATGAATTGGTAAATAGTATAAATTTTGATAGAAATGAAAATTCTCTTGGAGCTTTCTTCGAATATGCTTTTGATAATTTAGATAATTTTAGTTTTACTGCTGGTGCAAGAATAGATACTCATAATTTATTAGGAGTTTTTATTACTCCTCGGCTGCATCTGAGATATGTTCCATGGGAAAATAGTGTTTTTAGAGCTTCTATTGGAAGCGGGAAGAGAAGTGCTAATATTTTTTCCGAAAATCAGCAATTATTTGCAAGTTCAAGGCAAATAAACATACATGATGTTGGTGGAGCTATTTATGGATTAAACCCCGAGATTGCTTGGAACTATGGAGTTTCATTCATGCAGAAATTCACTTTTTTTAATAAAAAAGGAGATATTACAGTTGATTTTTATCAAACTAATTTTCAAAATCAAGTCATTGTAGATTGGGAAAATTCACAGCAAGTTTCTTTTTATGATTTAGAAGGAGAAAGTATTGCAAATAGTCTTCAATTGGAAGTAAATTATAATTTTGAAGCGTTTTTTAATTTTAGAACTGCCTACAAATATTTTGGTGTCTCAACGGATTATAAAAGTGGAAGTTTGCAAAAACCATTGCAGCCTAAAAACAGGTTTTTTGCAAACCTTTCTTATGAAACTTTGTTGCAAGAAAATGGTTCTCAATGGAAGTTTGATATTACTTATAATCGAATTGGGAAACAGCGTTTGCCTTCAACAACTTTAAACCCAATTCAATACCAGTTGCCAAAATTTTCGAATTCTTTTCAATTGTTAAATACGCAACTAACAAAAGTTTTTTCCAATACCTTTGAAGTATACGTGGGTGCAGAAAATTTAACAAATGTTCAGCAGAAAAACCCTATTTTAGCAAGTGATGCCCCTTTTGGTTCAAATTTTGACACTACAATTGTGTATTCTCCTGTGTTTGGAAGAACTATGTACGCTGGATTACGTTTTAAAATTAAATAGAAAAAATAAAAAGATGAAAAAAATTATATTTATTTTCAGTTTGTGTTTGATAGGATTTTCAGTGCAATCACAAGAAATAAAAAAGATGAAAAACTTAAAAATCAGTTTTGAGGTAGATGGTATTTGTGGAATGTGTAAAAAGCGCATAGAGACTTCAGTTTTAAAAACAAAAGGTGTAAAATTCGCCTCTTGGGATGTGAAAACTCATCAGTTAAATCTAATCATGGATGCGCGTAAAACGGATGTTTTAACAGTGCAAAAAAACATTTTAAAAGTAGGTCACGATATTGTGGGTTTAGACAAAGAAAAATTAACGGCAACAGAAGAAGCTTATAATTCTGTTCATCCTTGTTGTAAATACAGAGAGGAAGAGATTGTTTTAGACCACGAAGGTGGTTTGAAAAAGCAGCAAAAACAGGATTAAATCATTTATTTTGAAAGTAAAAAATCCGATAGAAGTTCTATCGGATTTTTTTATTATTTCATGATAAACAGAAGAAATCTTTACTTCCGAAAATACATTTCTACATCATTCCCGGCATACCACCACCCATTGGAGGCATTCCTGCAGCAGGAGCATCTTCTTTAATGTCTATCAAAGCACATTCAGTAGTTAAAATCATACCAGCAACTGAAGCAGCATTTTCTAATGCAACCCTAGTTACTTTTTTAGGGTCTATAATTCCAGCTTCTAACATATCAACATACTCGTCAGATTTAGCGTCATACCCAAAATCTTTTTTACCTTCTAGAATTTTATTTAAAACAACAGATCCTTCTCCTCCGGCATTGTCAACAATAATTCTTAAAGGTGCTTCTATCGCTCTATTAATTATCTGTACACCTGTATTTTTGTCTAAATTTTCAGTAGTTAATTTTTCTAGTACTTTTTTAGCGCGAACTAATGCAACACCTCCACCTGCAACGATGCCTTCTTCAACAGCCGCTCTTGTAGCATGAAGTGCATCATCAACTCTGTCTTTCTTTTCTTTCATTTCTACTTCAGAAGCAGCACCAACATATAAAACTGCTACACCACCTGCCAATTTAGCCAAACGTTCTTGTAATTTTTCTTTATCGTAATCTGAAGTTGTTGTTTCTATTTGTGTTTTAATTTGGTTCACTCTTGCTTTGATTGTTGAAGCATCTCCAGAACCATTTACGATGGTTGTATTGTCTTTGTCAACTGTAATTGTTTCAGCGGTTCCTAAAAGATCTAAGGTTGCATTTTCTAATGAAAATCCTCTTTCTTCAGAAATAACAGTTCCACCGGTTAAAATAGCAATATCTTCTAACATTGCTTTCCTCCTGTCACCAAACCCTGGTGCTTTAACAGCAGCAATTTTTAATCCACCTCGTAATTTATTTACAACTAGAGTAGCCAATGCTTGCCCGTCTACATCTTCTGCAATGATTAATAAAGGTCTTCCAGATTGAGAAACAGGTTCTAAAATTGGAAGAATTTCCTGCAAGTTAGAAATTTTCTTATCGAATAATAAAATATATGGATTTTCTAAATCAGCAATCATTTTATCTGCATCAGTAACAAAATAAGGAGATAAATACCCTCTATCAAACTGCATTCCTTCAACAACGTCTACATAGGTTTCCATTCCTTTAGCTTCTTCAACGGTAATAACACCTTCTTTGCCAACCTTGGTAAAAGCAGTCGCTATCAATTCACCAATTGTATTGTCATTATTTGCAGAAATTGCGGCAATTTGTTTTATTTTTTCTGACGAATTTCCAACTTTTTTAGCTTGTTTGTCTAAATCGGAAACAATGGCTGAAACGGCTTTGTCAATACCACGTTTTAAATCCATAGGATTGGCACCTGCAGCAACATTCTTTAAGCCTTCTTTTACAATTGCTTGTGCAAGTACAGTTGCTGTTGTGGTTCCATCTCCGGCTAAATCATTAGTTTTAGAAGCAACTTCCTTCACCATTTGAGCTCCCATATTCTCAAGCTCATTTTCGAGCTCAATTTCTTTTGCAACGGAAACTCCATCTTTAGTAACTGTTGGAGCGCCAAAGGATTTAGAAATAATTACGTTTCTTCCCTTAGGACCTAATGTTACTTTTACAGCATTTGCTAAAGCATCAACTCCACGTTTTAATCCGTCTCTTGCTTCAATATCAAATTTTATGTCTTTTGCCATTATTTTCGGTTTAGATTTTAGCTGTTTTGCAAATTTGCTTTGTCGCTAAAATTATTTGTATTTTATTTTAAGTTTGATTTTTAGTGATGAATGTTCAAAAGGGAATGCGTTTTATATGATTGCTAGAATATCAGATTCACGCATCATTAAATAATCTACACCTTCTAATTTTAAATCTGTACCGCCATACTTACCGTATAAAACAGTGTCTCCAACTTTTACAGTTAAAGGTTCGTCAATTTTTCCTTTTCCAACGGCAACTATTGTTCCTTTCTGAGGTTTTTCTTTTGCGTTATCTGGTATAATTAATCCGGATGCTGTTTTTGTTTCTGCTGGAGCAGGTTCTACAAGAACTCTGTCTGCTAGAGGTTTGATGTTTACGCCCATTTTATATTTTTTAACTAGTTAAATTGTTATTTGAATAGAATACTGTTCAGAAATTGTGCCATATAAATAAAACTGACAATTTTTCTTTGAATGATTTTTTTTTTAAATATAGGCATAAAAAAATGCCAACGTGTCATTTTCATTGGCATTTTTTTTATTTTTTAAATGATTCTTATTTTAGAGTATCATTGGTTGTAGGAATTGTATTCTCAATTGGTGTACTAGATTCAATACCTTCTAAAGTGTTTTCTAAATTAAAATTATTGTCTCCACTTCTAGGGATTGCGAAGTTCGCTAATAGAATTAAAGCAAACATAGCTATAGCTAACGTCCAAGTTGTTCTATCTAAAAAATTATTTGTGTTTTGAACCCCTCCTAAAGATTGTCCTCCGCCACCTCCAAAAGAAGAAGATAATCCTCCACCTTTAGGATTTTGTACCATTACTATTAGTATTAATGCAATGGCTACAATCAAAATTAGAATTAGAAATGCAGTGTAATTCATGATTTATTTTTTTGTAAAATTTGTATTCTTTTTATTTGGTCTGCAAAGAAACCACTTTTTTCTGGATATTTCAAGCTTAAAATTCTGTATGCTTGTATTGCGTTTTCAAACTTTTTTTGTTCTAAATACACTTTTGCTAAAGTTTCTGTCATTAATAACGAGTCTTGTTTGTCTTTTACAACAGGAACAATCGCTATTTTTTCTTTTGACAACCGTTGAATTTTAGGGTTGTTTTTGATAAACGTATTGATTAGCTTTTCTTTTTCAACAGGTTTTTGAGCTTGTTTTTCAGGACCTCTGTTGATTGGTTTTCTAGTTGAAATTTGCATCCACTCATTAAAAGAATGATTCTCTTTTGATGAAAATAAAATTGGCAAACCAATTCCTAGCTCTTTTTTTACATCAGTATGCTTTTCTGTTATATTGGTGATAGATTCAGAGGAAGTTTGTATGAAGTTCTGCTCTGAAATTTTTTCAGAGATTTGTTGATGCAACTCTTTTTGAGGGTCCTCGAAATTTTTCGACGTTATATAATCAAATAAAACAGTTCTGTCTGATGTGAAAGAAGCTGTTACTTTTAACTCATTGTTATATTTAAAGCTATCTTGATTTTTTAATCCCTTTAAATACAGTGCTCTAGCTGCTTGAAAGTAGGGGTATTTTTCAATAATAGTCTTCAATTCAGCAGTTTCAAACTGCTGAATATTTTGTTTTTTTTCTATCATTGATATAAATTTCGAAACTACCATTTTGCAACTGAAGCGTTAAAAATATCTTGTGTAATTCTTTCAATTATTTCATCCAATGCAGCTTCTAAAACGCCACCTGTAAGTTGAGCATTTGCATCAAAATCTGAATAAAAAGAAAACTGTTTCTCAAAATCATCTTTTTCTATCAATTTATTTACAAATCTAACGTTAATGGTAACAGTGAGTCTATTTTGTGCTGCAGTTTGAGCCGCTGTAGCACTCATAGGGTTTACTCTGTAATCCGTAATTTCGCCACTAAAGTATAAATCACCATTTGACTTGATTAGTGTTAAATTTGTTTGACGTGTAAATAAATCTTGTAAATCTTGAGTAAAGCGCTGACTTAAGGTTGGTTCGACCAAGGGAGCCTGGTTTGAAAAAAAATCGATTTGTAGTGTTTTTGCATCTCCAGTACTTCCTCCTGTAAATGAATAGGCACCACAAGCAATTAATAAAACTGAACTAACTAATAATAAAACGGATACTATAAATTTTCTCATAAATTAAAGGTCGTATTGTTTGATTTTTCGATACAATGTTCTCTCAGAGATTCCAAGTTCTTTAGCAGCTAATTTTCGTTTATTACTATTTTTCTCTAGAGATCTTTTAATCATTTCAATCTCTTTATCTTGTAAAGATAAAGATTCATCTTCTTCTATCGTCTCAATAAAATCATAATCTTTTTCTGCGGATGAGTTTTGAGGAATATTCAATACTTCAACATTGTTTTCTTGTTTTTCTTTATTTTCAAACATCTTTTTAATTAGCTGTTGATGTTCTTCTTGAACTTCTTCCAGGTTTCCGTTTTTTATCAAGTCTAAAGTTAATTTTTTTAGGTCATTGATGTCATTGCGCATGTCGAATAAGATCTTGTACATGATATCACGTTCATTAGAAAAATCAGTTTCTTTTTTACCACCAATAATTGCCGGTAAATTTCCATTATTGCTGGGTAAGTATTGCTTAAGCTTGGTGCTTGAAACACTCCTTTCTTCCTCAATTACAGAAATTTGTTCTGCTAAATTTTTTAATTGTCTAATATTTCCAGGGAATCGATAGTTTAATAAAATAGTCACAGCATTTTCATCCAATCGAATGGAAGGCATTCTATATTTTTGTGCAAAATCCGAAGCAAATTTTCTAAATAGTAAGTGAATATCTTCATTACGATCCCTCAAAGCAGGTAAATGAATTTCAACGGTACTCAACCTGTAATAAAGGTCTTCTCTAAATTTTTCTTTTTCAATAGCAGACTGCATGTTAACGTTGGTAGCAGCAACAATTCTAACATTTGTTTTTAATACTTTTGATGAACCTACTTTTATAAATTCACCATTTTCTAACACACGAAGCAAGCGAACTTGAGTTGTTAATGGAAGTTCTCCAACTTCGTCTAAAAAAATGGTCCCCCCATCGGTAACTTCGAAATATCCTTTCCTGTCTTGTGTTGCACCCGTAAAAGCCCCTTTTTCATGACCAAAAAGCTCACTATCTATGGTTCCTTCGGGAATAGCTCCGCAATTTACAGCAATATATTTTGCATGTTTTCTGTGAGATAATGAGTGTATTATTTTAGGGATACTTTCTTTACCAACTCCACTTTCACCAGTAACCAAAACAGAAATATCAGTAGGAGCGACCCTTACTGCTTTTTCTAAAGCCCTGTTGAGGTGAATATCGTTACCGATAATTCCAAAACGTTGTTTTAATGCTTGTAAGTTTTCCATTATTATTGAGAATAGAGAGAAAAAATAAAAAAATATTCCGTTCTCTTGTTTTTTTAATTATTTTCAGAATAGCCAACTGCAGTCCCTTTAAGGGTTGCAGAAGTACAATTCTCTATTTTTACATTTACAAAATCTCCTAGTTTATAGTTTTCTTTTGGAAAAACAATTACTGTGTTTTGTGTATTTCTACCTTTCCATTCGTTCGAGTTCTTTTTTGAAGTTCCTTCAATTAATACCTCTTCGGTTTTTCCAAGATGTTGTTGTGTTCTATACAAGGAGTGTTTTTGTTGTAAATCAATAACCTCTTGTAATCTGCGTTTTTTTACAGCAAGAGGAATGTTGTCATCCATTTTGTTTCCAGCTAGAGTTCCTGGTCTTTCAGAATAGGCAAACATAAAACCAAAATCGTATTTCACATAGTTCATTAATTCTAAGGTGTCTTGATGATCTTGTTCAGTTTCACCACAGAAACCAACAATCATATCTTGTGATAAAGACATTTCAGGAATAATTTTATAGATGTTATCAACCAATTTCATGTATTCTTCACGTGTATGTTGTCTGTTCATTGCTTTTAACATTGCGTTGCTTCCACTTTGAACGGGTAAATGAATGTATTTACAAATATTTTTATGTTTTGCCATGGTGTGAATTACGTCTAAACTCATGTCTTGAGGATTGGATGTAGAAAAGCGAAACCGTGTTTTTGGAAATTCTGTAGCGCACATGTCTAACAATTGAGCAAAATCTACAGCTGTTGCTTGTGCCATTTCTGATGCTTTTTTGAAATCTTTTTTCAACCCCCCACCAAACCACAGAAAACTGTCAACATTTTGACCAAGCAGTGTAATTTCTTTAAAATTTTTATCTACCATTGTTTTAATTTCATTTAAAACACTTTTTGGATCTCGACTTCTTTCTCGTCCTCTGGTAAAAGGAACTACACAGAAAGTACACATATTGTCACAACCTCTTGTAATGGATACAAATGCAGAAACCCCATTAGAATTTAATCTTACGGGAGAAATATCCCCGTAGGTTTCTTCTTTCGATAAAATTACATTTACAGCATCTCTACCCTCATGAACTTCTTCAAGTAAGTTGGGTAAATCTTTATAGGCATCTGGGCCAACAACCAAATCAACTATTTTTTCTTCTTCTAAGAATTTCTCTTTTAAACGTTCTGCCATACAGCCTAAAACGCCTACTTTCATAGTTTTATTTATTTTTTTTACAGCATTGTATTTCTGTAATCTTTTGCGAACTGTAGTTTCTGCTTTTTCTCTGATTGAGCAAGTATTTACTAAAACTAAATCTGCTTCTTCTAGGATTTGAGTTGTGTTGTAGCCCTCTTTGTCTAGGATAGCAGCAACAATCTCACTATCATTCATATTCATTTGACAGCCATAGCTTTCTATGAATAATTTTTTAGTGTTTTGTCTTTTGTTTTCTGTTACAAGAGCCTTTCCTTGTATTTTTTCGTCTATGACTTTTTCTACGTATTCCATCTATAAATTTATCATCTAAAGGTTTACAAAGATACAACCAAATTTGAATTTATATGACAATTTGGCAGAAAAAATAATTCAGGATTTCTAATAATATTTATTGAAAATTGATGAAATAATTTTTTTTAACAAAAAACTGACTACTTTTGCAGTAAAAAATAAGACGTTTTAGAACGTTTTTAGCGATAAAGTAAGACAAATGGCAAAGAATTTAGTAATTGTAGAGTCACCAGCAAAAGCAAAAACCATTGAGAAATTTCTTGGAAAAGATTTTCAAGTAGAATCGAGTTATGGTCATATATCAGATTTACCATCAAAAGAATTAGGGATCAATGTAGAAGGCGATTTTAGTCCAAAATACATAGTTTCAGATGATAAAAAACCTGTAGTTAAAAAGTTGAAAGCTTTGGCTAAAAAAGCAGAAACTGTTTGGTTAGCAAGTGATGAGGATAGAGAAGGAGAAGCGATTGCATGGCATTTAAAAGAACAATTAGGGTTAAAAGATGAAAACACAAAACGCATTGTTTTTCATGAAATAACAAAAAATGCTATTTTAAAAGCAGTTGAAAATCCTAGAGACATTGACTATAATATGGTAAACGCTCAACAAGCGCGTAGAGTTTTAGACAGACTTGTTGGGTACGAATTATCACCCGTTTTATGGAGAAAAGTGAAGGGAGGTTTATCTGCAGGAAGAGTGCAGTCTGTTGCAGTAAGATTGATTGTAGAGAAAGAAAGAAGCGTTCAAGAATTTACAACCCAATCACATTACAAAGTTGCTGCAGAATTCTCGAATATTGAAGGAAAAACTTTTAAAGCGACCATTCCAAAGAATTTTGATTCTAAAAATGACGCTGAAAAGTTTTTAAAATCATGTTCAAATGCAGATTTTACAATAGCTGATTTAACCAAAAAGCCAGCTAAAAAATCTCCAGCAGCTCCATTTACCACATCAACTCTCCAGCAAGAGGCTTCAAGAAAATTAGGCTTTCCAGTGGCCAAAACAATGCAAGTTGCACAACGTTTGTATGAAGCAGGTTTGATTACCTATATGAGAACAGATAGTGTGAATTTATCTGCAGATGCAAGAGATGCAGCGGCAGCAGAAATTACCAATTATTACGGAAAAGAATACAGCAAACAACGTGTTTTTAAATCGAAAGCGAAAGGAGCTCAAGAAGCCCACGAAGCAATTAGACCTACAAATATGAAAATGCATACTGTAGATATAGAATATGACCAAAACAGGCTGTATGACCTTGTTTGGAAAAGAACTTTAGCTTCACAAATGAGTGATGCTCAGTTAGAGAGAACAAATATGAAAATTGAGAATTCTGAAAATTCAAAAATCTTCACGGCTAATGGTGAGATGATAAAGTTTGAAGGTTTCTTAAAAGTTTATTTAGAGGGTAATGATAATGAAGATGAAGAGCAAGCAGGAATGCTACCAGCTTTAAAAGCTGGTGAAAAATTAGAGTATGCTTTTATAAATGCAACTCAAAGATTTACGAGTCCGCCTTATCGTTTTACAGAAGCATCTTTGGTAAAACAGTTAGAAGAATTAGGAATTGGTAGACCTTCTACTTATGCGCCAACAATTTCTACAGTCCAGAGAAGAGGCTATGTAGAAAAAGGGCAAAATGAGGGTGAAGAAAGAAATTACGAACAAATCATTTTAGCTGCAGGACAGGTTAAAATTCAATCATTGTCAGAGAAAACAGGATCTAACAAAAACAAATTGATTCCAACTGATATCGGAAATATTGTCAATGACTTTTTGGTTGCTAACTTCTCTAATATTTTAGATTTTGGATTTACAGCCAAAGTAGAATCTTCTTTTGATCATATTTCTGAAGGGGAAGAAAACTGGACAGAAATGATCAAAGGCTTTTACAATAAATTTCACGAAACTGTTGAGGATGTAAAGGAGAATGCAGAAAGAGAAAGTGGTGAACGTATTTTAGGGAAACATCCAGTGTCTGGAAAGACCATCTTGGTTCGTTTAGGGAAATTTGGTCCCATAGCACAAATTGGTGCCCCAGAGGACGAAGAAAAGCAATTTGCTAGTTTAAATACATCCCAAAATTTAGGAACAATCTCTTTAGAAGAAGCTCTAGAATTATTTTTATTACCAAAAAATTTAGGGATGTATGAGGCGGAAGAGGTAATTGTTTCTAACGGACGTTTTGGGCCTTATATTCGTTTTGGAAAAATGTTTGTTTCTCTTGATAAAGGAGAAAACCCAATGGAGGTTGATTTGCCAAGAGCACAAGAATTAATAGTTGCCAAACAAAAAGCGGATGCACCAATTGCACATTATGAAGAATTGCCAGTTCAAAAAGGAGTTGGACGTTTTGGTCCGTTTATAAAGTGGAATTCTATTTTTATCAACGTCAGTAAAAAGTACGATTTTGATATACTTTCATATGAGGATATTGTAGAGTTAATTGAAGTTAAAAAACAAAAAGAAATTGATAAAGTAATCCATAATTGGGAGGACGTTGGGATTCGTGTTGAAAAAGCAAGATGGGGTAGATTCAACGTTTTGAAAGGGAAAATCAAGATAGAATTACCAAAAACAACTACAATAGAAAAACTCTCTAAAGCTGAAGCTGTAAAAATGATAGAAGCTAAAACACCGAAAAAAAAAGGTACAAAAAAGAAAACAACGGTTAAAAAAACTACTAAAAAGAAATAATAGTTTACTATATTTTCTTTATATTTAAATATATGATGCAAGATTTTTTATCTCCTGTAAAAGAATCGGTTGTAGCTCATTTAGAGATACTGTCGCCTTTGTGTATAGGGAAAACAGTGAGAATTCATTCACATCAAGAGGGTTTTCCTAGCCTAGAAAATGTGCAAATTGCAATTTTAGGGGTTCAAGAAGATCGTAATTCATATAATAATCATGGTTGTGGAGAAAATTTACATGTTATCAGAACAAAATTATATGAGTTATACCCTGGTAATTGGAAGAATCAAATTGCTGATTTAGGGAATGTTTTAAAAGGCAACTCTGTTTCAGATACTTATTTTGCAGTTTCTGAAATAATAACAAATTTACTTAAGAAAAATATCATTCCAATTATTATTGGAGGAGGTCAAGATATTACTTATGTAAACTATAGGGCTTATGACTCTCTAGAACAAACAGTCAATATTGCTGCCGTTGATAGTCGTTTTGATTTGGGAAATTTAGATGACGAATTAACATCGCAGTCTTATTTGAGTAAAATAATTATGCAAGAGCCAAACAACTTATTTAATTTTAGTAATGTTGGCTATCAGACCTATTTCAACTCAAAAGAAGAGATCCAATTATTAGATAATTTATTCTTTGACACTTGTAGGCTTGGAAATGCAAAGGAATTAGAAAATATTGAACCCGTATTTAGAAATGCCGATATTGTTTCTATCGATATAGGCTCTATAAGACAAAGTGAAGCCCCTGGAAATAAGAATACTTCCGCCAATGGATTTTATGGAGATGAAATTTGTGCAATTTCTAGATATGCTGGTATAAGCGACAAGGTATCTTCTTTTGGAATTTATGAATACAATTCTAAATACGATACCCATCATCAAACAGCAAATTTAATTTCCCAAATGATTTGGTATTTTATTGAAGGAGTAAGTTTTAGAGTTAAAGATTATCCTTTTTCAGCAAAAGAGAATTATCAAAAGTTTACCGTATTATTGGAAGAAGATGACCCTCTAACATTCTACAAAAGTAATAAATCTGGAAGGTGGTGGATAGAGATAAAAATTTTATCAGATACTAAATACAAAAGACATGCGTTAATACCATGTACTCATGAAGATTATATAGGTGCAACAAACCAGATTGTTCCAGAAAAATGGTACAAAGCAATGAGCAAACTGGTGTGATCGGAAAAAATTAAATTTTAGAAGACTAAAAAACAAATATAAAATTGTTTTTTAAAAATAATAATAATAGGTTTACAGACTTTATAGTACAGATATTTTAGAACATGAAAAAAACAGTAATATTTGCCCTTTTAATAATTATTTTTTACAGTTGTGGGTTTAATGATAGAGGAGAACTAATTGGAGTTAATTATAAGAAAAAATGGTTTTCAGAAAAACCATTTGGTATGGTTCTAATCCCAGGAGGTTCTTTTACAATGGGTAAGCAAGATCAAGATGTTATTGGTGCGATGAACGCACCGAATAAAACTGTGTCTGTGAGAGCGTATTACATGGATGAAACAGAAATTACAAACAACGAATATAAAGAATTTGTTTTTTGGGTAAGAGATTCTATTGTTAGAACTAGACTAGGAAATCAACAAGAATTTGCTAAATTAATTGCTTCACCTTCTCCAGACGGAGAAGCTTTGTCGGGTGGAATTCATGATTATAAATTTGTCGCGTCTGACACTATAAATTCAAATCCTTATTACAAATACATGTACGACAATTATTACGACTTAGGTGAAGGAATAAATTCTATAAAACCTTTGGACTGGAGTACTGAGATTATTTGGAAAAAAGAAGACTTCCCAGATGCAGATTACGTTGAAGTAATGGATTCTTTATACATTCAAAGAGACAAGGCAGTTGACGGTGTTAGATCTTTCAATGTGGAGTTTTTAAAATATAGTTATTCTTGGTTTGACAAAGACAATGCTATCAGAAAAGGTGGGAATAGAAAAGACTTTTTAAAAACAGAAATTTTAAACATTTATCCGGATACAACAGCCTGGCTTAAAGACTTTAACTATTCTTATAATGATCCAATGCATCAAGATTATTTTTACCATCATTCTTATGGAGATTATCCGGTAGTAGGTGTTTCTTGGTGGCAAGCAAAAGCTTTTTGTAATTGGAGAACAAAAAAGAAAAATGATTATTTAAAAGGTAAGAAAAATCCAACAACAGTTCCAGACTATAGACTTCCAACAGAAGCAGAGTGGGAATATGCTGCAAGAGGTGGTTTAGAATTTGCAACTTATCCTTGGGGTACAGGAGGTACAACAAGTGATCGAGGGTGCTTCTTAGCAAACTTCAAACCTGTAAGAGGTAATTATGCAGTAGATGGGGCACTTTACACAATGGAGGCATTATCATATAACGCAAATGATTACGGATTGTATAATATGGCAGGGAACGTTTCAGAATGGACAAATACAGCATATAATTTATCATCTTATTATGTGGCTTCAACAATGAGTCCTAATTTAGAGGATAAAAAAAATAAAAGAAAAATTATTCGAGGGGGGTCTTGGAAAGATATCGCATATTTTTTAGAGGTAAGCTCAAGAGATTATGAATATGCAGATACAGCAAGAAGTTACATTGGTTTTAGAACCGTTCAGAACTATATTGGAAAAATCAACAAGTAAAAATTAAAAACAAAAAAAATATGGCACAGACAAGAACTTACAAAAAAACAATGAATTTTGTATACGGAATGGGAGCAGCAATAGTAATTATTGGAGCGCTATTTAAAATACAGCATTTTAATTTAAATGTTTTTGGGCTTTTTGAAATTACAGGTGGTTTAATGTTAACAATAGGTTTGGTAGTAGAGGCTATTGTTTTTGCAATTTCAGCCTTTGACACCCCAGAAGATGATTTAGATTGGTCTAAGGTATATCCTGAGTTAGGAGATGCAAGTTTAACTTCAGAAAAAGAAGAAGATACACAAGGATTATTAGCTCAAAAATTAGATTCTTTATTACAAGAGGCTAAAATAGATGTTAGCTTAATGGAAAGTCTAGGTTCGAGTATAAAGAATTTTCAAGGTGCTGCTGAAGGATTATCTGCTGCCTCAGAATCTATCTCTTCAACAAATAGTTATAATGAGCAAATGTCCTTAGCTGCAAGTCAAATGGAAACTTTAAACAACTTGTATAAAGTTCAGGTTGAAAATGCAAATAATCAATTTGTTTTAAATGAATCAGTTGCAGAGAATACAGAAAAATTAAAAGAGCAAATGGAGTCTTTAGCACAAAATTTATCTTCTTTAAATGAAGTTTATGGTGGTATGCTTTCTGCAATGTCAAAATAATAATTAGTTAAACCTAAATACCAAATACTAACTTTAAAAAACTAATTAGAATGGCAGCAGGAAAAATGTCCGCAAGACAAAAAATGATAAATCTAATGTACTTAGTGTTTATTGCAATGCTAGCAATGAATATGAGTAAAGAAGTTTTATCTGCATTTGGTTTTATGAATGAAAAGTTGGCTGAAAATAATGTTTCAACAACGTTGAAAAATAATGAAGCTTATGCTAATTTAGCTACAAAAGCGAAGGAGCAGGCTGCAAAATTTGAGGAGTTAAACAACCAAGCTATCCAGATTAAATCGTATTCCTTAGAATTTTACACCTATTTAGAAGGCTTGAAACAAAAAATGACCTTAGACATCGAAGATAAACAAGACTATGAAGCGATGGACAAAACAGCTTCTTTTGATGAATATTTCTTCAAAGGAGATAAGTTTACTTCAGAAGGTGAAGCGTTTTTAAACAAAATTAATGGGTATAGAACAGATGTATCTGCAGTCCTAGGTAATGATAATAAATTTTCATCAATACTCAAAAAAAGGTTTTCTACAAGTGACGATACGAATAGAGATGGTAAAACAATAAAATGGTTAGAATATAGGTTCAAAGGATTTCCTTTAGTAGCTTCAATTACCAATTTAACACAAATGCAAGCTGATATTAAAAATACAGAGGCAGATATTGTAGCAGATTTATTAGGGGGTAAATTAGAAGAAGCTCTGTCGCTAGACAATTATAAAGGAATCGTTGCTTTAGACAAGAATGCTTACTTTACAGGTGAAAAAGTAACTGGTAAAATTGTTTTAGGACGTTACGATGCAACGATGATCCCTGATAATGTTGTTCTTAATGGAAGAGATTATAAAAATATTCAAGCAGGTCAAGTTATTATCGATATGCCTGCAGGAAATGTTGGGAGTCATGATATTAAAGGGCAAATAACGTTTACTCAAGATGAAAAACCTGTTAATGTTGATTTTGAAAGTTCTTATTCTGTAATTCCTGAGCCGAGTAATGCTGTTGTTTCTGCAGATAAAATGAATGTGGTGTATAGAGGTTTGCAGAATCCTATTTCTGTATCTTTACCGGGAGTAAGTGATACTAATTTAGATGTTTCTGCAGTTGGTGGAAGTTTGACTGGCAAAAAAGGCACATATAGTTTAAGTCCAGGTGCAGCAAAAACAGCAATTATAAATGTAAGTGCAAAATTAAGTAGTGGAAAAAAGGTTACTTCAAAAAAAGAATTTAGAATTAAAGATATTCCACCTGCAATGGCAAGTGCTCGTGGAAAATATGGTGTTGTAAGAATGCCAAAAACCAGTTTGGGGAGAACTCCAATAGGTGCTGGATTACCAGATTTTGTTTTTGATCTAAAATTAAAAGTAAATAGCTTTAAATTAAAAGTTCCAGGTCAAGTAACGGTGCTCGTTAAAGGTAATACTTTTAATGTACAAGCAAAAAAAGCATTGTCAAAGGCAAGAAGAGGAGATGTAGTCACTATTTTTGATATCAATGCATCAATTATTGGTAATTCATCTTATAAATTACAAAAGGTATTGCCTGTTAGTATAGAGATAACAAATTAGAAGAAAATTAATATAATATGTTAAAAAATTGTTTAATAGTACTTTTCGCTTATATTTTTAGTGGTTCAATTCACGCCCAAGCAAACTTACTGAACTCAAAAACTGTAAGCCAAATAGGAAAGAAAAATGAGCAACAACTTGCGGCGGATAATGATGTCCCTATTCCCTATGGTTATATTGATGACAGAGATGTTTTGTGGTCTAAGGTGGTTTGGGAATTTATAGATTTAAATCAAAAAATAAATTTGCCCTATTACTTTCCTATTGATACTACTAATATTTCTACGAATAGAAGATCTTTATTTGATACTTTGTTAAAAGGAATTAAACAAGGAAAAATC
>Ga0209557_1000754_pt1 | contig 18623 bp, 23 predicted proteins | sample SaaInlV_120m_DNA_4_FD_184672 | JGI IMG/M metagenome (GOLD analysis project Ga0209557, IMG submission 184672) | Marine microbial communities from expanding oxygen minimum zones in the Saanich Inlet - Saanich Inlet SI074_LV_10m_DNA (SPAdes) (version 2) | ecosystem: Environmental > Aquatic > Marine... | reverse complement strand
TACACAATATTATTTTTGCTTCCCCAAGTAAGTCGCGCATTCGCAACCTCCAGTCCATCGGACGTGTCCTCAGGAAAGGCGAAGGAAAAGATATAGCAACCTTATACGATATAGCTGATGACATTGGTGGTCAGAACTATACCCTTAGACATTTGAATGAAAGAGTTAACATTTACAATGAAGAGAATTTTAAGTATGAGGTTATAAGAGTAAACCTTAAAGCTGGATAATATGGAAGAAGAATTCTATGCAACAGTAAAATTACTATCAGGTGAAGAGTTAGTATCAAAAGTTTGTTATCTTCCAGACGAAGACAAATTAATACTAGATAGACCTTTAATAGTTGAAATTTCTAAACAAAAAAAAGGTAACGTAGAAGTAACAGGATTTGCTTTAAAGGAATGGATTTCTGCTACCTTTGATAATATGTTTGTTATAAAAAAAGATCATGTATTAACTATAATTGAAGTTGAAGGAGACATTGTTGAGTTCTACGAAAAAACCCTCACCAAATTAGAGACAGGAAAATCTCTAGCAGGAAGAGGGAATAAACTACCTAGGACATCAGGATACCTAGGTTCGATAAGAGAAATGAAAAAATCTTTAGAAGATATTTATAAGAAGAGTTAAAAGCTACTACTTCTCTTGAACCCTGACAGAGTTATCCTACTCAGGTTCTAAGGATTTGTCAACCCCCTTTGACAGATCACTAACAGAGTGGTATACTTAATACATGATTATGTAAGACAAACCGTGGCATACACAGTAATGGCAAAAAGAAAGCAAACAGAATACTATGTGAACAACAAGGAATTCCTTGCTGCCATCACTGAATATAGAGAAAAAGTACACAGAGCAAAAGAACGAGATGAACCACGACCCCGTGTTACAAATTACCTAGGAGAGTGTTTCCTAAAGATTGCTACACACCTATCTTATAAACCAAACTTTGTCAACTACATGTTCCGTGAAGACATGATCTGTGATGGTATTGAGAACTGCCTGCAGTATATTGACAACTTTGATCCAGAGAAATCAAAGAACCCGTTTGCTTACTTTACTCAAATCATTTACTACGCTTTCTTACGCCGAATTCAGAAAGAGAAAAAGCAACTAGAGATCAAAGGCAAGATCCTAGAGAGATCAGGTTATGATGAGGTTATGCATACTGACACCTATGATGGTACAATGTCTGGTATGAACGCTTCTTACTCTGACATGGGTAGTATCAAAGAAAACATTGAGACAAGAATGAACCGATGAATTATGAATGGTATGAAACACCCTATGGAAAATTCCGTATTGAGAAAAAACGCTTTGGAACGTGGGCTAGCTTTGGTGAGGATGGCAAGGGAATCGTCACAGGCGGTACGAGGGAATCTGTCATGGTCGGAACGCCATTCCACTTGGAAGGCGTCGCTACTAACTGGGCAAACTGTACTACATCCCAGTCATATTCAGGAACCGTTGGAGGTAAACTTTAACAACTATGACTGAGATGGATGTTTCAGTTGAACCATTATTTTCAACTCCGCTTGCAAGATTTGAAACAAAAAATTTTGTTAATACTTTTGTTAATTTAGATTTAAATAAAAAAACTGATGATCAATGGTACCAAAATCCAAAACAATATAATGTTTGGAATCATAAATCTCATGACATCTTAGCAGAAGATGGATTTGAAGAACTCTCCAATTTAGTTCATCAAGCTGTAGAAGAATACTTCTATAATATTCTTCGCTTTAGTAGAGACATTAGACCTGTTAGGACTAGTTCTTGGTTAACTATTGGAGATCATGGTTCAGTCACTGCTGAACATCTACACATCAATTCCCTTTACAGTGGTGTTATCTATTTAAAATCTATTCCTGGTTCTGGAGATTTATATTTTGTTGCTAGCGATAATGGCAACTACAGCACTACAACTATCAAACCAATACCAGTGGACTTTAATATTTTTAATTCTTCTATCCACACGGTAAAACCAAATAGCGGAGACATATTTGTTTTTCCAAGTCACCTTGTACACGGTGTTACAGAAAATATATCTAGAGAACCTAGGTGTGCTCTAGCATTCAATTATTTTGTTGAAGGTCTAGTTTCTGATGTTCACACTAATTATTTGTATTTGAATCATGAAAATCGCACTAATCACTGATCAACACCTTGATGGACGCAAAGGTTCTTTATCGTTTTGGAACTACTGGCAACAATTCTATGACAATATCTTTTTCCCAACTCTTGAAAAAGAAGGTATCGATACCGTCATTGATCTTGGTGACACATTTGATAATAGAAAGTCTATGGACTTCAATACCTATCATCGTATTCGTGAAAACTACTTCGAGAAATTATCAAAGTATAAAGTTCACATGTTGCTTGGTAATCATTGCATTTACTACAAGAACACTAACCGCATCAACTCACCAGAACTTCTACTAGAGAAGTATGACAACATCACAATTTATTCTGAACCAAAGGAAGTTACCTTAGGCAGTAAAATATTTCTTATGCTCCCTTGGATTAACAAGGAGAATCAAGAAGATGTTTTCAATAGATTAAAAACAAGCGAAGCAGATAACTGCTGTGGTCACTTAGAACTATCTGGATTTGAAGTGACACCAGGAATGAAAATGGATCATGGTATGGATCCTAACCTCTTCCATAGATTCAAACGTGTGTGGTCTGGACATTTCCATCACAAATCTAAGAAAGGTAATATCCAGTATCTAGGCAACCCTTATCAGATGTTCTGGAATGATTATAAAGACACTCGCGGATTCCATATCTACGATACTGAAAGTGATAAACTTAAGTTTGTCAGAAATCCCTACGAGATCTTCGACAAGATCTTTTATGACGACACCAGTGTGGACTACAACAAACAAGATGTGTCTAGCTATAAAGACAAGTTTATCAAAATAGTTATTGAAGAGAAACGAGACTACCAAATGTTTGAAACATTGGTTGATCGTCTCTACAATGTAGGAGTCCATGATGTAAAAATTGCAGAGACACTAGTAGATATAGAAGATCAAGCAGACCTAGAAATTGCTGCAAAAGATACACTTACACTATTAAATGAGTACATTGATGAGGTAGAGATGTCCGTAGATAAATCTGATCTTAAGGGTCTAATGAGATCTCTATATATTGAAAGTTGCAACGTCGTTTAAAATGTTTATTGTAACCCTGGAAGATCACCCAGATGGTGTATACTCTGTTTTCGATGAAACTGAGGACAGGGTTATTCCTATTTTTGAAGAAGAAGACGACGCAGACAGATACCTTATGATGCTATCGAATGATGAAGATTACCCACCAATGCAAATTGTGGAGGTTGACGACCATGTTATAATGACAGCATGTCACGAAAGAGGACACAAGTTCTCTATCATTACCCCTGACGATTTTTTGATCCCCCCTGACGATTCCGAAGAATGATTATTTTTAAAAAAATTAGGTGGCGCAATTTCCTTTCAACAGGGAATACCTTTAGTGAAGTTAATTTACAAGCATCTAAAACAAATTTAATCGTTGGGAGCAACGGAGCAGGTAAGAGCACCATTTTGGATGCTCTTACTTTTTCGCTGTTTGGAAAACCTTTTCGTAAGATTAATAAACCAATGCTGGTTAACAGCATCAATGAAAAAGATTGTGAAACAGAAATTGAATTTTCCATCGGACGCAAAGAGTATAAAGTCAGTCGTGGTATCAAACCAAACAAGTTTGAAATTACTTGTGATGGTCAGTTGTGGAATCAAGAAAGCACACTAGTAGAACAACAGAAGAACTTTGAGAATAATGTTCTCAAGATGAATTACAAATCGTTTACACAAATTGTAGTCTTAGGTTCTTCTACGTTTGTTCCATTCATGCGTCTGCCTCTGGCACAGCGTCGTGAAATTATTGAGGACATCCTTGACATTCAAGTATTTTCTACAATGAATGTTTTGTTGAGAGATAAAGTCAGGGATAACAATGACGAAGTTAAAAAAATTGATTATGATATTCACCTTCTAGAAGAAAAGATCGATCTTCAGAAGAAATATATGTTAGACTTACAGAAGAAAACACAAGAAGAAATTACTAGAAAAGAAAATAAAATTTCTGAATTGTTGGAAAATGAAAACGAATATCATAATGAGGTTGCGCGTTTAACTTCTGAAGTTGAAAAACATTCTGAAGAAATGAAAGAGGTGTCTAACAGCAGAGCAAAACTAAAGAAGTTAAACACTTTTCTTTTAAAAATACAATCTAAATTAAAAACATGTCAGAAAGAACATGATTTCTTTGCTGACAATCATGTCTGTCCTACCTGTACTCAGGAGTTGGATGAAGATTTTAGACAGGAAAAAATACAGGAAGGTGTTGCCGAGTTGAATAAAATGGATACGGGAGTATCAGATCTTCTTTTAGAGATTGAAAAAGAAGAAGAACGTGAGCATGACTTTACTAAATTATCGGATCAGGTCATGCAGTTGAATGCATCGATCAGTCAGTCTAACTTTCAAATCACTTCTATCAAGAAAATTATTTCTGATATCGAAGGGGAGATTAAAGAACTGGAAAGTAGCAACCCAGACAAGAAAGCGGAGTTCGTTAAACTCGAAGGTCTTGTAAAGAATAAAAAAGAACTGAATGCTACACAAGCAGAAAACAAAAAAGATCGTGACACTTTGTTAGTAGCATCGCAGTTACTGAAAGATAATGGAATCAAGACACGTATTATTAAAACGTATCTTCCCACCATGAATCAGATGATTAATCAGTATTTGCAGAGTATGGACTTTTATGTCAACTTTACACTAAACGAGAACTTTGAGGAGATAATTAAGTCTAGGTATAGGGATGTGTTTTCTTATGATTCATTTAGTGAAGGAGAGAAAGCTAGAATTGATATTGCTTTGTTGCTTACTTGGCGTTCTATTGCTAAGCTCAAGAATTCTGTGGATACTAACCTATTGATTCTAGATGAGATCTTTGATAGTTCACTTGATAATCAAGGTGGTTCCGATCTTGGTTGGATCTTACGTAACTTTGATGATAATTCAAATGTGTATGTTATCAGTCATAAAGAACAACTAGAGGGTAAGTTTGAAAGAACACTCACTGCGGTTAAAGAAAAGAACTTCTCTGTGATCCGAGAGACAGTTTCTGAACTGGACTAGGGGTGCTCTGCACCCCCTTTTTTGTGTATATAATAATGGCATCAACGCAAGAGACGCCATGAACCAGGAAATCAAAGGTAACCTCGCCCGATTGCTCGCTACCGAAAATCTGATTGTAGAGCACCGTAAAGTCTCTACAGCATCCTTTGATGTAGAACGTCGTGTGTTGACCCTCCCTAACTGGGACAAGGCATCTAGCACCGTATACGATATGCTGGTGGGTCATGAAGTAGGACATGCTCTCTTTACTCCTAATGATGACTGGTGGAAAGTTGCTGACTGTCCTAAAGACTTTGTTAACGTTATTGAGGATGCACGTATTGAGAAATTGATGAAGAGAAAGTATCCTGGTCTACGTAAGTCTTTTGCTGGTGGTTACAAAGAACTAAATGATAAAGACTTTTTTGGTGTTGAGGGTGAAGACTTCAACACCTTCAGTTTAATTGATCGCATCAATCTGCATTTTAAGATTGGTGCTAGTGCTATGATTCCTTTTTCTATTGAAGAGAAACTGTTTGTTGCTCGCACTGATATAGCAGAGACTTTTGAAGAAGTTTTACAGATTGCTGTTGATGTATATAAATTCAGCAACAAAACTGAAACGCCTATGACTCACGAGGAGATGCTTGAAACAGCACAGCAGCGTGAAAGTGAAAACAACGATGGCGAACAATCTGAGCAGCAGCAATCAAAACCCCAGAGCGAAAAGAAAAGTGGTGAGGGAGATGAAGGTGAAGATGATGAAGGTGACTTTACTTCCAATGCTGGCGAAACTTCAGAAACTCAACGTGCCTTCAATGATTCTTCTGAGAAATTGACTGATCGTTACTCTAGCAATCCTGTTTACGTTGAGATTCCTGACAGTGTGGATCTCCCTACCTACGTTGCGGATTGGACAGAAGTGCATGACTGGATCGATGAGTACCGCAGCAATTTTCTTAACAATGATGACGGAATTGACCGTTCAGAACATTACGATGATGTAGATAAATCTTATATAAAGTTTCGTAAAGAATCTCAGAAGGAGGTTAACTATCTTGTTAAGGAATTTGAATGTCGTAAGTCTGCTGACGCTTATGCTCGTGCTAGTCAATCTAAGACTGGTGTTCTTGATACTGCTAAGTTACACACTTACAAGTACAATGAAGACCTCTTCAAAAAAGTAACTGTTGTCCCTGACGGTAAGAATCATGGTCTACTATTTCTTCTTGATTGGTCTGGTTCCATGGGCAATGAAATCTTTGCTACTGTAAAACAAGTTTTAAACCTCACTGCATTCTGTAAGAAAGTACAGATTCCTTTTGAGGTGTATGCTTTTACCAATGAGTGGTATGCTGTTCGTCGTGCCAAAGAAGGCAAGGATGAACATATCTCTAATGATGAATACTTTGCTAGTAAGAACTGTCAAGAAGGAAAGATATTTCTTCAGAAAGATTTTTTCCACCTGATGAATTTTGTTTCATCTCGTTCTAACTCTAGGGATTACGAACGCATGTGTCTAAATCTTTATCGTGAGGCATATGGTTACAATCATTACATTGCATATCCAACCACGTTTGGTGTTGGTCTTTCTGGAACTCCTTTGAATGAAGGTATTGTCATGCTCAACTACATTATTCCAGAATTCAAAAAGAATAATGATTTACAGAAAGTAAATGTTTGTGTTCTTACTGATGGCGAAGCTTGCCAATCTGCATATGGTCGCAAGTATTACAATGACTACACAGATGAATTCTATGTTCGTCCAGTTCGTACTGATTACAAGACAGTTCTTCGTGACAGAAAAACTGGTCGCGTCTATTCCCACAATGATGGTTTAGGTGAGATGACTAATATTTTTATCAAACAATTGCGTGATCGTAATTCTGGTGTGAACGTTCTTGGTTTCCGTATTATGGGTGGTAGTGGTTTGTCTAGTTTTGTTGGCACTTATGCCAATCTCGCTTACTATGATAAAGTCCAAAAGCAGTGGAAGAAAGATAAGTCTGCCATCATTCCTTCTCCCAAGAGTTACACGGCTCTCTATGCAATCAAAAATACTTCAATTGATGAAGATACTGAGTTTGATGTGGAGTCTGGTGCTAAAAAGGGAGAGATCACCCGAGCATTCAAAAAAATGCTTGGCAGTAAATCTGCTAACAAAAAATTGCTTGGTTCTTTCATTGAGTATGTCGCCTGACGAACCGTCCACTCTGCCCCTGACTCTACCTCACTCTGCCCTATACTTACTTCATACGCAACAAACCAATGCCCGCTCGTTCTGATTTAACTACTTCACAACTCACTTCTTATCTGTCCGAGACTTATGGTAACGATATTAATGCTGATGCTGTGCGCTCTGCTGCAGATCACTTCCAAGTTACTTATGCTACAGCCGTCAAGCGTCTGCGTGACTTCTATGTCAAGCGTGGCACCTGGCAGTTGACTGTTGCTGAGAAACTTGAGCAACAGTATCAAGCACCTGCCGCTGTTGCTGTTACCGCTCAGGAAGAACAGAACTTGATTCCTAGCAAAGATGCTAACTATGTCCCGTTCGGTAACTTTACTGATGTAAAGAAGATTATTCAATCTGGTATATTTTATCCTACTTTTATCACTGGTTTGTCTGGTAACGGTAAAACGTTTTCTGTGGAGCAGGCATGTGCTGCTCTAAATAGGGAGATGATCCGTGTGAATATTACCATTGAAACTGACGAGGATGACCTTATTGGTGGTTTCCGTTTGGTTAACGGTGAAACTGTTTGGCATAATGGTCCTGTCATCGAAGCTCTGGAACGGGGAGCTGTGCTGCTTCTAGATGAGGTTGACCTGGCATCCAATAAGATCCTGTGTCTGCAATCTGTGCTAGAAGGTAAGGGTGTCTTCCTGAAAAAGACTGGTCGCTATGTCACTCCTGCTGCTGGTTTCAACGTAATCGCTACTGCAAATACCAAGGGTAAGGGTTCTGATGATGGACGCTTCATTGGTACCAACGTTTTGAACGAAGCATTCCTTGAACGTTTCGCCCTGACTTTCGAGCAGGAGTATCCCACACCTGCTATCGAGACTAAGATTCTGGTTCGTGTTGCTGCCTCTGTTGGCAAGCATGATGAAGAGTTCTGTAATAACCTTGCCAATTGGGCAGACATCATCCGTCGCACTTTCAAGGACGGTGGTATTGACGAGGTGATTTCTACCCGTCGTCTGGTTCATATCATGCGAGCTTATGCTATTTGGGGTGATCGCATGAAAGCAATTAAAGTTTGTGTAAATCGTTTCGATGATGAGACTAAGCAGTCGTTCATCGAATTGTATGATAAAATTGACGCTGACGTTAACACTGAGGAGGAGAACGAAGATGCCTGATATCCACAATCAAAAATTTCATGGTTATGTAAACCGTCTTGCCATTATCGACAATGGTGTTGATCACAAGACGGTTAAGATCTTGGGTGGCGAAGGTCTTAAGTTGTTTGTTAAAGACCTTGACGGCAACGTTGAAGAATGCTACCATGATAATCTACGCCTAATTTGGAACCGCTGAATGGCATTTAAATATAATGAAGATGAACTCTTAAAGGAGTTACGTGATTACATTTCTGGAACTTATGGACAACACTATTCTGCTGGTAACGACAGCATCCAAACGTTAGATCTGATTGAAGCATGTGGAGACGCTGAGGCATTCTGCCGCAGCAACATCCTGAAGTATGCTTCTCGCTACGACAAGAAAGGAACTGCTCGTCGCGACATTATTAAAATCTTACACTACGCACTATTGCTTTTGCACTTTAGTGACAAAACTGCCATTACCGAATCTTACAATCAATGAGTAAAGTTACACTATCTAAAAGAACTCTAGATGTTCTCCAAAACTTCTCGACAATCAACTCTTCAATTGTGTTCCGAAAGGGAAGCACAGTAAGAACTATCAGCAATGCAGAAAACATCCTGGCAAAATTCACTAGTGATGAAATATTCCCTGTGGACTTCGCTATCTATGACCTTAGCCAGTTCCTTAGCGGTATCTCTCTGTTTAGCGACCCTCAGCTTGAGTTTGACAACGAAAATTTTGTCAGCATTCGTGGCGGTCGTCAGTCTGCTCGCTATTTCTTTTCTGATCCAGAAATTACGCTCAAAAGCGCACCAGAAAAAAATGTAAACTTTCCTGGTTCTGATGTTCAATTTAATTTGGTTGGTGATGATCTGGTTGCATTGCGGAAAGCATCTGCTGTCTACAATCTTCCCGATCTTACTTTTCAATCAGAAGAAGGAGTAAACAATATCAAACTTATTCTTAGGGATAAAGAAAATGATACCAGCAATACTTACGAGCAATCAATTTCTGGTAGTTGCACTGGGTCTTATTCTCTTGATCTTAAGATTGAGAATATACGTCTTCTTCCTGGTAATTATACTGTCAAAGTATCTAAGCATCTTATTTCAGAATGGACAAATACTGACCTAGACCTGACTTATTACATTGCTTTGGAACCTTGAAGCACATTCTCTTTACCTTAAAGGGGTGTACAAAAGATCTCCTCAATGATGAGGAGTATGTCAGAGATGTAATTTATTCGACATCTCGTAAGTGCAAGTCAACATTACTTGCACTTCATTCCCATAAGTTCGATCCTCAGGGTGTGACTTGTGTGGCAATGCTTGCTGAGTCTCATATCAGCATTCATACTTGGCCTGAGAAAGGCATGGCGGTGTGTGATATTTTCACATGCGGTGAGCATACTAAACCCAAAAAGGGTGTAGAGTATATGCAAATGATGTTCAGTGCCCAGGACATCATATCTAAATCATTTACCAGACCACTTGAATGAGTAAAGAATTTCTGTGGGTGGAGAAATACCGCCCCAATATTGTTGAGGATTGCATCCTTCCTGACAGCACCCGTAAAGTGTTCCAGGGTTTTGTTAACCAGGGAGAACTCCCTAATCTTCTTCTTACAGGCACTGCGGGTGTTGGCAAGACTACCATTGCCAGAGCTATGTGTGAGGAGATTGGTGCCTCTTACATCGTGATCAATGGATCAGATGAAGGACGCTTCCTAGACACCGTGAGGAACCGTGTGAGGCAGTTTGCAACTACGGTCTCTCTGACCTCTGGAGCGTCCCACAAGGTCGTTATCATTGATGAGGCAGACAACACCACTAACGACGTGCAACTGTCCCTGAGGACTGCTGTAGAGGAGTTCCATGGCAACTGTCGTTTCATCTTCACCTGCAACTTCATTAACAAGATTATCGAACCGCTGCACTCTCGCTGCACGGTCGTTGACTTTAGGATTAAACCAGAACAAGCAGTTCAGTTGCAAGGCGAGTTCTTTACTCGTTTGAAAACTATTTTGAACCATGAGCAAGTCCAGTATGAGGATAAGGTCCTTGCTAAACTTGTTAAGCGTTACTATCCTGATTGGAGGCGTCTTATTAATGAGTGTCAACGCTATGCTGCCACTGGTTCAATTACGTCTGCTATCCTTGTGGATGTTGCTGATGTCAACCTTGATACTCTGCTTGCGTCCCTCAAAAAGAAAGAGTTTACTAATGTAAAAACTTGGGTTGTTCAGCACATGGATAATGACCCTAGCATGGTGATGCGTAAGATCTATGACAGCATTTACAACGTTTTAAAACCTGCTTCTATTCCAGAGGCGGTGCTTATCATTGCCAAGTATATGAAAGACATTACTATTGTTCCTGATCAGGAGGTTAACTTACTTGCATGTCTTACAGAAATCATGATGAGTTGCGAGTTCAAGTGATAAAGACTACTCCACAAAATGTAGAAGAAGCAAATGAATCATTGTTTCGTGCTACAATGAACCTACCTGCTGCAGCTGCCCATTGTGGTATGACGCACAAAGAAATGAAGTTAACCTTTTGGGAATACCTTAAATATCATGCCCCAGACTTTGAAATCCCTGAAAACACCTTTACGCTACCCAGGCGGTAAGAGCCGTGCTCTGAGTAAACTGTTTCAATATTTTCCTGATCTAAAAGATTACAGTGAATATCGTGAACCTTTCGTAGGTGGTGGATCTGTCGCACTTGAGATTACTAAACGTTATCCTAAAATTGATATCTGGGTAAATGATCTCTACGAACCTCTCTACAATTTTTGGAGAGAACTACAGGATAATGGTAATGAAATTAAGAACATCTTACTCCAACTTAAACAAAGGCACCCTGACTCCAGTTCCGCCAAATCTCTTTTTTTGGATGCGAAGGAATATCTTGCGAAAGATACCTCTGAGACTGAAAATTTACATCGCGCTGTTTCTTTCTATGTCGTTAATAAGTGTAGTTTCTCAGGTCTCACAGAATCTAGCTCCTTCTCCAAACAAGCAAGTGAATCTAATTTTTCCCTCGCAGGTATTGAAAGATTAAGTGAGTATCAGAAATTAATTTCTAAATGGAAGATTACCAATCTTCGTTATCAAGAACTCTTTACTGACAATAAAGACATCTTTACTTATCTAGATCCTCCTTATGAGATTGGTTCTAATCTCTATGGTAAGAGAGGCAACATGCATAAGGGATTTGACCATGATGGGTTCGCTGCCATATGTGATCGCTTTATCGGTCATCAACTTGTGTCATATAATTCAACGCAACTGATCCGAGACCGCTTCAAGCAAGGGTGGACAGCTGCTGAATTTGCACACACTTACACCATGAGGAGCGTGGGGAGTTATAATACAGATCAAGCGTCTCGCAAGGAACTGGTCCTTTTTAATTATGAAGTGTGAAGTCACCCTTTTCAAAGCAGGCACCGTCTTCAAGGAAGAGGTGATTGCTACAGACTACCAGGATGCTCGTAAGGTTGCTATCGCACGTAACCCTGGTGCAACAATTGTTTCCGTTACCGCTGTATTTAAATAATGTATCAACTAAAGGATTACCTGTACTCAATCAATCAATCTAAGAAAAGTATTCTTGATGGTGATACTGATGCTGAGCGAGGTTATCCTCCTTATATTGTTAACAGGTGTCTCAGTTCTTTTACGGATACTATCTTGTATGCCAATGAGATGAACAAGTATCCTGATCTTCCTAAGAAGATGCAATATGATTTTTTAATAAATAGTGTCAAACCAAGGAAAAGATTTTCTCCCTGGGCACGTAAAGATTCTATTGATTATCTTGAAGTAGTTAAAGAGTATTATGGTTATAATGACGATAAAGCACTCCAAGCACTCAGGATTCTCACGAAGGATCAACTAGATCATATTACAAAAGCATTGAATAAAGGTGGAAAAACATGAGTGTTGAAACTGAAGTCCAGTGGAAGCAAACTGACATGGTGGAAGTTGTCCTTGGTGAACCAGATGATTTCTTGAAAGTAAGGGAAACCCTAACACGTATTGGGGTAGCATCTCGTAAAGAAAAAAAGATTTATCAGTCTTGTCACATTCTACACAAGCAAGGTAAGTATTATATTGTTCACTTCAAAGAGCTGTTCGCTCTGGATGGCAAGAATACTAATCTTTCTCTGAATGATGTTCAACGTAGAAATAGAATTATTCAACTTCTTTCTGACTGGGGATTGATTGCGGTTGTTGATGCTTCAAAAATTGAAGACCTCGCACCGCTTAATCAAATTAAGGTTCTTTCATTCAAAGAAAAAAATGATTGGACGCTTGAGAGCAAATATAATATTGGACGAAAGAAGACTTCGGTTGAGTAAACCGTAAACTTTAATACGGGTTTCTCTTATTAAATTTTTAGCATAAAACGTTAAATAAAAATGTGATGCCTAACGGGTCACATGTAAACGTCGCTTATTAAAGGACATGAATAATATTACGTGGGAAACTTATACCCCTTACTCAATCGGATTCAATGAAACATTCAGTAGACTTGAAGCTCTTGCAGGTGGTGGATCAAACTACCCTCCATACAACGTGGTTGACGGAGAAGATGGCAGAACCATACTTGAAGTTGCTTTGGCAGGATTTTCAAATGGAGATATTGAAGTCGCAACTGAACGAAATGTTTTGACAGTATCCGCTAAGAAAGCACCAGCAGATAAAGAACGTAAATATTCACATAAAGGAATTTCTTACAGAACATTTGCTCGCAACTGGCAGATGGCAGATGATGTAGAAGTAGAAGATGTAAAATTTGAAAATGGACTATTGACTATTATTCTGAGAAAAGAATTACCAGAGAAACAGAGACGAAAACAATGGTTCTAAATAAAAATGACGGGCACTTGACGGTGCCCTTTTTTGATGGTAAACTATTAGCAAACTCGTTATAACAATGGCAGTATCAATCGTTACATTAAAAACGGGTGATCGAGTTATCACAGAACTAAAAGAAATCTTTGATGGTGAGGGGGGAGACAAAAAAGGTGTCTGCCTTCTGATGGAAGATCCTTATGTTTTAAACCTTGATAGCGGAACACCCCAATTTCTCACAGAACAACATGGTATGGAATACCAAGTTAGGTTTAGTAAATGGAATCCATACACTCCAGACTGGCAATTTAAAATGCCATATGATTGTATTATGACAATCAGTAATCCAGAACCTGGATTACAAAAAGCGTATGAACAAAAAATCTCAGAAAAAAAGGAGTTAGAAGAAGACAATGACTAGAGTGAATCATCCAATTCGTGTTGTAACACTTACAACCGCAGAAAGAGTTTTGTGCCTGTTTACTGATGTCCGTGATGAAAACAATGACGCTCAAGTAATTGGATATAAAATGGCAGAACCATATACTCTCACTCTTGGTGAAGCAGATGAGTCTGGTAATTTTCCAGTGAAGTATAATCGATGGTGCATGTACAGTCCAGAGAGGGAGTTTATGCTTTCTGGAAATCATATTATTGCAGTGTCTGTTCCTGATGAAAACATTGTTGAGCAATATGCAACTCAACTAGAAGCGTCAGGTATTTCAAAAGATCAAATTTTTATTGAGGAGGATAATGGAGATAACAGCGAACCTACTGAAACTAGCAAGTGATTGGATCATTGCTCAGGTAGAACCAGCTGAGGGGGACACTATAGCAGGTGACCCTGATGTCTGGATTGTCGAACCTTATGTGTTAGACTGTGAAGGTCAGATTCAACCATGGGCACCACATGCATCTGAACGTGAGTTCAACGTGAGGTCTTCGGACATCACTGTTGTGACAAATCCTAGCAAGCAACTGCTTGCTCGTTATATTGAATGTCTTGAATGAAGTTTTACACTAGTGTTGAGCAAGCAGGTAACCGCCTGCTTGTACGTGGTTATGAGAACGGCAATCGCTACAGCGTGAGGGTTCCCTTCAATCCCACGATGTACTTGCCTACAAAGAATTATTCTGAGTGGAGAACACTAGAAGGAGACTGTGTAGAACCACATAAGTTTGGATCTATCACAGAAGCAAGAGAGTTTGTAAAACGATATAAAGAAGTAGATGACTTTGAAGTCTATGGGAACTCTAGGTTCTTGTATCAATACATAGCGGAGCAGCACCCAGAAGAGGAGCTTAAGTTTGATGCCAGTAAGATCCGTGTTTTTACAATTGACATCGAAACTGCAGCAGAAAACGGTTTTCCTGATATTGAAAGTGCCGATCAGGAGATTCTCGCCATCTCCATTAAGGATAGCTTCTCTGGTAGAATTATTGTGTTTGGTGCCCGTGCATTCAATAATCAAGATCCCATGGTAGATTACATGCACTTCAGGTCTGAGGAGACTATGATGGGTGCATTCCTTAACTACTGGCAAGAAAATTACCCTGATGTGGTTACAGGTTGGAACTGTCAACTGTTCGATATGCCATACATCCATAACCGTGTCAATCGTATTATGGGTGAGAAATTTGTGAAGTTGTTGTCGCCTTGGAAACTTGTGTCTCAACGCGAGATCTTTATTAAAGGTCGTAAACAACAAGCTATTGACATGCTTGGTATTTCTCAGTTAGACTATCTTGAATTATATAAGAAATTTACTTATACAAACCAAGAGAGTTACCGTCTTGATCACATCTGTTCTGTTGAACTGAATGAAAAGAAATTAGATCACTCTGAGTTTGATACGTTCAAAGAGTTCTATGAGAACGACTGGCAGAAGTTTATTGAATACAACATCCATGACGTTCGCTTGGTGGACAAACTGGATGACAAGATGAAACTGATTGAACTGGCATACACTATGGCATATGACGCTAAGGTGAATTATGAAGATGTGTTTAGTCAGGTTCGCATGTGGGATAACTATATTTACTGTGAGCTCTTGAGGAGGAAGATTGCTATTCCTCCAAAGAAGGAAGCGATCAAGACCGAGAAGTATGCAGGTGCTTATGTCAAAGAACCGAAACCAGGATTCTATGATTGGGTGGTTAGTTTTGACCTTAACAGTCTGTATCCTCACCTTATTATGCAGTACAATATCTCACCCGAGACACTCCAAGATACCAGACACTCAACGGTTACCGTTGATAAGATACTTAATAAAGAAGTAGCGATCAACGGTGAGTTTGCTGTTTGTGCTAATGGAGCACAGTACACAAAAGAGAAGCATGGGTTTCTTCCTCAGATGATGAAGAAGATGTATGACAGTCGTGTTATCTTCAAGAAGAAGATGATTAAGGCAAAGCAACAGTATGAGAAGACACCTACGGTAGAACTCATGAAAGAGATTGCCCGTTGTAATAACATCCAGATGGCAAAGAAGATCTCTTTGAACTCTGCCTATGGTGCTATCGGCAACGAACACTTTAGATACTATCGTCTTGCTAATGCTGAGGCTATCACTTTGTCTGGTCAGGTTTCGATTCGTTGGATTGAAAACCGTATGAACGGATACCTAAATAAACTGCTCTCTACGGAAGGAGTGGATTATGTCATTGCATCCGACACTGACAGCATCTATCTTAACCTTGGACCTCTTGTTATTAAATTTTTTGGTGCTAAGTCTGGCGACAAAGCAGCAATTGTGGGTATACTTGACAAGATCTGCGAAGAAAAACTGGAACCTTTTATCGAGAGTTCATACCAAGAACTTGCGAACTATGTTTCGGCATACGATCAAAAAATGCAAATGAAGCGTGAGAATATCGCTGACCGTGGTATCTGGACTGCGAAGAAGCGTTACATTCTCAACGTATGGGACAGTGAGGGAGTCAGATACAAAAAACCTAAGATGAAAATTATGGGTTTGGAAACTGCTAGGTCATCGACACCAGCTTATTTTAGGGACAAATTGTATGCAGCGTTTAAAATTATTATCGGCAAAACAAATGATGAACTTATCAATTTTATCAATGATGTCAGAACAGAGACTAGAGAAAGACCCTACGAAGAAGTCGCTTTCCCAAGAGGAGTTAACAATCTGGCAAAGTATCGCCACCCAACTGAGATTTACCAGAAAGGAACACCCATTGCGGTAAGGGGTGCTCTACTTTATAATTATTATGTCAAAAAGCATAAGGTAGAGAACAAGCATCCTCTGATCCAAGAAGGTGAGAAAATCAAGTTCATGTACCTCAAGACACCCAATCCTCTTCATGAGAATGTGGTTAGTTTCTTTGGTGAGTTGCCCAAGGAGTTTGGTATCGAGAAGTATGTGGATTACCAAACACAGTTTGAGAAATCATTTCTCGAACCGCTCAAGAATGTGCTACAATGTATTGGATGGACCCACGAAAAAACCATCACAATTTCTAGTTTCTTTTCATGAGCAAGAAAATCTATGTCGTCACATGGACTAATCATCTGGTGGGGCAAGTAGGACCAGAAGACATTAAATCTTTTGAGGACTACAAAATTGCTCTTGAGTTTGTCAAACTCATGAAGCAAGAATATAATTATGTAAATTTTTATGAGGAGACAGTAGAAAAATGGGATTCTTAGATTCTGTAATTAAAGAGAGTGGAAACGAGTTTGCTGGTCTGGTTAGCGAAGGAATTGCTGCTGGCGACATTACTGATTATGTTGATACTGGCAGTTATATCTTCAACGCCTTGGTTAGTGGTTCGTTGTTTGGAGGTCTTCCTGCCAACAAAGTTACTGCCTTGGCAGGAGAATCGAGCACGGGGAAGACTTTTTTTGCTCTCAGCGTCGTTCGTAATTTCCTTGCTGCTAATCCTACAGGTGGCGTCATTTATTTTGAGACTGAATCCGCCATTTCCCGTGACATGATTGAGTCTCGTGGTATTGACAGTTCACGCATGGTTCTATTTCCTGTTGCTACGATTGAGGAATTTAGGACTCAAGCATGTAGAATCCTTGACAAGTATATGAAGGAACCTAAGGATGAGCGTGTGCCCATGATGTTTGTGCTAGACTCTCTTGGTATGCTTTCAACTAACAAGGAGATGGAAGACGTTGCTAACGATAAGCAGGTCAGGGACATGACTAAGAGTCAGTTAATCAAGGGTGCCTTTCGTGTGCTCACACTTAAACTGGGTCAGGCAGGTGTTCCTATGATTGTGACTAACCATACATATGATGTTATCGGTTCTTATGTTCCGATGAAAGAAATGGGTGGTGGCACGGGACTTAAGTATGCTGCATCTACTATCATCTATCTTAGTAAATCCAAGGAGCGTGATAGTAAGAAAGAAGTTATCGGCAACATTATCAAGTGTGAGGCAAAAAAATCTCGTCTAACTGTGGAAGGTAGTAAAGTTGCAACACGTCTATTTTTTGACGAACGGGGACTTGACAAGTATTACGGATTATTGGAGTTGGGTATCGAGTACGGAGTCTTCGGGAAGAACGGTAATCGGGTTCTTATTGGGGAATCTTCCGTTTATCCTTCTGCTGTACTTGCTGATCCCGAAAAATATTTTACGGGAGAAGTAATGGAGAGACTGGAGGAGGCAGCACAGAAAGAATTTAGTTATGGCAATTGAGCGTATTGAACAAACTATCTTGCGAAACCTCCTTTTTACTGAGGAGTATTACCGTAAGGTAGTTCCTTTTTTGAAAGCAGATTACTTCCAAGAATATCATGAAAGAATTATCTTTGAAGAGATCGCTGACTTTGCTAGCAAGTATGACAAGATACCTACTCAGGAAGTCCTCGCGATTAATTTACAAAATCGTAATGACCTTACTGACGATGCGTACAAAGATTCGGTATCGACGGTATCCAATCTCACGAACGACTGGGTTGACTACGAGTGGTTACTCGACTCTACGGAAAAGTTCTGCAAAGACAGGGCAATATACCTCGCCCTTATGCAGTCGATCAAGATTGCAGACGGAGGCGATAAGAAGATTTCGCGAGATGCGATACCCTCCATTCTCCAAGAAGCCTTGGCGGTTTCGTTTGATGAACACATCGGACACGATTACATAGAACAAGCAACAGACAGATATGATTTCTACCACAGAAAAGAAGAGAAAGTCCCATTTGATTTGGAGAAGTTTAACTTCATTACCAAAGGTGGTCTCTCTAACAAGACTCTCAATGTCGCTCTTGCTGGTACGGGTGTCGGGAAATCTCTATTCATGT
>Ga0209557_1000753_pt1 | contig 18627 bp, 16 predicted proteins | sample SaaInlV_120m_DNA_4_FD_184672 | JGI IMG/M metagenome (GOLD analysis project Ga0209557, IMG submission 184672) | Marine microbial communities from expanding oxygen minimum zones in the Saanich Inlet - Saanich Inlet SI074_LV_10m_DNA (SPAdes) (version 2) | ecosystem: Environmental > Aquatic > Marine... | reverse complement strand
GGCGTCCTTTTTGTGATCGCATCACGACAGATGCGCCACGTCTGAAACTTAGCAACAGATTCTCGTAAACTGCCCTTGCAAACCCCACTTCTTTTTGGCTAAACGCCCCGTACGGACAGGTGGCCGAGTGGTCGAAGGCGCACGCCTGGAAAGTGTGTAGGCGGGAGACCGTCTCCAGGGTTCGAATCCCTGTCTGTCCGCCAATTACTTAAATTAAGTAATTTATTTAAAACATAAAAATAGCTTTAAGGTTTGATCGGCCCCCTAATTGGTACCCTTTTTACAGGGTAGACCACATCCTGACCCAGCAAGTCTTTGGCATTGGGACCACCCAACTAACAAGCTTGATGGCCCGGCGCTGCGTCAATTGCTCGAAGTTCGTTAACGGAAAACACTCCTTACGCGCCGATTCAACAGCGAAACCGGAAACATCTGGTTCTAGCGGACAGAACACACTTGGACCTCACAAGATAAGTGCAAATATTGCGGGGCCAGTTCCGGGTCTTGTACGTCGCCGGCGGCCAGCCGCTCATGGTTGTCAACTATTATGCTATATTTTCCACTATTACACTAGATTTTCCCAGTGAAATCTTGCAGGAAACGATTTGTGCAGCAAAGCCTTCGCCAAGGCAAAACCGTTTAGAAAGCTGGTAATGCAGTCCCTGGACCCACCCGGAAGAAAGAGATCATGAAACATTATTCCCTCTATCTTCTGGCACTTGCTGTTTTGGCACTGGTGGCGATCCAGACCACGACGCCGATGTCGGTGGCCGGCTTCGGGGGGGCGATCGCAATGGTGTGCGTCTTGCTGGCGCATCTTCCCACGTTTCTGCCGGTGGCAATGGTTGAAGAATTTTTCGGCAAGGCGCCCGCGCCCCTGCAGCCGCTCGACGTGTTGTTGACGCTTGTCGTCGTGTTCAGCTGGCTGATGGTCGAGGTCGTCGATGGCCCCGGTTGGAGCAACCCCCTGACGGTGCTGTTGGTGCCCCTGGGACTGGCGATGGGCTTTGGCGCCGTGCGGGTGAACAGCCGCTTGGCCGCCGAGATTGCGAGACATGCCGCCCCGAACCCGGTTTCAGACATCCAACAGCTGCGCCAGGTCACGGCGCGGGCGGCCTATATCCTACGGGCGCTGGCGGCGGCGGCCTCGCTGATCACGGCGCTTTGGGTTTTGGGGGCTGGGACAGATGTGGCCAGCGCATGGGGCGGGGCCGGGGCGGCGCTCTGCGGGGCCGCGGCGCTGGTGGTGGTGGGGGTCGGGGTCAACGCCATGCGGCAACAGGCGCGCGGCGCGGGGCAGATGGCCGGGGTGGCCCTGTCGCATATGGAGCACATAACACAGGGCCCTGCCGAGGTGATCCTCTATTGCTCGAACAAGCCCACTGCGAAACACGACCGGATCAATAAGCTTGCCGCCGGCATGGTGGCCGAGGGCCTGCGCTGCGCGATCGTGGCCCGTGAATGGCAATCCCTGAAGTTGCTCAAGTCCTTTGGCGCTACCTACCTGTGGCCCGTGCCCTTCCTGGCTGGCATCAGCGCCGTGGCCCGGCCCGATGTGCGGGCCGTCTTCTATACCCACGACGGGGTGAAGAACGGCCATTTCACCCGCTTCAACCAATTCCGCCATATCCTGGAAGCCAAGACAGGCGCGCTGGCCCGGGCTGAGAGCCTGCCCCAATCGGTCAGCATGTATGACTACGTTATTGCTCCGTCGCCAAGCGTGGCAGCGGCCTGGAGAGCGGCTGACAGCGCGGCAGATCCGGGCCGGATCCTGACCACCGATTTCAGCAAGCTTGCCCCAGCCATGGAAGGCGACCCCCAGGGGGCCCTGGCCAATGTGGCGCTGTTTTTGCCCCCGCCCGAGACTGCCTACACCCCCGTGCCTGCCGCGACCCGGACCGCGATCCAGGCGCTGTTTCGGCACTATCAGGCCGCCAGTGACGCGCATATGAATGCCCTGACCTACCAGGATCTCATCGGCCCCGTGCCGTCCAACAAAAGCCGCCCGCGTTCCTCTCTGTCCGAGATATCCCGGCTCTATGTCTCGTTCGCGCCGGGCGATACCGATGCGCTGACGCTCTGGCATAAACCGCTTTTGGCGATTGCCGATGATGAAGACGTACCGCTGATCTCCCACGCCTATGGGCAGCCGAAAACCATCTGGGCCGAGGGGCAGATCTTGATGGTGGCCACCTATGACCAGGCGGTGATCCTGCGGGCCACGGGCAAGCCACTGCTCTGGATTGGGGAGGGCCCTGCGCCTGAGGGGATGGTGGCCTATTGCCCCAGCTCGGCGGTGCCGATTCATGAGCAGGCACGCCCCGCCGCGCCGGACCCCCACCATTTCACCAGCTATCGTGCCCTGATGGCGAATGTGGCCCCGGTAGCCTCCGCAGCCGGGGGGAAAAGAGGATGACCCCGATGTTCTTGGCCCCCTTCCTGATCGCGCTGGTGGCAACGGCCGCCGTCCATGCCGCCGCCGCCTGGTGGGAGGCCCGGACCCGGCGCGACACCCAGGTCACGACCGATCCGGCCAGCGACCACCGCCTCGACAAGATCGGCCGTGCCGCACGTCTTGGCGCTTTGGGGGTTACCTTTGTTCTGTTGCTGGGGGCTTTTGCGGCCCAGGCCCCGGGGGCTGTCTTTGCCATTGCGGTGCTGATCTTTGCCTTCCTGCGCGGCACCCTCGCGCAGCTGGACCGGATCGCGGCGCTTGCCAACCGCGAGGCCCGTCTGGCCAGCGCCCTGAAGGGGCCCGCTTTCAACAGCGCCCAGATGGCGTTGTTCTTCTCGGCCACGGAGTTGGCCAAGCCCGACCACGTCTACACCTGGCAAAACGAGCTCGATCAGGTCGGGGAGCCTTGGTACTGCATCACCGTGGAGCCGCAGCATTTCCGTGCCCTCAAGGACGAGGGGCGCATCCAGGCCATTCTGCTGCCCAACCTGGGCGTTGGGCCCTACCTGCTGCCTGCGGCCCTGAAGGTGCTGTATTTCGTCAACAACGCCCAAAAGAACCGCATGGTCTTGCGCGCGTTGCCCCGGCTGACCCATGTGCAGCTGCTCCATGGCGACAGCGACAAGCCGCCCTCGTATTCGCCGCTGACCAAGAATTTCGACCTTGTCTTTGTGGCGGGCCAAATGGCCATCGACCGCTATGCGCGCAATGGGGTGCATATCCCGGCAGACCGCTTTCGCATCGTGGGCCGGCCCCAAGTGGCGGCGATTGAAACCCGCGACAGCGACGCCACCCGCAGCGCGCCGCGCACCGTCATCTATATGCCCACCTGGCGTGGGTTCTTTGAGGATACGCAGTTCTCGTCCCTTGATCGGGCCGATGCGGTGATCAAGGCCGTCATGGCCCTGCCCGAAAAAGTCCACTTGATTTTCAAGCCGCACCCGCTGTCCTATAAAGACCCCGAATGGCCTGCCTTCAAGGCGCGCATCAAGGCCGCCCTAGGCGTGAAATCCGCGGCTGGGTCCACCGGCGAAATCAGCGAGGGGGCGGCCGCACCCTTCGATCTCTATAACCAGGCGGATCTACTGATCTGTGACATCTCCTCGGTGATGATCGATTTTCTCTATTCCAACAAACCGCTCCTGACGGTGCTGCCCAACGCGTTCAAAGAGGCCGACCGGGCCAACACCCCCTCCCTTGTGGCCTCTTATGAGGTTGCGCGTGATTTAGAAAACCTGGAGGCGCAGCTTGCCGCGTCTCTGGGAGAGGACCCCCTGGCGGCACAGCGCAGGAACGTGCGCGCCCAGGCCTTCGGCGATCTGGATCTGGCTCCAGGCGCGGCCTTCCGTGAGGCTTGTCTGGCTTTGCTGGCGGACGACGCAGCCGTGCCCTAGCAGAACCGCCGGTAATCTTTGATCAGCGCGTTGACGCTATCGTAATAATAAAGCTGCGCTCCGTACAGTAGTACCCCCATCTGACAGTAGTCGCGGATCGTTTTTTCCGCATGCGAGATCATCAGCACGCGGGCGTTCTTGATCTTGTCGTTGAGTGCGGCTGAGCTCCTTTCCTTGAACCGGCGATCACCCACGGCAGTGATCTCATCGATCAGGTAGCAATCAAAGTCGATCGCAAGCGACAGGCCAAATGCCAGCCGTGCCTTCATGCCGCTAGAATAGGTCTCGATGGGGAGATCGATGGATTTGCCCAGTTCGGCGAACGCCTTTACATGGTCCAGCACCTGATCGGAATCCTCCCCATAGATGCGCGCCACGAAACGCACGTTCTCGGTACCGGTCATCAACCCGTTGAAGCCGCTGGCAAAACCTAGGGGCCACGATACCTTTTCATCGCGCCGGATGATGCCCGCGGTGGGTAGCTCGATCCCCGCAACCATGCGCATCAGCGTGGACTTACCCGCTCCATTGTGGCCCATGATGGCGATGTTCTGACCCGCGGGAAACTCGAACGAGACGTCGTCGAGGATCCGCTTCTCTACGTCTTTGACGCGATATGATTTCGTGACGCTATCAAGAATAATCATGGCCAGGCCCTCATACTTTGCGTGTGATGCGTTCCCAGAACAGCCCGGCCACCACCAGAGTGGCAGCAAAGGATAAGACATAAAATTTGTCCAGCACCTGGCTGTCGTAGTTGGCATAATAGCCCGTGCGCACCCATTCCACGATATGCAGGATCGGGTTCCACCGAATTACCGCCACTGCCTCGGGAGGTAGGCTGGAGGGGATATAGAAGACGCCCGACAGGAAGAACAGGGGCCGAGCGAACAGCTTCTCGATATGCTGCCAGGCTTGGAACTTCTGGTAGAGGATCGCGTTGATCGACCCTATCCCCAGGCCCAGGGCCAGAGTGGCGAGGAAGGCCAGGATGATTTCTTCGGGTCGGTGGGGCAGGGGGGCGAGCCCCAGGGTGATGAGCCCGGTGTAGAAGATCATGTTGATGACGATGAAGGTGCAGCAGATCAGGAAGGCACGGGCAAAGAGCGTGTCTGTGCGTTTGATCATCGGGTAGGTCAGGAGCGCCTTGTTGGAGGTGAACGCCCGCATCAGCGACACCGACATCTTGTTATAGAGCTCCAGCGACAGGATCGCTGTGGCGAAGAACAGCGCCAGCGACGTGCCGTAAGGGGCCTGGCGCCCGATCAGGTAGAACAGGAACACCAGGAAGCTGATCGAGATCAGCGGCTGCACGATGGCCCAGAAGTAGCCCGCGTGGGACGTGCCGAAGGTCATCCGCGTCTCACGCAGGGTGAGCGCGACAATGACCCTGATTTGCAGGGCGAGGGTGCCGAAGAAGCCGGTGCCGCGCGTCCCGCGCCTATCTGAGGTGGTCGCGTACGGCATAGGTCACCAACGTGCCGATGACCCAGAAGACAAAGCTGGCTACGATCACAAGGATGATGTTGCGCACCCGGCGCGGGTAGATGGCATCTTGCGGGTAAAGCGGTTGGGCAAAAACGGCGAGATAGCGTTGCAGGCGGTCGGCATCCATCCGCGCTTGTTCCAGGGAGGTCAGCGCCGAGGCATAGCGCTGTTGCGCAAAGGTCTGTTCGATCTGCAGCGCTTCGAAGATGCCGAGGCTGTCGGCGCTGGTGGTGCCGTCACTTTGCACCCCCACCGCCGCGCGGCGTTCGTCGATCTGGGCCTTGACCGCCGCCTGGCGCCGCTCCAGCTGCAGCAGGATAGGCGATCCGGCGGCCACGTTCTGGGATAACTCGTCGATCTGGGCAGCCAAATCTGCCACCTGGACCTCCAAGCCCGCGATCAGTTCGGCATCGAGCTGCGCGTTGACGAGCGGGTCGGCGGTGCCGGTGGAGGAGCGGAACTGCCGCAGCTCCAGCTGCGCGTCACGCAGGCGCGCCTCGGCCCGTTCGACCTCGGCGAGGGCAAAGCCCAGGGTGTCTTGGCGCGCATCGGCCGAGAGTTCATTCACCAGCCCATCGGCCGCCTCCAAGATCTCATTGGCCAAGACCAGGGTCGTGTCGGGATCAAAGGCCTGGACCTCATAGGTGAGGATGCCGGTGGTGCTGTCGTAGGTGGTCAGGATCCGGCGGCTCCAGTAGTCCACGAAATCCTCGAAGGGCCGGGTGTTGTCGAAGCGAGACAGCACATCCACGGCCTGGTCCGAATAATGGTCTTGCAGGGACAGGACGCCCTGGGATTCCAAGAGTAACAAAAGATCCCCGCTCTGCAGGTAGCGGCGGATGATATAACTGTCGGCGGTGGTGGAGCCCGAAGAGGTCAGGCCGGTGAACGAGCTTACAAGGTCCCCGCTGCCGCCGCTGTCCAAGCCACGCACAACGAAACTGGCACCCGTGGCATAGCGGTCCGAGGCGTAGAACCCGTAGTAGACCACCCCCAGAACAGAAGGCAGGAGCACGCAGAACAGGAACGAAAGGATCAACCGGGTCCGTCTGCGGCGTACCTCGCTCTGGCCCTTTGGCGCCCGCTGCACACCGGTGGGCGCGGCGGGGTCTTTCTCGGGCGTCTTCTTGGCGGTGGCGTCCTTGGTTTCGGCCGGTTTCGCTGGCGCCTTCTCGGCGGGCTTCTTTTCGGTCGTATCGCTCATACGGGAGGTCCGGTCTGGTCAAGGGGCGGTGCCGGAGCACCAGTGTTGCCTACAGCATAAGCACGGAGAGCCCAAAAGGACAGGGCTTTAAGGGCACTTATCCCCCGCGGGCTTTATCATTCCAGTAGGGGTCACGCTGCACATGATCGATCAACCAGGCCAGGCGCTCGGGCATAGCCATGGCGGGCAGGGCGGGATCGTGCCAGCCAATGATCGCGTCGCGGTGGCGGGTGTCGATGGCGTCAGCCTGCTCCAGGTAAGCGCGGGTCACGGCGGCGATGTCCTCGCCAGGGGCAATGGATTTGAGCGGTTCGATATCCTGCATCCGGGGCGAGACCTTGGGCGGAGTGACATGGGCCACGACCGCGGGGATACGGGCCGTCAGCAGCACCGCCGCCACGCCCGAGACATCGGTGATGCCCAGGCGGACGGGCAGGGGGTTGGCTGGATCGGGACGGTAGAGCGGCACGCCGGCCAAGGCCGCGCGAAACAGCAGCCGCGTCACCGCAGGCATGTCATCGAGCGCCAGTTCCACCTTCAACCCACAGCGCACCATACCGCGCAGACCCACGATGAAATCGCGCCACATCCCCTGGCGCAGAAGCCCCAGATAGGGGTGCGGCTTGATCACGATGCGCCCCACATCCAGCGCACGCGCGGCTTCGACAACGGCCTCGAACCCCCAGCCGCCGATGACCGAACTGTAGTTTTTGGTCTGGGCCCCGAAGCCCTCCCAGGTGGGGCAATAGAAGATCGACGCCGCTGCCCCGTCGGCCTCCGTGGCCGGGCGCAGCCAGGGCAGGCGTTGCACAAAACTGTCGCCCATCTGGATCAGCCGACCGCCGTGCGCCTCCTCGGGCGTGAAGATCCCGGCCTCCAGATAACGGTCGATCGCCAGGGGGCCGGCGACGCAGATGTAATCATACATCCGCGAGGCAGGCCGGAACGAGGCCGCCTTGTTGCTTTCCCCATGAAGCGTCAACACATGGCGGTACTGGCGTTGGGTCAGGACGTTCATGTTGGATTGGGCGTTGAACGGATAGAAAACGAGGTTGCCCTCGGCCATGGTCAGGGTCGTGCCGCGCTGCGAACGGATGCCCAGGGACCGCGGCAGCACAGTGAACAGGCGCTGGAGTTGCACCAGCGCCCGGCGACGAATGTAGATCGCACAATGGGACGTGTCGAAGATGCCGCTTTCGAAGAAGGGCTCGACCTGTCGCAACGCCGTCAGAACCGGCGTATCGATGTAAATTGCGTGGCGGCGTTCAGGGGTGTCTGGCTCCCGGGCCATTAGGTCCTCACCACCAGGTTCTGGGAATGCAGAAGCTTCCCGGTATCAGACATCATGAACTTGATTATCTCGGCCACTTGTTCCGGCTGCATGATGGTGCTGGGATCCTCATCGGGGGCCAGCGTCCGGCGCAGGTCCGTAGCGCAGCGCCCGGGCGACAGGCAGATAACGTCGATCCCGTAGGGCTTGAGCTCATCGCTGAGCACTTCGGACATGTTGATCATCGCCGCCTTCGACGTCGAATAGCTGAGCCAGCCCGCGCGGCCGTTGATGCCCGCGGTGGAGGCGATGTTGAGGATCTGCTCTAGCGGGTGGTTCTGCACAACGGCGGCCTGGATGATGCGGAAGGGCGAATAGACGTTGATGCGCATGGAGCGCTCGAAGTCCTCATGACGGGTCTCGTTCAAAGACGTAGGCTTGGCGAAGCCTGCGTTGTTGACGATGGCGTGCAGCTTGATGCCTTGGGCGTCGAGCTGCGCAAAGATGTCGGTCACGATCTCGGGGTCATCCAGATCGGCCTCGATGGCTACGATGTCTTTACCCGCAGCAGCGGCCTTTGCCTCGGCGACCGATTCTTCAAATGCCGACGACGCGCGTCCGACAAGAACAAGCCGTTCAAAAGGTGCGTCCGCCTCAGACAAGGCCAAGGTCGTAGCGCGGCCTATGCCGCGGGAGGCACCAGTAACTAAGATAGTCTTCATAAGATTCGATCCGTCTGATTGAGTTGCAAAATGGTGATAAGGTCGTTTTGCGTAGTGACTTTGATATTGCGCGGGTCGCCCGGCAGGGCGTGAACCTTTGCATCTGTCATCTTATGAACCATCACCGCGTCTTCGGTGAAGGTAACGCCCTTTTTTAGTGCTGTCTTATGGGCCGCCGCCAATGTGAGCCGGTCAAATTTTTGCGGTAGCTGGATATTAAACACCTTTTCGCGCCGGACGTTTTTGGAAACGGTCTGGGTTTTCTGATCCATACGGCACATGGAAAAGTGGATATCGTCGAAATAGCCGACATTGTCGGCCTCGTGGTCGATCAGCGCCTGGAACATGGCCTGGGTGACCATGGGCCGTGCCGTCTCGTGGATCAGCACACGGGGGTTGGTGGCGACCTTGACCAGGCGGTGCACGGATTGCTGGCGCGAGCGACCGGCCTCCACCAGGGTCGCCGGCTTGCCGCCGGCGTAGTGGTCCAGGATTTCCCGGGTGCGCGCCTCATGGCCCTCGGGCGCGTTCAACACGATCTCCGAAATTGCTTCGATCTTGGAGGCGGCGATCAGCGTATAGGCCATGATCGGGTGGCCGTTAACCTCATGGAACTGCTTGGGAATGTCGAGCGCCAATCGGGAGCCGACACCGCCATTGAGCAGCAATAAGGAGATCTTATGGTCGGAATAGGAGAGCGACATCGGAATTACCTATTTGAATTACTGTGGGATGAACAGCCCGGTTACGGGGGAAAATATTAAATCAAAGAATTTAGTCATAATTATGATATCGGCGGTGCCAACATAGACAATGTCTTCCCGGCTCACCCGGAAACGAGACGCCAAAAACAGGCTATCGGCCTCTTCCAGATCCAGCAAATAGACCGTGGGCAGCCCATTGGCCGCAGGATCGTCGCGGTAGACGAAAATGGCATTGGGATCACTCCGGTCCGTCTGCAGCCCCCCCGCCGCCGACAGTATATCCAAAAGTGAAACATCGGGCGTGGCCACCTCCACGGCGCCGGGGCTGTTGACCGCCCCCATCACCGTAAAGCGCCGCGGGTCATGAAGCACGTGGACGATATCGCCCGGCTGCACGCGGATGTTGTTGCGCGCCTGGTCCAGCACATCGCGCATGCGCACCGTCTGGCGGTGCGTGCCGCGCAGGACCTGCAAGTTGATCTCCCACGGTGAGCCGGAGGGGCCACCGGCGCTGGCCACCAGTTCCAACAGCGATATGCCCTGCAGCGGCAGGTCAATACGCCCGCCCTGGTGCACATCACCAAGAACCGTGGCCGTCCGCGCTTCGGAGGCGACGATGCTCAGGGTGACTTCGGGCCGGATCGTCTGAGCGCTGTAAAGCGCCTCCAGGGTAGCGCGCAATTCCGATGGGCTGCGCCCTGCGGCCTGCATCTGCCCCACGTAGGGCAGCTCGATCCTGCCGCTTTCATCTACAAGAACCTGCACATCCGTCGCGCGCTGGCCCGTGGTCGACAAAAGACTGACTTCGATGTCCTCCCACAGGGTCATCTCCAAGGTGTCGCCCACCGCAATCGTAGCACGCCCGCCCCCCGATCCCGGAAACGAGAACTGCTCCCGCAGCCCGTCATAGGGCGCACGGGAGACATGGGCGATGTTGCTATGGGAAAGGCGTTCAATGTTGTAGGGCAAGGTGTCTACGGGCTCTTCAGGAAAAGCGGGCACCGTCTCGATCCCAGCGTCGATCACCGCCTGGGTGCGCGGCCCATCGGAGGGCAGAAGCGCGCAGCCGGACAGTGCACACGCGGCAACTATGGGCCATTTTTTCAGATCAAATATATGCACCCGGTCACCCACCTTTTTCGACTTCATAACCATCGCTATCCCCTGGGTAAACTAAAAATTGGAGTAGTTGTCACATCCCTTAAGGTAGTATGCCCGTTTTTTTGAACAGCTCTGGCTTGAGTTTGTACCAGTCCTTCATCGCCACATAGAGGTTCGGGTTCATCGGGCAGAGATGGGTTAATCGCCCCTTGATCCGTTATTGCAATGCGGCGTCGTCTGCGCCGAAGAAGTGCAGGTTCTGGTCTTCGAACTTCAGACCAACGGTCTTGCCCTCAATGTCTTCGAAGGCACCGGGCGTGCGCACGGTCAATAGACCAAGCGGGCCGCAATCCACGTAATGGAAAAAATCCGCACCCAAGTATTCGCTGACCTGAACTGTGCCATCCACATGGCCCTGACCTGTATCGGTGATCGCAATATGTTCGGGGCGGATACCAAGCTGCACTGCGCCGTCTTTCAGGGTAGGGCGCGCTGTATAGCCATCTTCCGTGGCACACGGCATCAAGTTCATTTTCGGGCTGCCGATGAATTGTGCCACGAACACATTGTCGGGAGCCTCATAGAGTTCCCGCGGGGTGCCGACCTGCATAATTAATCCGTCTTTTAGCACCACAATCCGATCGGCTAGCGTCATCGCCTCAACTTGATCATGGGTCACGTAGACCATAGTGGTTTCAAGCGCCTTGTGCACACGGGCAATTTCAAACCTCATGTCCACGCGAAGGGACGCATCAAGGTTGGACAGGGGTTCGTCAAACAGGAACCCTTTGGGTTTGCGCACGATGGCACGACCAATGGCGACACGCTGACGCTGACCGCCAGACAAATCTTTGGGGCGTCGATCCATGTAGGCGTCGAGTTTGAGCATTTCTGCCGCGTGCCCGACTTTCTGATCAATCTCGGCCTTGGGTGCGCCTGCGGTTTTTAGGGCGAAGCCGACGTTTTCCTCAACACTAAGGTGCGGGTAAAGGGCGTAGGATTGAAAGACCATCGCCAGTTCACGCTCTGACGGGACTTTGTGGGTGACGTCATTGCCATCAAGCACAATTTGTCCGCGCGATGTTTCTTCAAGCCCGGCGATCATGCGCAGCAACGTGGACTTTCCGCAGCCCGACGGGCCCACGAAAATGATCAATTCACCATCTTGGATATCAAGATCAATGCCCTTGATGACTTGCACGTTGCCGAACCACTTTTCGACAGAATTGAGGCTGATAGAACCCATGTCGTTATTCCCTATATCTGGCCTAAGCCACGTCGCTTTGTTCAGTTTCGTGCTGCCACGACAGCCAAACAGCCGCCGTCCATGAGAAATTCGCGCCAACGCAGCCTTCGCCTGTCAGCGGGTTGAAGCATTCCCAAAAGCCCGATTTTTCGATGGCGTCGCACAGTCCGTCGCGCACGGTTTGGGCAAGCTCATGTTCGCCTTGTTCTGCCAGACCGAGGGCCGTCATGTAGTTCATTTGTGGCCAAACGGGGCCGCACCAGTATCGCTGCGCCTCGAAGTCTGGCGCGTCAGGGTCCCAGCTGGGCAACATGTAATCAACCTTGCTGGTGATGCGATTCAGGCTGTCGAGCGTGCGCTTGCGCTGATTGGGCGTGCCGGTGTCGGCGTAAAAACACAAAGCGCTGCAGTTTGAAAATCCGGCGGAAAATTTGCCTGTTCGAATGTCGCGCGCCGTGAATGCGCCAAGGTCATCGTTCCACAGATAATCCGTTGCTGCTTCGCCCTTGGCAATCCAAGCGCGGACTTGATCGCAGATGTCGGCAGATTTGCCAATTTCTGTAGCCATGGCCAGCAGATCTTTGTCGGCGCGCAGCAGCACGAAATGGATGTTCGGATCGGCCATCAGGAACGGGCCTTCGTCGGTCAGGCGGCGTTGATCCCAGCCGATGCTATCCCCGAAATGCACGATCGTCAGGTATTTATCGTATTGTTCCTGCGTCGGGCGGAAGGCCGGATTGACGTGTTTGTTGTCCATGCGGGTGTAGGGAGGCAGATTGTCTGCAACCTCCATCAGGTCCAACCCGATGTTCCACTCGGGGCAATTGTCGCGGCCCGTTTCCCATGGGTGCACCGTGGCCACGATGCCGTTTGCCGTGCGCTTGTCGTGGAACCATTTGTGCCATGCGAAAATGGCGTCAAACACTTCGGCGCGCCGCGCAGGACCTTGGGGCCCGGTGGTAATCAAGCGCACGGCGGTGGCAAGAACTGGGGGTTGGGACACGCCGGTGGACGGGATCGCACCGGGTGTTTTGCCCCAACGTGCGGGTCCTGGAAAATAGTCGGGATTGTCATCGCGAAAAATGATGCTGGGGATCATGCCGTCGGGCCATTGGCCTTCGATCAGTGTCGTAATTTCAGACCACGCACGATCCATGTCATAGGTCGCGATGCCAAGGGCCACGAACGCAGAGTCCCAGTTCCATTGGTAGGGATAAAGGCCCGATGTGGGGATGGTGAACCCCCCGCGGTCATTCTTGGCCAGCGTATCAATGGCGAGTTGTTTAAGTGACATGAGTTATCCTTTCACCGATCCGGCGGTCAGCCCCGCGACCAAGAAGCGTTCGAACCATAAAAACAGCGCCAATACAGGCACAGTCGCGATGACGGCACCTGCCATAAGATGCTGGCGTGGAACCTCTGATGAGTTCAATTCAGCGATACCACGCGACAACGTATAAAGATTGACATTGTCTAGAAACATGAACGCGAACAGAAATTCATTCCATGCGATCATAAAGACATAGAGCGCCACGGATGCCAAAGCGGGCAGGGCCAGCGGTAGGGTGATCTTGCGGATGACGTTCAGGCGCGAAAGCCCGTCCATCAATCCTGCTTCTTCAAGTTCGGCGGGGATACCGCGAAAGTAGCCTTGCAGCATATACAGCGCGACGGGGATGGTCGTGGCTGGATAGACCAGCATGAGGCCCCAAAGCGTGTTGCGCATCCCAAGCTGGCTAAAGATAGCATAAAGCGGGATGACCAGAACAATCATCGGCACCATATAGATCAGCAGGATGGAACGGCTGAGGAAGTGCTGACCGGGGAATTTAAGGCGGGCTACGGCGTAGGCACCTGGCACGGCGAAGAACAGCGTGATCAACACGGTGATAACCGACACGAGCGGGGAATTCATCAGGTAGCTGCCAAAGTGGTATTGGGTGAAGAGCTCAATATAGCTGCGAAACAGCGCCTCTGCGCCTTGCGCGAAGTTGAGCGAGAAATCCAGTGGGTTGGACAGCAGCAGTTGCTGGTTCTTCAGGCTCATCATCACCATCACGAAGAACGGCAGGGCGACTGCGATAGTGAACGCCACAAGGCCGAAACCCTTGATGAAGCGCAGGCAGATGACCTCAACATTATAGCGGCGTTCGCGGGTGGGGCCAAAGCGCAGAGCGGTGAGGTGGATGGACTGCGACATGATCCAGGCCAGCAGCACCAAGAACACCAATTGCCCAAAGGAATAGACGGACGGGGCCAGCCCCATGGGTGTTGCGCCGGAGGCAACGGTCAACACGATCACAAACACAAAGCCCGCGAGGACGCGCATGCCGAGCGTGCGTTTTTCAGGCGGAAAGAATGTGAGCAGTCCTGCCGCGATCAAGCCCGCCAAGGCACCGGCCGTGACCTGTGGTTGGAACAACTCGCCTGAGATGAACAGTGCCAGCAGGGTGACAAGGATCGTCCAGATCGCGCCCCACAAGGCTCCGAAGAGCAAGCAAAGGTAGAAGATGTTACCGAAACGGCTCATGCGTCGTCCTCCGGTGAGAATTTGAAGAAGATCACTGAGAAGAACAGCAAGATCAGGAAGACCACCACAGCCACAGCAGCACCCGCGCCAAGGTTGGACACCGCAAAGGCCTGTTCATAGACATTCACCGTCAGGGTCCGAGTGCCAGCGGCACCACCTGTCAGAAGGAAAATGTCGTCGAATTTATTGAACGTCCAGATAAAGCGCAGCAGGAACAACACCGCCATAATACCCATCAGTTGCGGCAAAGAGATAAAGCGGAACTGTTGCAGCGGCGTGGCGCCATCAATCTCGGCAGCTTCATAGATGTCTGTCGACACCGATTGCATCCGCGCAAGGATGAACAGCATCGCAAGCGGGAAATAACGCCAGATTTCAAAGACGATCACGACCGTAAGGGCGACGGGGAATTCGAGCGTCATCCCAAGGATGTTGATATCAACGGCGCGTTGGCCAAGAAAACTGATGGGCCCGTCGATCACGCCAAGCTGGATGAGCAGGGCATTCAGCGTTCCACCTGGACCGGGATCAAGCAGCAGCACCCACGCGAGGGCAACGGCGATCACGGGCGCCACATAGGGCGACAGATATAAGCCACGCAGAAAACTGCGACCTTTGAAGGTCATGTTCATCAACTGGGCAGCAAACAGGCCCATCACCAGCGCACCAACGGTGACCGCGATCGTATAATAGAGAGAGGCCCACAGCACGGGCCAGAAATCAGAGGCGTTGAATACCTTGCGGAAGTTCTCGAGCGTAAAGTCATCGTTTAGCAGGATGTTTTCAGGCAGGAAATCAAATGCGGACTCGGTGTCTTTCACATTGATTGGCGCATCAACAAACGCCTGCGTTGCGGCGACGCGCACGATAATCTCTTCGCGTTTGCCGGCCTCGTAATCACCCAGATCACAGGCGATTGCGCTGTCATCTATTGTGCAACGGTCATCGAATGTCAGCACGTCCAGCGTCGCGGGCAGTGTATCTGTCATAAACACGTCAGTGATGTCGCTTTGACGGGACGAATTGCGGATGCGGTAGCGGATGTCGGCTTCGTCGCCGACGGCCGCAAGGTCGCCCATCAGACGCTCGTTCACAAGGATCGAGGGCGCGCGCAGATCGCCAAGCGTAACGGGCTTAAAGCTGATCCAGACGTTAGCAAACAAAGGGAACAGGACAACGGACAGAACAATCAGAAACGTCGGCAGCAACAACGCATATGCAAAGCGCGTTTCGCGTTTGGCCAGTGGACCAAGGCCCTTTGGTGGTATCGGTTCAGTTGTCATTGTGTGTCCTCGAAATGGGTTGACGGCGCGCCATGACGCGCCGCCCGTTTCTTGGATTTAGAGATCGAGAGCCATGTGCTCTGCGACGATCTTGTCGGCAGCTTCCTGCACGCTCAGATCACCGTCTGTCATCTCCCGGATAACGCGGCTCATGACTTGGGAGTTCACGATCTTCGACGCTGTTGCCAGCTGGCCGTCAGCCACGCCCCAACGATCACCCACGGACAGGCCCGCAACGATATCGTCGATTACGGACTGTGGGTAGATGTCGCCAAGCGGTGCTTTGCGATCAACGCCAACGTCTAGGTCAGCCCATGTCATCTCAAAGGATGTATCACCTGCTTCTGTGCCACGACGCACTGGGAACTTGCCCTCAGGTGCTTGTGACAGCCACTGGCCGTAGCCTTCGGACATCACGTATTCGACGAATTCCTGCGCAACGCCGGTGTTGGCATCAGCAGTAATGCCGAGGTAGCGCACATCGGCATAAGCCGCGCCGTCCGCATTACCAGGGCCGGAAATCACGGTTGAGAAACCGGTCATTTCAGCCAGACCTTTGCCCATCGGGTCATCACCGAATGTGACAGGTGCGCTATCACGCAGGCCCCCAAGTTCGTCGAGGATGGATGGGGACCAGATAACCATCGCGGCTTTGCCGTCCAAATACAGCTCACGAGACTGGGACCAGTACAGGTCACCCTCGGGTGAGTTGGCAACGAGGCCTTGATACAATTCAAGCAACTGCACGAGGTTCGTTGTGTCCTCATTGATGGACCCGTCAGCGCTTACAGGAGAATAGCCGGTGGCGAGCGAAAGGTGCTCGATCAGCTGCATCATGTAGCCTTCATCGATCTTCGTGGCCGCGACAAAACCATACATGGATGGTGGGTTGTGCAGGGCTGTCATGGCAGCGTTCATGGCGTTAAATGTTGTTGGTGCTTCAAGACCAGCGGCCTCGAACAGATCAGCGCGATAAACGACAAGCTGTGTCCAACCATCAGAAGGCACAGCCACGATTTCACCGTCAGACATGGCCATAGCAACTGGGCCTTCTGCAAAGCTGTCAACGCCGAGGTTGTCCATGACTTCAGAAGCCGCTGCCGTGTCCAGAAGACCAGCTTCGGACTAGGGCAGGATGTGGTTGACGGTCAAGTTGATGACGTCAGGCAAGTCGCCAGCTGCAAAAGCAGCCGTTGCGCGTGTCTGGATGTCGGATTCTTCAACCGGAATAATCTCTACCGTGTGGCCTGTTGCGGCTTCAAAACCTGCAATCATCTCTTCTTGAACGGCGATACGCTCGGGTTGGACTTCCACTGTCCAGAACCGGATCGTGTCTGCGGATGCAGCACCTGCGATAAATGTTGTGGCCAGCAGACCGGCCATCAGTGTTGTCGTGCGTTTCATGTTGTTTTCTCCCTAGTTGAAACGTTCGTTTGGGCGATTGCTGTGTGCAAAGGCCCGTCTGTCTTGCGGCGCACAAGATGCGCGCGCTGCAATTCTTGATGTTTGGATGGATCATCACCGTCGATGATCGAAAGCAGCATGTCTCCCAACCGACGACCCGCGTGGGCCTGCGGTTGTGCCATAGTTGTTAGCGGCGGATTGGAATGGACGCCAAATTTCAGGCCGTCATATCCGATGACAGAAACATCAACGCCCGGCTGCAAGCCGCGGGCACGGATCGCGGCCAACGCGCCAAGCGCCATGGTGTCGGAAACACAGACCATTGCGGTGGGCGGATTTGGCAGATCAAGCAGGGTGTTTGTCGCAATTTCGCCGCCATCATCGCTAAACTCAGCGATCTGGATAAGGTCGGGATCGCCTGTAAGCCCATTGTCGGCAAGCGCGCGGGTGTATCCGTTAAGACGGTCCTGCGCGAATTGGTGTTGCAGGGGCGCGCCAACAAATGCAACGCGGCTGTGACCGAGCGCGACAAGATGGTTCACAGCCGTCACAAAGGCATCATCACCGTCCACGTCATACCACGCATAATCCGCGCAAGACGCAGTGCGACCGTGAACCACAAAAGGGCATTTCAAATCCTGCATCAAACGAATGCGGGGGTCGTTTTTGACGGGGCGTGACACCACGAGCCCACCAACCCGACCGGACCGCACCATGCGTTCGATATGGGCCATTTCATCTTTGGACGAATCTGGTTGAACGACCAACAAATCCCAGCTGCGTTTGCTGAGTGCTTCGCCCAGACCTTGCAACAGTTGCGCAACAAACGGCTGCGCGATCGAACTGCTAAAGCGCGGCATCAAATAGCCTACAGTTTCAGGATTTCCGATAGACAGGCGGCGCGCGTTTTGATTGGCGCGATAGCCAAGCGCATCAGCGGCACGTTTAACGCGGTCACGGGTGACAGGGCTGATGTCGGCATAATTGTTCAACGCGCGGCTGACCGTCCCGACCGTAAGATCAAGATGTGCCGCCAAAACTTTCAAGCTAACCGGCTTGCCAGACATCGAATCTCCTCCCATTGCGTAAACGTAATCCGAAAGCGGTTTCGGAGAGCAATACCTCAACCGAAAGCGATTTCGGCGCGTGGTGATTTGCCTTAGAAATACGAAGAATGAGATTCGGGCAGGCCGCCCAAACCTAGAGAGAAGAAACACATGAAACGCTCGCGGATAAACGATATTATTGCACAATCAGATGACATGATGCGCAGCTTTGGCTTTGTGATGCCACCATTTGCCTATTGGTCGCCTGACGAATTCAAGGCGCGCAAAGACGACGCCAAAAACGTAATCGATGCGCGTTGTGGTTGGGACATCACCGATTACGGCGCGGGAAAATATGATGAAATGGGCTTGTTTCTGTTCACCCTGCGCAATGGGCGTCTGGCCGATCTGCAACGGGGTGGGGGCATGTGTTACGCAGAAAAACTTCTGATCTCAAAACAGGATCAGCTTAGCCCGATGCACACCCATGTTCTGAAGGCCGAAGATATTATTAACCGTGGTGGGGCCACGCTGGTGGTGGAATTGTTCGGCTCTGACGCGGAGGGGAATTTCGACGAAACCCGTGGCGGTACGGTATATTGCGACGGCATCAAACGCGATTTTACGGCAGGTGAAAAACTGCACCTTGCCCCCGGCGAAAGCGTGACGTTGATGCCCGGCGACTGGCATGCGTTTTGGGGCGATGGCGGAGATGTTTTGATTGGCGAAGTGTCGACTGTGAACGATGACGAGACTGATAATATCTTTCGCGAACCAATT
>Ga0209557_1000750_pt1 | contig 18677 bp, 17 predicted proteins | sample SaaInlV_120m_DNA_4_FD_184672 | JGI IMG/M metagenome (GOLD analysis project Ga0209557, IMG submission 184672) | Marine microbial communities from expanding oxygen minimum zones in the Saanich Inlet - Saanich Inlet SI074_LV_10m_DNA (SPAdes) (version 2) | ecosystem: Environmental > Aquatic > Marine... | reverse complement strand
CATTTTGCCATCTGTGGCAAATCTAATCTTTCCGTCATAGCCGCCTGAACTGGTCGCATCAGGTCTGGGGAACGACTGGATAGGGATATCATCAAGACCCAGAACTTGCGTGTAGAAATCATGAAGGCGGTCCACATCATCTGCGACAAAATTAATATGGTGAAACTCAAGTCTCATATTGTCTTCCTTGGGCAGTAAATCTCTATTTGTCCTAGTAATGGGAGAGCCATAGAAACACGCTCTATTACACCACTACTATGACTATTCTGATAGGTTGTTTCCTGATAAGTCTAGCCACTTGGTGAACTTGGTCTAAGATACGACGAAGCTCAGGTTCCTTGTCATATTGAATTATGAAGCTGTCATGTATGCAGAGGACTGGGATGTCCTTTTGGGTAAAATGATCAATCACGATGTTTGCGATCTGACTGTCGATGTTCATCAATCTGAGGGCTTGCCCAGTGCAGAGGATGTCCTCGAACTGAGGGTGCTTTCTGATGAAACCTTTCAGAAGCTCTCCATGCTGTATGTCCGTTAGGCTTTGGCCCAGCTTGTCTTTACGATCACTGTTGCGGAAGGCTTGAAACGCTTCCTGGTGACGCTTGTGACGCATTTTCCTAATGCACGGTCTATTGTGAAAAAATATATTTATTAGAAAACATGTTTTTGAGAATAGAGAACGCAGTAAGAAAAAGCGTCACATGCGTCACCCGATGGCTGATCACTCCGCACCCGGCCGACCTTAGCCGCGTCATGCACCAACGACTGGTTCAGGAATACGTGCCGTTCGCTGCCCCGTCTCTGAACTCACACAGTGCGGACAAAGCGGACTTATGCAGTTGCAACTACTGCTGATGCAGCATTTCTGAGACCCAGTAAAATTTGCTTGCGTATGTTGTAAGCTTAGGCGCGGAAGCGGTCATTGAGGGGATGATCGCACGATGGATCAAGCTCCGACTTTAGGTTCCATAATTTGAGTGACTGGCAGCGGAAAAACGGATTCTCAATTTGGCAAGTCTTTCATTGCGGCCAACGTATGATCCAGCCCGGATCGGATATGACTTTCCAAGACCGTCTTCGCCTTTGCCACATCGCGGGCAAGAGCTGCGTCAAACATGGATTTATGTTCATCGATTGCGGGCGCGCCGCGGTGGGTTAACACCAGCATCTGATAGCGCAGATATTTGTCGAAAATCGTGCCGTGCAGGGCCAGCAGGTTTTGCGAGTTGCAGGCCTGAATGAGCGCTTGGTGAAACTCCCAGTCGTAGCGTTTCCACAGTTCTTTCTGGCTGTTGTCCCCGTCGAGCATTTTCTGTTCGATCAGGTGCAGTTTATGGTGTGCGGCGACAAGGTTGCCTTCCCAATCGGCGTCCCCGTCAGCGATTGATGTCTCAAGCGCGGAACACTCCAGCAAAATCCGAAGCTCTGCGATTTCGGTTAGATCGGTGGCCGATACGGGCCGAACAAAGAAACCGCGCTGTTCGGCCGCTTGCACGAAGCCTTCACTCGCTAGGCGGTTCAGCGTTTCCCGCAATGTTGATACGCTGGCCTCATACCGGTCGCGCAATCCGTCGAGCTTAAGTTTCGCGCCGGGCGCAAGCTCACCAAAGATGATGTCATGCTTGATCCGCTCATATGTGCTGGAGCCTACAGTGGGGGCGGTTTGGGACATCCTGGGCCTGTATTTTCAAGTAGTTTTGCAGTTGATAACACGATCATCCGATATTCCTCAATAGCGGATAAAATATGCGATAATAAAAAATATCATATATTATTGCGAATCTCGTGAACTCTGCTAGCATGGCCGAAATACGATGTGAGAGGACCGGAAGGGGGCAATTAATGAAATTAGCTGTCGTGGGGGCAGGTCTTGTCGGACAGCGTCATATTGCTGCGATTGGCCAAGTGGACGGCGTTGAATTGGCCGCTGTAGTCGAACCCGGACCGACAGAACAATCAGTGCCTGTTTTTGCGTCCTTGGAAGATATGTTCGCGGCGGTCGATGTCGATGGTGTAATCCTGTCGACGCCTACCTTGATGCATGTTGATGGTGGTATGGCCTGCGTCGAACGCGGTGTGCCTGTATTGATTGAGAAACCTCTGGCTGCTTCTGCTGATGATGCACAGGGGTTGATTGATCGCGCCCGCGAGACGGATGTGGCAATTTTGGTCGGCCATCACCGCCGCCATAACCCGATCATTCGGAAGACGGCGGAGTTGATCAAAGAAGGCGCAATCGGTCAGCCGCGCGCAGCGCAAGTGACGTGCTGGTTCTATAAGCCGGATGATTATTTTGACGCTGCCCCTTGGCGCAAGAAGGCGGGCGCGGGTCCGATTTCGGTCAATCTGGTGCATGATGTTGATCTGATGCGCTACTTTCTGGGCGAGGTGGTGACAGTGCAGGCGCAAATGGCGCCATCTTTGCGCGGGTTCGAAAACGAAGACCTCGCAGCGGCCGTGTTGCGGTTTGAAAGCGGGGCGGTTTGCACCATCACTGTGTCCGACAGCATTGCGTCACCATGGAGCTGGGAGCTGACCTCGCGCGAGTATCCGATTTATCCTGCCACGAACGAATCCTGTTATCTGATCGGCGGGTCTGAAGGGGCTTTATCGATTCCCGATATGCGCCTTTGGCAGCATGAGGGCGGCACAAGTTGGTGGAATCCGATCAAGGCGACGGCGATGCCCGTCAGCTCATCCGACCCGCTGATCAATCAAATCGCCCACTTCAAAGATGTTGTCGCGGGGACAGCGGAACCGCTCGTAACGGGCGAAGAGGGCTTGAAAACATTGCGCGTGGTCGAGGCCATTCAAGCTGCGGCGCGCACCCAAACACTTGTTCAGTTGGACGTGGAGGGCAAACGAAATTCAACCGCAGCTGAATAAAAATATCCGATATTTTACAAAATGTATTGTGAAATTGGAAAAATTAGGCATTAATCTGCCGCACAAACAGGCCCAATGGGCCGCACCACTGTCTGGGAGGACAACATGAAACTTAAACTGACACGCCGTCTTGCGATGGCTTCCATGATCGCGGCGGGCACATTTGCTGCTTCTGCACCTGCATTCGCTGATGGCCACGCCATCCAGCTGCGCATGTCCACATCCGGTTCCGAAACCGATGCTCGTTCCGTCGCCCTTGCCGAAGTCTTCGGCCCTGCGGTTGCCGGTTTTGCATCCTACGAGCCATCTTATAACGCGACATTGTTCGACCAAGGCACAGAGTTGGACGCGATCAGCCGTGGCAACCTTGAAATGTCGATCACATCCGCACAGGAACTGGCACAGTTCTTCCCTGAGTTCTCTATCTTCGCCACTGGCTACGTTCACCAAGACGCCGCCCATCAGGTCCGCGTATTCAACGATGTGCTGATGGCTCCGTTCCTCGCGACTGTCGAAGAAGAGCTCGGTGTCAAACTTCTGTCCGTGATGTATCTCGGTCAGCGCCACGTGAACCTGCGCCAGACTCGCGAAGAGCTGGACGTTCAGACACCTGCTGACCTTGCGGGCGTGAACCTGCGGATGCCGGGCACGGATGCCTGGCAGTTCCTCGGCGCTGCTTTGGGTGCTGCCCCAACACCAATGGCCTTTACTGAGGTTTACACCGGCCTGTCCACTGGCGCGATTGATGGTCAGGACAACCCGCTGCCAACTGTTGTGGATCGCAAGTTCTACGAAGTCACAAACCAGATCGCGTTGACATCGCACCTTGTTGATCTCAATTACATCGCGATCTCTGCCGAAACGTTCAATTCCATGACACCAGAGCAGCAGTTGACTGTTCAGAAGTCTGCCGATGCGGCTGCTTCTGTTGGCCGTTTGCGCCAGCTGGAACTCGAAGGCAGCCTGACCGCTTTCCTCGAGGACAACGGTGTGGAAGTCTACACACCTGATCTTGCGGCATTCCGCGAGCATGTTCAGGCGCAGTATGTCGGATCCGAGTTTGCCCAAAGCTGGCCCGAGGGTGTTCTGGACGCGATCAACGCGCTCGGTAACTAAGACTAGATAGGGAGACCCACCATGAAGACGCTTTTCTGGTGGATCTCTCGCATCTCTGACGCAATCGCGGCCACATTGTTGGCCGTGATTTTCTTTACGTTTCTATTGCAGATCGGATCGCGCTACACGCCGCGCATTATCCGCAATTTGGGTCTCGAAGAAACCCTCCCAACCCTTGCCGCCGTAGAACCGCTCGGGTGGACGCTTGAGTTGATCGCGATCCTTTGGGTCTGGGTTATCTTTTTCAGCTGCGCCTTTGTGGTGCGCGAGTGGGATCATGTGAAATTCGACATTATTTATCTGGCGGTGTCGCGGCGGACGCGAACCGTGTTTGCTGTGATTTCGGCGGTCGCGATTGTAGCGGGGATGCTTTATGCGCTACTGCCCACGCTCGATTACATCGACTGGATGAAAATCCGCAAAACCTCGACGGTGCGCAATCCGTTTACGGGCAGCAAGATCCCCATGCGGACCGTGTTCAGCGTCTATGGCGCGTTCATGATCGTGGTGGCCGCACGCTGCGCTTGGCTGGCTATTGATACGTTACGAAACGGCCCGTCCAAGACTGAGCTTGAAATCGTGCTTGAGGCAGAGGCTGCCGCTGAGGAGGCTAAGTCATGAGCTTCGAACTTATCTCGCTCCTCGTCACGTTGTTTGTGCTCGCAGGGATCGGCACTCCCATCGGCTATTCGATCCTGCTGGCCTCGGTTGTTTATCTTGGCATCGCGGGTCTTGATGTAGCGCTCGCGGGTGAAAAAATCCTGCAAGGGTTTTACGGCAGTGCAATCCTGCTCGCCGTGCCGCTGTTCATCGTCGCCGCCAACATCATGAACGCGGGGTCCATCACGGACCGTTTGTTAAACTTCTGTGTGGCTGTCGTTGGACGGTTCAAGGGAGGGATGGGGCATGTAAATGTCGTCGCTTCGCTGATCTTTTCAGGGATGTCTGGCTCGGCTGTGGCGGATGCGGCGGGCATCGGCAAAATCATCATCTCGATGATGACCCGCAGCGGAAAATATAGCCGTGGATATGCGGCAGCAATCACCGCGGCCTCGGCCACCATTGGCCCGATCATCCCGCCGTCCATTCCGATGGTTCTTTATGCGCTGGTGTCGAATGCCTCAATCGGCGCACTGTTCCTCGCGGGCATCTTGCCGGGCCTGATCATGGGCATCGTGTTGATGGGCATGAACGGCTACCTGGCCCACAAGCGCGGGTTCGAGGTTGAAGAGACCGTGCCGTTCAAGGCCCTGCCTAAGGTCACAGCCAACGCGTTCCCTGCCTTGCTGATGCCGGTGATTCTGCTTTATGGCATCTACGGTGGCGTCACGACGCCGACCGAAGCTGCCGCCGTTGCCGCGTTCTATGCCCTGATGCTGGCTGCGCTGTTTTATCGGTCCCTGTCGTTCAAGGCGCTGTATAACGTCTTCGTGGATTCCGCGCGCTCTTCGGCCGCTGTGGGGATCGTGATTGGTGGAGCGTTTATCCTCAATTACATCGTGATCACCGAACAAATCCCGCAGACGATTTCTGCCATGCTGGAAGGTGCCGAGATCAGTCCGCTGATGTTCCTGATTATGGTGAACGTCCTCATCTTGTTGCTGGGATGTGTGCTGGATGCGACCACGATCATTCTGGTCATCGTGCCGCTGTTCATCCCGACCTGTGTCGCGCTCGAGATTGATCTGGTCCACTTCGGCGTGCTGGTTGTTGTTAACTCCATGATTGGTTTGATCACGCCGCCCTACGGTATACTGTTGTTCGTCATTAACGCGGTAACAGACATTCCCCTGCGTGAAATCATCTCAGAAATCTGGGCGTTTCTTGCAGTTCTCGTCGCCGCACTGATTGTGTTGATGCTGTCGCCTGATCTGGTGCTCTGGCTGCCGCGTCTTTTGGGCTATCAAGGCTGATGCTGACAATCCCCACACAAATCGTTGCAGGTCAGATGGCCGAAAAATTGGAGGCCATTGCCGCAGCTGGGTTTGACGCCATCGACCTGAGCCTGTCTGACGTGGCCCAATTTGACGGCCCGTTGAGCGTACTTGCGAAGATGATTGAAACAGCAGGCTTGAAAATCGCCTCGCTCGGCGCGGTGCCGTCAGGGTCCAGTGCGGCCTCGATCAAAGCCAAAATTGATATGGCCAAAGCATTGGGCATCAATACCCTGATCGTGGATGTCGCGAGACACGTGCCCGACGACCTTCCCAAATCTGGGCATGTAAGGCTTGCATTGCGCCCCACGCGTGCCGCCGAAGCTGGGGTGGTCGCATATATCACCGCGCAAAACGACCCCAACATCTGCCTCGCGCTCAACGCTTTTGAAGTCCTCGGCGATGGATCGCGTCCGGCGCGGCTGCGTGATCTGGATGGGGCGTCTGTCTTCCATGTCGCCCTTTGGGATGGGCCAGCTGCACCGATGTTGCCGGGGCAAGGCACATTGAACCTTGGCGGATTGGCGCGTGTTCTGGCGCGCGGTGGTTTTCGTGGTCCTTGGTCCGTCGGTGCTGCGCCAGAGGGGCGCGACACACTGCGCAACGCCTACCGGTCTTTGGTCACGGTCCTGTCGGATGCAGCCCAAACGGAACCCTTGTTACAGGGCGCGACCCCCGATTTACCCGCCAAAGTTCCCGCAAAGGGATTTGAGTTCATTGAGTTTGCGGTGGATGAGGCAAGTGCCACCGAAATTGAAACTGTCCTGACGTCGATGGCGTTTCGTCGCGAACGCAAGCACCGCTCAAAGCAAGTGGCATTGTGGCGACAAGGCGCTGTAAACATCGTCATTAACCGAGAAGGTGCAGGCCACGCCGCACAAGCCCTTGCGGATCACGGGCCTTGCGTGTGTGACATGGGTCTGCGGGTTCAAGACGCATCCGAGACTGTTGCGCGGGCCAAATCGCTTGGCACGCAGGATTTCACGCAAGCCGTGGGCCTCGGCGAACTCGACATTCCCGCCGTGCGCGGTGTGGGTGGCAGCGTCATTCATTTCATCGACGAACGCTCAGACCTGCACCGTGTCTGGGACATTGAATTTGAACCGGCCAGCATTGCACAGGCCACCCCACCCGCCGGACTGCGGCGCATCGATCACGTGGCGCAAACCATGCGCTATGATGAAATGCAAAGCTGGCTGCTTTACTACCTGACCACCTTCGAGATGAAGAAATCACCAATCGTCAATGTCGCCGATCCGTCAGGAATCGTGCGCAGTCAGGCGATTGAGACGCCTGAAGGCGAGGTGCGCTTGAACCTCAACGGGGCTGCGGATGCCGATACGCTTGCAGGATCCTTTGTGTCGGGGCGCCCCGGCGCGGGTGTTCAGCATATTGCGTTTCAGACTGATGACATCTTTGAAACGTCGACCTTGTTGAAGTCGTCGGGCTTCCATCGCCTCGCAATCCCGCAGAATTACTATGCGGATACACAGGCCGAATTCGGATTGGACGATGAGGCAACACAGGCGCTGCTCGCCCACAATCTGCTTTATGACGAGGACGCCGGCGGTGCCTACTTTCAGCTCTATGGCCAATCCATTTTTGACGGGTTCTTCTTTGAGATCGTTCAACGAAAGGGGCGGTATATGGGCTATGGCGCCCGCAATGCGTCGGTCAGGTTGGCTTCACAATCGCGGTCCCGATTGAAGCAAGCCTCATGAAAGCCGCATTGATCGGCAAAGGCATTGCGGCCTCCCTCACGCCTGCGTTGCACGAGGCCGAAGGGGCGGTTTTGGGGCTGGAGTACACCTATGGCCGCTACGATCTGGCGACGCCGCAGTATGCGGGTTGGTCTTTGGCAATGGCTGTGGACGCGGCACAGGCTGCGGGATGTCGCGGCGTGAATGTGACCTATCCGTTCAAGCAGGATGTCATGGCGCTACTTGATGAAATTTTGCCTCAGGCGCGCGAGATTGGAGCGGTGAATACAGTCGTCTTCGAGGGCCAAAAGCGCATTGGCCACAACACCGATTACCTTGGGTTTCGTGCAGCATTCGAGCGGGATATCAAAGGGTTGCCATATGAAACGGTTTTGCTGCTGGGCGCAGGGGGTGCAGGGTGCGCCGTTGGGCTGGCCCTGATCGACCTTGGTGCCAAGACCCTATGGGTTCACGACAAGAACCAAAAGGCAGCGCAGGACCTTACTGGCCGCTTGGCGAACTTGCGGCCCCAAACATGTTGTACGGTGTGGACCTCACAATGCGAAGTCGATGGCATCATAAACGTGACCCCCATGGGCATGGCCAGTCACCCTGGCCAAGCAATCTCGCTTAATGACGTCACGGTGCGCCGCTGGGTTGGCGACATCGTTTACTTCCCGCTGCAAACCGCCCTTTTGCATGATGCCACCCAGCGTGGGCTGCATGTGATGACGGGCGGCGGCATGGCGGTCGGTCAAGCGACAGAGACGTTCAAGCTGTTCACGGGCCGCGACCCCTATCACGCCCGCATGACACAGCATTTTCACGAGATGACACATGAGGTTTCGCCATGAGCGATGACGCAGACGCAATCCGCGCATGGTGGCGCACATCTATTATCGACATGTCCCCGGGCAAAATTGCCTTTCGCGGCCACCCGATCGAGGATTTGATCGGCAATGTGTCCTTTACCCAAATGATCTGGCTGATGACCTCCGCGCGGTTGCCGACTGCGGATGAGGCGGCGCTGCTTGAGGCCGCTTTGGTCGCGGGCGTTGATCACGGGCCGCAAGCACCATCTATAGCAGCCGCACGGATGACGGCGACTTGTGGCGTTGGCCTGAACAATGCCATGGCGAATGGGGTCAATATGCTTGGCGATGTTCATGGCGGCGCTGGTGAGCAATGCGCGGACCTTTACTACGACATCAACAAGCGGATGAAGGACGGCGCGACACTGCAAGACGCCGTGCAATCGGGTCTTGATGCGTGGCGCGCCGAGAACGGCAAGATCGTCAGCGGCTTCGGGCACCGGTTCCACAAACCAGTTGATCCGCGTACGCCCCGCCTGATGGCGCTGGTGCGGGACGCGGCCAAGTTGGGAACGGTATCTGGCCGCTACGCCGATATTGGCGAGGCTGTGCAGGCCAACCTTAGCGCCCGTAAACCGCTGGCGATGAATATCGACGGGGCAACGGCGGTCATCTTCTGCGAACTTGGTTTCCCCGCACCACTATCAAGAGGTCTGTTTTGCCTGTCCCGTTCGGTCGGAATTCTGGCGCACGCATGGGAACAAATGCAGCAGGGTGGGCGCAACAAAGGCCCGATGCCGCCAGCCTATCTGCCCAAATATGTCCCGTTATCTCAAGCGGACGACTAGCCGGCAATATGACTTCGGGCCAAAGGACATCACACCATCCCTTCGGTGCTGCGGCACTGATGAGCCTTGGTGCGTTCTTTCTGGTGGCTAATGATGCGGTGATCAAACTTTATGCAAGTGGATTGCAAACCAGCCAGATCATCGGGTTCCGTGCACTCGCAACCGTTCTCTTTTGCGTCGCACTCATGGCCAAGACGGGCTGGGCGCTTCCAAGCCTCTTGGACCGAGACCTCTTGATACGAACCGGTTTCACGATTGCAAATGTCTTTGCTTTCGTCGTCGCAGTTATTGCTTTGCCGTTTTCGTTGACATGACCAACATCTTGTTCATTGCCTTGCTGGCCCCTTTCGTTTTGTCGGAGCGTCTGACGACACTCAAAATATGTGCGATTTTGGTCGGCCTTTTGGGAGCTTGCCTTTTATTGTCAGTACAGGGTCTCGGCGTTGGCTGGCTTATCGTATTACCTGTTCTCAGTGCGCTGGCAGGTGCTGGAAGAGAGCTCTGGACGCGGAATCTGGGCCCCGAGTACAGCGCCGTTTCACTGACCCTTTATGCCGCTTTGGGCATGATCATCGTCGCCCTGACATTCGGAGTGAGTGGTTGGATTTTGATCAACCTTCTGCAATTCTTGCGGCTCTTGCAGCAGGGTGTCTTCAAGGTATCACGATGATCCTGATGACCAATGCCTTGCAAACGGGTGAAGTGTCTTTTGTTGCCCCTTTTCGTCTGACGGCCTTGGTGTGGGCTGCATGAATTGCTTGGATCCTTTTTGGTGAAAAGTTCACAACCATGGATTTGATTGGGGCCAGATGCATCGCTATTGCGCTTTTGATGTTGGGCTTGGGCGCACATTCGACACCTAAACAGCCGGACGGTGTCTAAGTTCTCGCGTGGAATGCACTGTGAATTGTAATAAATACGATAAAGTATAAGATATCATAGATTTTTAATTACCTACTATGATACTGATTTAAGCAGACATCATAAGGTGATTCCGACATGCCAAATGAAACTGGAGATCCGCTCTATTCCCTTGCGCATCTGACTTTGATCAATGCGACAGCACCCGAGCTGATCTACATCGCGGCGCGCGCGGGATATGACGCGGTGTCGCCGCGATTCATCCAGATGAACGTGCCCGGTGAATTTCGTGAAAGTCCGATTGACAAGGCGATGGTGTCGGCCACCAAGACCGCCTTGCAGACGACAGGCCTCAAGATGCTCGACATCGAACTGGCGCGCATCACCGAAGACTGCGATCCGCGTAGCTTCGAGGCGGCCTGCGAACTCGGCGGCGAACTGGGTGCAACGCGGATGATCATGTCGGCTTGGACGCCCACCCGCGATGACCGGAATTTTATCGTCGATTGCTACGCCGAAACCTGTGAAGTCGCCGCCCCCTATGGGCTATCTGTCGATCTCGAATTCCCCAGCTTCAGCCGTTTGCGCACGCTGGATGAGACCCTTGATATCGTGCGCGCCGCCGATCAGCCCAACGGCGGCATTTTGGTTGATACTCTGTATCTGCACCTCAGCCGCGTTGACCTTGCCGAGCTTCTGCATGTCCCTGCCGAGCTCTTGAATTTCCTCCACATCTCGGACGCTTTGCCCGGCATTGCGGATACGCGTGAGGGGATGATCCAACTGGCGCGCGATGCGCGTTTGTACCCCGGCGAGGGCTGCATTGATTTCGCAGGCATTATCGAACGCATGCCGCCCATCGATTATTCGATTGAACTTCCCAATCAATCCCGTGTCACCGAACTCGGCTTTGAAGAACACGCACGGCGGTGTTTGCAACACGCCAAACGCACCTTCGGCCATGTTCGGTCCGAACGGCGCACCCATCCTATTCCCCCACAAGAAAGCACACAGACCGATGGCCAAAGAGCTTACTGACGAAGACCGTCAACTGACGGCAGACATGATCGAGCGCGCCCGCGCCGCGATGGCAGAAATCGAAGACTGGTCGCAGGCCGATCTGGATCGGCTTTCACAGGCAATTGCGTGGTATGCGGGGAATGAAGCCACATTCACGCGACTGGCCGAACAAGGCGTCGACGAAAGCGGGATTGGAGACCGTGCGGGTCGTCCTGCCAAACGCTTCAAAATCCAGATGGTGCTTCGCGACGTGTTGCGCACGCCGTCCACGGGTGTGGTTGAGGTGGATGAGGCCAAAGGTTTGGTCAAATACGCCAAACCCGCCGGCGTGATTGCCTCGCTGATCCCGATGACAAACCCCGCGATGACGCCGCCTGTAACGGGCGTAGCATCGGCCAATGCGCGCAACGCGGTGATCTTTTCGCCCCATCCGCGCACCGCTGGCACGACCTTTGAAATGGTCGAAATGATGCGCAAGGCCTGCGAGGCAGTGGGTGCGCCTGCCGATCTGTTTCAGGCGGTTCGCCACCCGTCTATACCGATGACCCAGCACTTGATGGAAGAATGCGATCTGACGCTGGCGACAGGCGGCAAACCCATGGTGAAAGCCGCCTATACTTCGGGTCGTCCTGCGTATGGCGTGGGTGCGGGCAATTCGTCCATCGTAATTGATGAGACTGCGGATTTGGATATCGCGGCGCAAAACACCCGCATCTCCAAAACCTCCGACTTCGGGTCAGGCTGTTCGGCGGATGGCAATATCATCATTCAGAAGTCCGTTTATGAAGGTGTGGTCGCGGCACTGCAGGCTGAGGGCGGTTATCTGTGCTCTATCGAAGAAAAGGCGCTGCTTGAGGCTGCGATGTGGGATGAAAAAGGCAACCGAACCTTCCCGACCATCGCCTGCAAGCCACAGCAGACGGCAGATGTTGCTGGGTTCAAAGTGCCAGAGGATTGCAAGTTCCTGATGGTGGAAAATCAGGGGCAGATCGGGCCTGAGCACAAATTCAGCAAGGAAAAGCTGACGACTGTTATGGCGCTGTATCACTTTGATACATTTGCCGACGCCCTCGACACCGTGCGCCAGATTTATGCCACGGGCGGCATCGGCCATTCCTGCGGTATCTACAGCCACAACGACGACAATATTGACGCGCTCGCACGAGTTGCGCCCGTCAGCCGGATGATGGTGCGTCAGCCGCAATCCAAGGCGAATGCGGGGTCATGGACCAACGGTATGCCGATGACCAGTTCGTTGGGCTGCGGCATCTGGGGCGGCAATATCACCAACGAAAACGTCACCATGAAACATATGATGAATTACACTTGGGTCGCACGGCCCATCGCCGAGGATCGTCCCAGCGAGGAAGAGCTTTTTGGTGAATTCTACGGACAGGAGATCGCATAATGGACGGCACCAAAGTAGACGGCAAAACTGTCGCAGAACATATTGTTGACTTTCTGGGGCGACGGAATGTCGAACACGTCTTTGGCCTGTGCGGACACACCAATATCGCCGTTCTGGCTGCGCTGGCCGAAAGCCCGATTGATTTTATCACCGTGCGCCACGAACAAATCGCGAGTCATGCGGCGGACGCCTATGCGCGGGTCACGGGGCGGGCTTCGGTGGTGCTGTCGCACCTCTCGCCGGGCCTGACAAACTGCGCCACAGGTGTCGCAAACGCAGCACTTGATTGCATTCCGATGGTGGTGATCGCAGGCGACATCCCGACGCATTACTACGGCAAACACCCCCACCAAGAGGTGAACCTGCACGCCGATGCGGCCCAATGGGAAATCTACCGCCCCTTCGTGAAACGCGCGTGGCGGGTGGATCGTGCAGACCTTATGGCGGAAATTCTGGAAAAGGCGTTCCACCTTGCGGAATCCGGCCAACCCGGCCCTGTGCTCGTCAACGTGCCGATGGATATCTTCAGCGCAGTCATCCCATCCGACACCTTTGATCGCACTGCAAAGAACACCCAGACTCTCGTCAAGCCATCACTGGATGACGAGACAGCCCACCAGATTGTGAGTGGTCTGGCCGCGGCGACGGATCCCGTCGCCTATATCGGCGGCGGGATTCTACTGGCGCAAGCCAGTCAAGAAATGGAAGATTTCGCCACCCACATGAGCCTGCCCATTGCTCATTCCCTGATGGGCAAGGGCGCTGTGCGCGACGATCATCCTCTGGTTATGGGGATGACGGGCTTCTGGGGCACCGAATTGGTGAACCAAACCTGCCTGAACGCGGATGTTGTCTTTGCCGTTGGCACGCGCTTTAAAGAGGCCGATTGTTCCAGCTGGTATCCCGGTTACACCTTCAACATCGGGGCCGAGGGTAACGATACCAAAGTCATTCACATCGATATCGAACCCCAAGAAATTGGCCGCAATTACCCGACCGAAATCGGTGTCGTTGCCGATGCTAAAGCCGCCCTGCGCGTGCTGAACCGTGTCGCACGCGAGATGTATCCCGACGGGTTTGATCGCACGGACAAAAAAGCCGAGATCGCCAAATTCCGCGAGACGTTCAAAGCATCCAACGCCGACATGCAGACATCAACCGCCTTCCCGATGATGCCTGAACGCATTCTGGCCGACACGCGCACCGCGTTGCCCGACGATGCGATCATCACCACGGACGTAGGCTGGAACAAGAACGGTGTGGGCCAACAATTCGACATCCTAACACCGGGGTCGATCCTGACACCGGGCGGCTTTGCCACCATGGGCTTTGGCCCTCCCGCGGCGATTGGTGCGAAACTGGCCGCGCCCGATCGCGTGGTTCTTTCGCTGGTCGGTGATGGCGGCTTTGGCCAGAATCCGTCGATGCTTGCAACGGCTGTAGAACTCAACCTCGGGATCGTCTGGCTGGTGATGAACAACAATGCGTTTGGGACCATCGCAGGCCTGCAAAAGGCGCACTACGGCCTCACCTATGGCACGACGTTCCCGGGCAGTGCAGCGGCGCCGACCAACGGGCCGGGCTACGCCGAGATTGCGCGTGCTTACGGTGCCGAGGGCATCCGCATTTCGTCCGCCGATGAATTGCTCCCCGCGTTGCAGGCCGCCATTGCCAGCGGCAAGCCCACGGTGTTGGATGTCCCTATGATCAACAACCCGACGCCGACGACAGGGCATTGGAATATCCTCGACATCTATTCCCCTGACAAAGACGTCAGCCACATATCGACATAAGAAAGCCGCGCTATGCAGAACCCCAAGAACCGCTTTAAGTCAGCCATTGCAGATCAAAGGCGGCAATTGGGGGTCTGGAACACCATTGGCGGCAACACCGTGCCCGAACTTCTGGGCGGGGCGGGCTTTGATTGGGTGTTGGTAGATTGCGAACACGCTGCCATCGAAACGATCGAGGTTCTGCCCGCCCTTCAGGCCATCGGACAAACTCCCGACACCTCCGCCGTGGTGCGCGTTGCGTCCAACGATGCGACCCTGTTCAAACGGGTTCTGGATTTGGGCGCGCAGACGGTCATGGTCCCTTACGTGCAGACCGCAGATGAGGCAGCCGCCGCCGTTCATGCGATGCGGTATGGCCCGCAAGGGATGCGCGGCATGGCGGGCATGACCCGCGCCACACGCTACGGCAAGATCGATAATTACTACGACGAGGCCGAAGACGATCTGTGCCTGATAGTGCAGGTTGAAACCCTGACCGGCCTTGAGAATTTGGATGCCATTGCCAAAACAGACGGTGTGGATGCAGTGTTCATCGGCCCCGCCGACCTCAGTGCAAGTATGGGCCTGCGTGGGCAAATGACCCACGTCGATGTTGACGCCGCCGTCAGCGATGCAATCAAACGTTTGGTTGATTTGGGTGTGCCTGCGGGCGTCATGGCGCTCGCCCCTGATGTCGCAGACCGATACCTAAACCTAGGCGCAAATTTTGTAGCCGTTGCGGTGGATTTGGTGGTTCTGGCAGACGCCATTTCCCACATTAGAACCCGTTTCAATTGAGCTAGGTCTGCTTGCTCGCCGTATTGGAAAATGTAAAGATTGATCTAATCGCTGCAATTGGGCGAGTGAACAAAGCCACCCGCCCGAGACTCAGATGTCGATATTCTCAGCAATACTAAACGCATCTTTTAGTTCGACACCCAAGTATCGCGCCGTGCTGTCGACTTTTGTATGGCCAAGTAGCAATTGAACCGCGCGGAGGTTACCCGTTTTGCGCTAGATTTCAGCGGCTTTCGTCCGGCGCATCGAATGAGTGCCATAACCGCTCGGTTCCAAGCCAATAGAGACAACCCAGCCCCGCACCAACCTCCCGTACTGTCGAGTTGAGATATGAGGGCGATCGTGGAAGCGACTGGGAAACATAAACGGACACCCAATCATTTCTTGAGCTTTCGCCCAATTAGCCAAGGTTTCCCGTGTGTTTTCTGCCAGTTCAAACTGCACTGGCTTGTTTGTTTTGCTTTGCACAACAGACAAACGTTCGCGAACCCTATCGTCCCTAATTATGTGTTTCAGCGCAGCCCCATAGGAGTGAATTTAATCGGTAACTTCAAACAAAGGAGTCAGTCCTTTGGATCACTTTCATACATGTATTCCCGGGTAGGCGGCAGTCCAGATGGTCCCCAAACTCGTTTTGAGGCAAGTGTTTGAAACAAATGCACCGAGCCTCGATCAAAACCTCGCACAAACAAAGCAAAATAAAGTAGCCAAAGCCGAACTACACTCTCACCGACCATCTCATTGGCTTGTTCGCGGTTCTCCCATAAGCGGTCGTGCCAGTGGACGAGTGTTTTATGGTAATGCGGACGCAGGGCTTCGGTGTCCTGCACTTCAAAACCTTTGCGCTCCAAACTGGACAGTGTACGGCCGATATAATCGAGTTCGCCACCGGGGAAAATGTATTTTGTGATTGCCTTCATATAACCAGTGGGCCGGTCAAATTCTGAAAGGTCCAGCGTCGCCTTTCGGGTGATTGCGTGGTGCAGAACCAACCCCCGACGCTTAAGCATTTCATGAATTTTCTCAAAATAAATGTCATGGTTAATGCGACCAATATGTTCAAAAATCCCGATCATCGCGATTTTATCATAATGATCTGTTTCCTCAAGATCGCGAAAGTCACTCAATTCAACGGTCACAACGTCGCTCAAACCGCGCGTTTTTATGGTTTCGTTGGCCAAATCGCACTGTTGCTGTGACAGGGTGACACCCTTGACGGTAACCCCGTAGTGTTCCGCTGCATGGCAGGCCAAGGCGCCCCAACCACATCCAATATCCAGCATTTTCTCGCCCGATTTCAAACGCAGCTTTTTACAAATATGATCCAGCTTATCGAATTGCGCCTGATGAATGTCGTTATTCCAATCCCGAAAATAAGCGCAAGTATAGACCATATTGTCGTCCAAAAAAAGTTTGTAAAAATCGTTGGATACGTCATAGTGAAACTGGATCATATCCTTGTCTCTTCGAGTTCTATCAAGCCAACTTGTGAAAAACGCCCGCTGCTGAAAAGCTTTATCTCGGTTGAATAGAAATGGCAAAAGGGCTTTCAGCAGTTTAGCCTTGCTATAAGTCTTGAAAAACCGCTTGATGCTCACGTGATCTGTCGCCAACATTAGCTCCAAGGGTGATACGTCCTTGATCACCACATCACCGTTTCCGTATAGACCAAATACTGTTGCAATACCGGGACTGAGTAGTAACCGCCGTACTGCATCAGGAGAGGTAATGATAACCTCGATATTCTCTTTTTTACTACGCTGGAATTCAAAAACCGAACCATCCCACAAACGCAGTGTTACATCGGCCTTAACCGAAGCCATAGATTCTTCGATCAGCGCCTTTATTTCGTTGACTTGTCTACTCACTTGTATTTTCCCGTATGATGTGGAGGCAACCACAACCTACGTGTCACATCGCGGACGGTAGTATGGCTGTTACTTGAACAATTCTGGTGTAAGTTTGTGCCATTCTTTCATCGCTTACAAGGGAGTGTTGCTGCCCAATGCTGATTGTGGGAGTTGCTCGTTGTAGAGCCAGGCATAGGGGTGCAGAGTGGCTTCCAGTTCGTCGCCAGATCGGAATGAGGTGGCTTTGAAGCACGTCCTCAACCCTGCCGTTGAACCGCTCGACCATGCCATTGGTTTGAGGTGATCTGGGTGGCGCCAGGCGGTGTTCGATGTCCAGTTCAGTGCAGAGCCGGTCGAACTCGTGCCGCCCCTTTGCTACCCGTTTGCGCAAACCAAACTGGCGGTCGGTGAACTCTTTTCCGTTATCTGTGAGAATGGTGCGGATGCGGATCGGACAGGCGCGTTCAAGATCACGCAGGAAGCGGCGGGCGTTGGTCGCCATATTGTTGTTGTAGATGCGGACAATAATCCAGCGCGTGGCTCGCTCAATTGCGACGAACATATAGCGGCGGGAGGTCTGGTTCTCCATCTGCGGCAGGTACTTTACGTCTATGTGGATGTATCCCGGCTCGTATGCCTTGAAGCCGCTGTGCTTGGGCCGGGCGTCCTTTGCCTTTAGATCGCGCAGATTACCAGCGCCGTGCCGACGCAGGCAACGACCCAGTCCTGACCGCGAGACATCCGGGTTCAGGAACTCCCGCACTACAGCCAGCAGGTCATCCAGCGACACAAGCAGTGTCCTGCGCAAAGAAACCGCTACAGCTTTCTTTTGGGGTGCGGTTGAGGCATCCTAAGGTCACGGGAATTGATCTGCCCGAACGTGCGGTGTGCACGCAAACGCGCAAGGAACGAGTTTTGACATGACAATGATTGATCTGAATTCTGATCTTGGCGAGGGCTTCGGTCCTTGGGCGATGGGCAATGATGCCGACATGTTGTCGATAGTGACTTCGGCCAATGTCGCTTGCGGTGGCCATGCCAGCGATCCAGAAACGATGTATCGCACGCTGGAACTGGCACGCGACAATGGTGTCAGCGTCGGGGCGCATCCGGGATTTGCTGATCTAATCGGGTTCGGGCGGCGTGAAATCCCGATGCCCGTGGCAGACATTGGCCGGATATGTGCGGCCCAAATTGGGGCGCTGATGGGGATTGCGGCGCAGGCGGGTGTTCGTGTAGCGTATGTAAAACCGCATGGCGCCCTTGGAAATCTTGCGGCTAGGGATCGCGCGGTTGCGGATGCGATTGTTGGGGCTGTCCAAAAGATTGATCCGACCCTCGCGATGTTGGCGATTTCGAGCACGCAAAGTGAACAGGCCGCACGCGCTGCCGCTGTGCCCGTCTTTTCGGAGGTTTTTGCAGACCGCGGGTATTTGCCATCGGGCCAATTGGTGCCGCGCGGGCAAGACGGCGCCATGATCCATAATGCGAAGGAGGCCGCGGATCGGCTGATTTCCTTCCTCGACACGGGGTTGATGCCTGTCGTTGGTGGCGCGCCGATAAAATTAGCCGCTCAATCGATCTGTGTGCATGGCGATAGCCCTGATGCTGTTCATATGGCGCGCGAAATCCATGGGCGTTTGTCGGCGCACGGCGTTCAAATCACCAGCTT
>Ga0209557_1000747_pt1 | contig 18749 bp, 15 predicted proteins | sample SaaInlV_120m_DNA_4_FD_184672 | JGI IMG/M metagenome (GOLD analysis project Ga0209557, IMG submission 184672) | Marine microbial communities from expanding oxygen minimum zones in the Saanich Inlet - Saanich Inlet SI074_LV_10m_DNA (SPAdes) (version 2) | ecosystem: Environmental > Aquatic > Marine... | reverse complement strand
GGCAACGTCGGGATTGGAGACACAACTCCTTCTTACAAGCTTGATGTAGCTGGAACTATTAGAGCAACAGGTGATGTAATAGCTTTTTCAGACGTAAGAGTTAAAGAGAATATTAAAACAATAAAAAGTTCTTTAGATAAAGTTAGTAGACTTAGAGGTGTTGAATTTAACAAGATAGGAGAAGACGAAAAATCTATTGGTGTTATTGCACAAGAAATAGAAAAGGTTATCCCAGAGGTTGTTAAAACAGACGATGAGGGTATGAAGTCAGTTGCTTACGGTAACATATCTGGATTACTAATAGAAGCAATAAAAGAATTAAAAGCGGAAGTTGATTTATTAAAATCAAAACCGTGTAACTGTAATTGTAAAAAATAATGGCGTTACCAATTGGAGGAACTATATCGGCAAGTATGATAAATACAGAGTCTGCAACAGTAAGCACTAACAATGCCCCACTGTCTGGAAACAGTAGTACGCCACAAGCAGGTTCTTTAGTAAAAAGATATGACGATGCAACGCCTACACCCGTAAATCAAGTAGCTCCTCACGCTTACTCTGAATTTTATGGTAAATCATTTACGTCTCCTGACATACCTTGTGGAACAAGCGGTACTTTAAGCGCAGGTAGTGGTAACGGATATTTTGAAGCAACAATAGAAAGTAATAATTCAATAGGAGCTATTTTAGTATATTTTTACCCGCAAGGTGTGCCAGATGGGGTTGCTTATGAGTTTGATGGTACAACATATAATGATTTAACTTCAAATACGTATGGATATGCAGCAGGAACGGGTAATAACTTAAATATTGTAGGTGATGATGATATTTCAAGCTGTAATGCTTCTACTTTAGTAGCTAACAGCCCTTATACATTAAATACTTCTGTATGGAATGGTAGTTCTTTTGGTTTAAACGGAGGCACAACAACTGTTGTAACTACTAATGTAAATTTAAATGGAACAAGCGCGGGCATTTTTTATACGTTAGTAATTCCTAAACCAAATTCAACACCTACAACTGGGACTTTAAAAGTAGTAGGACCTTGTTCAGGGACTGGATGGAACGTAAAAGTACTATGCCCTGCAACATTGCCTTCTTTTACAACAAACAGTGTTAATAGTACTTTCCAAGGATCTTGTTGTGCTACCCAGAATCAAACATATTATTTTGCCAGAAATTGCTCAGGTAGTTTTGTAGTTGACACAAATACTTTACCACAAGTAGGTAATTTTGTTTTTTCTAACAGCACAGGGGCTACGGCTTTATCAAATGGATACTATAGAATTACTTCTAATACATCTATATACGTTCAAAATGGAGTGGTTAGTTCTATAAGTACTGGTTGTACAAGTTGTGTTATTAGTTTTAGTTCTTCTACAAGACAAACTACAGTAGCGAGTGTTTGTTCTGCTTCATTAAATCAAACTTATTATCATACTGGATCTGCTCCAGGACCAACTGTTGGTGATATATGCTATAGCAATTCTGCTGGTACAACTATTTTATTACAAGGTTACTATTTAAGTCAATCGACATCAACTTATATATATATATTCGGAACTAATGGTGTTGTAAGTTCAGTTGGTACTTGTGCATCATTAACTGCTTTTGATAGTTCTACTCGTTACAAAAACGCTTGTGGAGAAACATTAGATCAAATTTATTATCACGATGGAAGTAGTCAATTACCTGCAAATGGGGATACGTGTTATAGCGATTCTGCGGGTACAACTACATTACTTGCTGGGCAAAGAGCAGATACTGCTTTTGGAATTTACATTGTAAATAGTAGTGGGGTTGTAACATCAAAAGCTTTATGTCCATAAAATTAATAAATAAATAAATACTAACTTTACAAAAAATAAAATCAATGGCAGTTATTTACAAATGGGATATCCCAACAATGAACGCTCACATTCAATCAGAAGGTAAAGACAATGTAATATATACAGTACATTACAGATACACAGGTTCTGAAGAGTCTGGAGGAGTTACTTACTCATCAACTAATATTGGAACGCAAAGTTACACGTATGTAGCAGGAGAACCTTTTACGCCTTACGAAAATACAGAAGCTTTTGAAGCTGTAGTTATTGGGTGGTTAGAAGGGTCTTTAGATGTTCCTTCAATGCAAGCTTCTATTGCAGCGAATATACAATCTCAGATTGTACCAGTAAACGAAGATTTGTATTTTACTTGGCAAAATCCACCTGCACCTGTTCCACCAGTTGAACAAGAGAAAGAAGTACAGGAAGATGCTACTGAAGACTAAATAATAATTTGTATATTTGTATATAAATTTAATCTAAAATAATCTAAAATGTCAAAAAATTTAACACCAGAAGAGTTACAGAATTTACAAGCTCTTAATCAGGAATTTACTCAAGTAAAACTAAAGTTAGCCGATTCAGTTTATCAACAAGTTTTATTTACTAAAGACCTGGACACAATAAGAGGAAAGTTTTCGTCTGTTGAAAAAGAGTTGTCAGAAAAGTATGGAGCTAATTCTGTTATTGATTTAGCAACTGGAGAAGTAAAAGAAAATAAACCAGCTGAAACAGCAGAGGTTATAGAATAAAAATAATATTTATGGCAAGAATTAGCAATACATCATCATATCCAATAATAGCTCCAGACGGTGCTGACTATTTTATATTGACTGATGCTGAAAATGATAATGCAACAAAAAACTGTTCTATAAGTAACCTACAAGCTTACCTAGGCGTAGATACAGTTAAAGTTTCTGTATCAATTTCATCAGCTAACTTGCAAGTTTTATCAACTCCATATACAATTATAGCCTCACCTGGTGAAGGATATACATATGACATTACAAATGTTTCTGTGTTTATGGATTTTAACACTACTGTTTTTGATTTTTCTTCGGATGCTAGTTTAAAAATAGGATCTTATGTTGCTGGTACAATACCACAATCGATATTAAATTCAACATCAGATGTAGTGTATAAAATACAACCTGTTAGCGGCATATTAGCTGCTGACACACCTATAACTTTATCGGGTGGAAATGCTACAACTGGAGATGGTACTCTTTACATAAATATTACTTACAGAAAATTAAAATTAGATTCTACATTTTAATTAAATGGATATTAGAAAAATTTCTATAGGAGCAGACTATAAGTCTAGTGCTATGCATTACATAGCTGGACAGGAAGTTCTTGGGGGAAATTATAAAATTCATTTAATTCAAAAAGAAGCAAATATAAATTCTTATAAAATTTGGATTGAAAGATCTAATGAAGTTTTTTTGTGGAAAGAATTTAATTCTAATATTCCTATTTCAATCGAATATAATATAAATTTCTAATGAAGTCACCTTTTTATTTCATTGTAAAACCTTACAATGGAAGAAGGTATGATAATATAAAAAAGATAGGGGATGTGAACTTAATAATGAGTTCGTCCAAAGAAGATCATACCGTTTCCAATAGGTTTGCAAAAGTTGTCAGTACCCCAATAAACTACACGGGAGAAATTACTCCAGGAGATATTCTGTTGGTCCATCATAATGTTTTTAAATTTTATAATGATATAAAAGGTCGTCAAAAAAGCGGTAAAAGTTTTTTTAAAGATGATTTATTTTTTATAGAAGAGGATCAATTTTTTATGTTTAAACATAAAGATAAATGGAAATGTCATTCTAAATATGTAATGATAAAACCAATATTAAAAAAAGATTCTTATATTAAAGGTTCTAATACTGAAGAACCATTAACTGGTATTATAAAATACATAAATTCTGAGCTATTAGAAAAAGGATTAAAGGAGGGTGATACTATTTGTTTTCAGCCTGAAAGTGAATATCCTTTTATTGTAGAAGAAGAAAAACTGTATAGGATGTTTACTAATAATATAACTATGGTTTTATAATATGGACGTTAAAGAAATAAAGCTACAGATAATAAAAGCAGGAGAAAAAGCTGTTATGCAACTTATTAAGGTTGCTGAAGAGCATATTATTAAATATGGAGAAGATGATGAGTTAGCAGCTGATAAATTAAAAAATGCAGCAGCAACAAAAAAACTAGCAATATTTGATGCTTTTGAAATATTAACTAGAATAGAAGAAGAAAAAAATATAATAGAAGGAATTAACAAACCAACGAATAATAAGTCTCAAGGATTTGCAGAAAGAAGATCAAAATAGCTTATATGTAAAATTACCAAACTACATACCCAAAAGTATTGTTACAAATAAAAACAAGGCTAAGACTTGGGAGTACGGGTATAATGAAAAATATAATGTTGTTGTAATATCTAAAAATGGAAAAATAGGAGATGTTATTTCTATAAATGGTTTAGCAATTGGGTTACCTGAAAAACCAAAAAAAGTATACAAAAGATCTGAAACCAAAGCGGAACAATATTGGGAATCTTTTGAAGTTCCTTCTTTGCTTAAAAAAATACCAACAATATTTCAATGGAATCAAACCTCGCCTAATTTTAAAAATCAGTGGGTAGAATATATTGAGTCGGAGTTTGATAAAAGAGATGAAGGTTTTTGGTTTATGAACAACGGTAAGCCTACATATATTACTGGCTCTCATTATATGTATTTGCAGTGGACTAAAATTGATATTGGATTACCAGATTTTAGAGAAGCAAATAGAGTTTTTTATATTTATTGGGAAGCTTGTAAAGCAGATAAAAGAAGCTTTGGTATATGCTATTTAAAAATTAGACGTTCTGGATTCTCATATATGGGTAGTGAAGAATGTGCTAATATAGCTACAATATCTAAAGATTCTAGGATAGGTATTTTATCTAAAACAGGGGCTGATGCAAAAAAAATGTTTACTGACAAGGTAGTTCCTATATCTAATAATTATCCTTTCTTTTTTAAACCAGTTCAAGATGGTATGGATAAGCCTAAAACAGAATTAGCTTATCGTGTACCAGCGTCAAAGATTACTAAAAAAAATATGTATGAAGAAGACGATGAACAGATAGAAGGATTGGATACGACTATTGATTGGAAAAACACAGGAGACAACTCTTATGATGGTGAAAAATTAAAGCTACTTGTACACGATGAAAGTGGTAAATGGGAAAAACCAAGTAATATTTTAAATAACTGGAGGGTAACAAAAACTTGTTTACGATTAGGTAGTAAAATTATAGGAAAGTGTATGATGGGATCTACATCTAACGCACTAGACAAGGGTGGTAACAACTTTAAAAAATTATATAACGATTCTTCTACAAATCAAAGAAACTCAAATGGTCAAACTAAAAGTGGGTTATATTCCCTTTTCGTCCCAATGGAGTATAATATGGAGGGGTTTATTGATATTTATGGTATGCCAGTTTTAGATAACCCGAAAATACCCAAGCTGGGTATTGATGGGGAAATGATTAATAAAGGTGCTATTACCTATTGGCAAAATGAGGTAGACTCTTTAAAAAATGATGCAGATGCGTTAAATGAATTTTATAGACAATTTCCAAGAACAGAGTCACACGCATTTAGAGATGAAAGCAAACAGTCTTTATTTAATCTAACAAAAATATATCAGCAAATAGATTATAATGACTCTTTAATAAAAGACAGGTTTTTAACTAGAGGTAATTTTACTTGGAAGAATGGAGTTAAAGATGGAGAAGTTTTATGGAGTCCAGATACTAGGGGTAGATTTTTAATTTCCTGGACACCTAAAAAACAATTACAAAATAATAGTTATATTAAGAACGGTAGAAAGTTTCCAGGTAATGATCATATAGGTGCATTTGGTTGTGACAGCTATGATATATCAGGAACTGTAGGTGGTGGTGGATCTAATGGCGCTCTTCACGGAGTAACTAGATTTAATATGGATGACGCTCCTAGTAATGAGTTTTTTTTAGAGTATGTAGCTAGACCACAGACTGCTGAGATATTTTTTGAAGAAGTATTAATGGCTTGTGTTTTTTATGGTATGCCTATTTTAGTTGAAAATAATAAACCTAGATTATTATATCATTTTAAAAACAGAGGTTATAGAGGTTATAGTATTAATAGACCTGATAAAGCATATAACAAATTATCAAAAACAGAAAAAGAGCTAGGAGGTATACCAAACTCTAGTGAGGATGTTAAGCAATCGCACGCTGCGTCTATAGAATCTTACATAGAAAAATATGTAGGAATTGATTTTAGTGGAGATTATAGAGACCCTGATTTAATTGGAAATATGTATTTTAGTCGTACTTTAGAGGATTGGGCTAGGTTTGATATAAACAATAGAACTAAGTTTGATGCAACAATTAGTTCTGGATTAGCTTTAATGGCTATACAAAAGCATTTGTATCAAGCCGTTAAAAAAGAGTCAAAAATAAAGTTTAACTTTGCAAGATATGACAATAAGGGAAGTTACAGCAAAATTATAAGGTAAATGCAAGATGTAAAAATAGACATTAATCCTATGGGTTTTCCAAGTCAGTTTGTTTCTGATTCAACAAAGAAAACGCTAGAGTTTGGATTACAAATAGGGCAAGCCATACAATACGAATGGTTTAGAAAAGACGGAAATACAAATAGGTTTTATAATCAATGGGGAGACTTTCATAGGTTAAGACTTTATGCTAGAGGAGAACAGTCTGTATCTAAATATAAAAACGAATTAGCAGTGGATGGTGATTTAAGTTACTTAAATCTTGACTGGACTCCTGTTCCTATAATTCCAAAGTTTGTAGATATTGTTGTTAATGGAATGTCAGACAGGATATTTCAGGTAAAAGCATATGCACAAGACGCTATGTCTATGGATAGAAGGAATGAATATCAGCGTATGATAGGTGCTGATATGGCTTCTAAAGAATTAATTACACAAGTAAATAAAGACTTTGATGTTAATGCTTTTTCTAGTAATGTAGATGAGTTGCCTAACGATAGTGAGGAACTGGCTTTACATATGCAGATGAAATATAAGCCATCAATAGAAATAGCAGAAGAAGAAGCTATAAATACTGTGTTTGAAGAAAATAGGTATTTAGAAATAAAAAGACGTTTAGATTACGATCAAACAGTTTTAGGTATTTCTGTAGCTAGACATTCTTTTTTACCTGGAGATGGAATAAAAATAGATTATGTAGATCCAGCTAATTTAGTTTACAGCTATACTGAAGATCCTCATTTTAAAGATTGTTTTTATTGGGGTGAAATTAAAACACTACCAATAATTGAATTAAAGAAAATAGATCCAACTCTTACCAAAGAGGATATGGAAGAAATTTCTAAATATAGTCAAAGCTGGTATGATTATCACAATACATCTCAGTTTTATAATAATAGTTTATTTAGCAAAGATAGTGCTACAGTTTTGTTTTTTAATTACAAGACCACAAATACATTTACTTACAAAAAGAAAATTAACAATGTAGGTGCTGAAAAAGTTATTGAAAAAACAGATGAATTTAATCCTTCTGTTGAAATGATGGAGGAAGGGAAGTTTAAAAAAGTTTCTAAAACTATTGACGTATGGTATGAAGGAGTTATGGTTATGGGTACTAATATTATGCTAAAGTGGAAAATGGCAGAGAATATGGCACGACCACAATCGGCTAGTCAAAATGTATATCCAGAATTTATAGCTTGCGCACCTAGAATGTATAAAGGTGTTGTTGAATCTTTAGTAAGACGAATGATAACGTTTGCTGATTTAATTCAAATTACACATTTAAAACTACAGCAGGTATTATCTAAAGTTGTTCCTGATGGTGTCTTTATAGATGCAGATGGATTAAACGAGGTTGACCTTGGCAATGGAGCTGCTTATAATCCAGAAGATGCATTACGAATGTATTTTCAAACAGGTTCTGTTATAGGTAGAAGCTATACTCAGGATGGAGATTATAATCAGGCTAAAGTTCCAATTCAACAATTAACAGCTAGTTCTGGTCAATCTAAAATACAAAGTTTAATAGGTACATATAATCATTATTTGAATATGATGAGAGATGTAACTGGATTAAACGAAGCTAGAGATGGATCTTTACCTAATGAAAATTCATTGGTAGGATTACAAAAAATGGCTGCACTAAATAGTAATACAGCTACAAGACATATTTTACAAGCAGGTTTAAGTATTACTCAAAATTTAGCAACTGCATTGTCATCAAGAATAGCTGATGTTTTAGAGTATGCTGATTTTAAAGAAGAGTTTATAAATCAAATCGGTAAATACAATGTATCTGTATTAAATGAAATAACAAATTTATATTTAAGTGACTTTGGTATTTTTATTGAGGTAACTCCTGACGAAGAAGAAAAAGCAATGTTAGAAAAGAATATTCAAATGGCATTGCAAAGAGACTCTATAAATCTAGAGGACGCTATTGATATTAGAGAGATTAAAAATTTAAAGGTTGCAAATCAAGTTCTTAAATTAAAAAGAAAAAGAAAACAAGCGGCAGAAGAAAAATCAAAAGCAGCAGCAGCTCAACAGCAAGCTCAAATAAATCAACAGTCTCAGCAAATGGCAGCACAGGCGGCTATGCAAAAACTGCAAGCAGAAACTCAAGCTAAAGTTCAATTACAACAAAGCGATATGCAATTTCAAGTTCAGAAAATGCAAGGAGAGGCTTCTATAAAATCAGAGCTTATGAAATTAGAGTTTGATTTACAAATGAAACTTAAAGGTGTTGAAGTGGATGCAATGTCTAAAAGAGAGGATCAGAGAGAAACTGCAAAAGCTAAGAGAATAAGTCAAGCAAATACTGAACAATCAAAATTAATACAACAACGTAAAAATAATTTAGCTCCAGTTAATTTCGAATCTAAGGAAGATAGCTTAGATGGTTTTGATTTAGCGGAGTTTGAACCAAGGTGATAATATTATGCAAAAATTAAGTGGTCCTCAATTAAATCAAGTTCGTGAGGACTTTAATAATAGGGTTGAAAAGAAAAGTATTTTAGGTAAAAGTAAAAAAATTATATGGACATATAAACGTAGATATGGTAACATATAGTTCCTAAAATAATATATTTAAATAAATGTTAACTTTACAAAAATAAAATCAAATGGAATTCAAACAAGTAAAAGAGGTTTCTCCAATAGAAGAGAAATCAACACAAGAAGTTGAACAGAATCTTTTAGATAAGCACGAAGAAAGTTTAAAAGTATCTGATGTCAATCAAAATGTTTCAGAAACAAATAACGTTGTAGAAGAAACAATAGTAGAAGAAAATAAGGTAGAACAGGATATTGCTGATTTACCAGAAATAAAAGATGAGGATGTACTTTCTTATATTAAAGAAAGATATAATAAAGATATTTCTTCAGTAGATGAATTGTTTTCTCAACAACAAGAAAATAGTCCATTGCCTGATGAGGTTTCTAAATATCTAGATTTTAAAAAAGAAACAGGTAGAGGGTTTGAAGATTTTATCAAAGCTAATAGAAGTTATGATAATTTAGAAGATGATCAAGTGCTTAAAGAGTATTATTCTTTAACTGAATCGGATTTAGATTCTGAAGATATTGAATATCTTATGGAAGATAAATTTGGATATGATGAAGATGTGGATGATGATAGAGATATAAAGAAAAAAAATATATCTAAAAAAAGAGAACTTGCAATAGCTAAGAAATATTTAAGTAAGCTATCGGAAACATATAAAACTCCTCTTGAGTCAAGCGGGGGTTCGTATTCGGAAGAACAACTTAAAGAAATCAGCGCTTACAAGGAATATGTTCAAAAGGCTCAAACTGAAGTAGAGTCCAACAAAAGAAAGTCTGAGTACTTTCAGAAAAAAACAGATGAGGTTTTTAGCTCCGAGTTCAAAGGTTTTGAGTTCAAGGTTGGAGATAAAAATGTAATTTATTCATCTGGTGATGCAAATGAGATTAAGTCAAAACAAGTTAATGTACAGAGTTTTATAAACCAGTACGTAGGCGAAGATGGTTTAGTTAATGATGCACAAGGTTGGCACAAAGCATTAAACGCAGCAATGAACCCAGACAAACTAGCTCAGTATTTTTACGAGCAAGGAAAGGCAGACGCCATAGGAGATGTTTCGAAGAAAAGTAAAAACATCAATATGAGTTTGAGGCAAACACCTCAATCGTCTCCACAGCAAGGGTTTCAAGCAAGAGCGGTTAGTACAGACTCAGGAAGAGGTTTGCGAATAAGGAGTAAAAACAAAAATAATTAACAATTAAAAAATTTTAAAATGGCAGGATCAATAGCAGCAAATCCTACTTTCGCACTACAGCCTAGTGCAGAGCAGGTAGTATTACAAACAAACTATATCACTAATTTTGATTTCTTAAATCAATATTTACCAGATACTTATGAAAAAGAATTTGAAAGATATGGAAACAGAACAGTAGCATCATTTTTAAGAATGGTAGGCGCTGAAATGCCTTCTAACTCAGACCTTATCAAATGGGCAGAGCAAGGAAGATTACACACTAAATATGTAGACGTAGTTTCAGCAGCAGCAGCAGGGTCTAACACAGCAGTATTAACTGTAGGTGACGTATTAGTGCCAGGAAGCGGATCAATCGCTTTAAGAGTAGGTCAAACAATTATGATCTCTGATAACACAGCAGCTTCAGTTTTAACTAACAAAGCTTTAATTACTGCGGTAGATATGGCTAACGCAACTATTACTGTAGCTTATTATGAAGCAGGTGGTCAAGCAGTAGCAGCAGCAGTTGTTACTTCTTTATTTGTATATGGTTCTGAATTCCAAAAAGGAACAAACGGAATGCAAGGTCAATTAGAAGCTGATGATGATATTTACAGCAATTCACCAATTATCATAAAAGATAAATATGCAGTATCAGGTTCTGATATGGCTCAAATCGGATGGATTGAGGTAACTACAGAAAACGGTGCAACTGGTTTCTTATGGTACTTAAAGTCTGAACACGAAACAAGACTAAGATTCGAAGACTACTTAGAAACAGCTATGGTGGAAGCAGTTCCAGCAGCAGCAGGTGGTGGTGTTGCAGCAATTGCAGCAGGTGTAGCTTCAGGAGTTGGTAACAAAGGATCTGAAGGTTTATTCTATGTAGTAAACAATAGAGGTAATGTATGGTCTGGTGGAAACCCAAGTACATTAGCTGAATTCGATTCTATCATCCAAAGATTAGACAAACAAGGATCTATTGAAGAAAATGTTATTTTCTTAAACAGAGAGTTTGGATTTGATATTGATGATATGTTAGCTTCTCAGAACTCTTATGGAGCAAATGGAACGTCTTACGGTTTATTTGACAATGACAAAGATATGGCATTGAATTTAGGATTTACAGGATTCCGTAGAGGATACGACTTTTACAAGTCTGACTGGAAATACTTAAATGACCCAACAATGAGAGGTGGTTTAGTAGGTGGAAAAATCAACGGTATTTTAGTACCAGCTGGTTCAACTACAGTTTACGACCAAGTACTTGGTAAAAACGCTAAGAGACCATTCTTACACGTTCGATACAGAGCTTCAGAAACTGAAGACAGACGTTACAAAACTTGGATTACAGGTTCAGCTGGTGGAGCAGCTACTTCTAGCTTAGATGCAATGGAAGTAAACTTCTTATCAGAAAGAGCTTTATGTACTTTAGGTGCTAATAACTTCTTCTTATTCAAAGGATAAGATAACAATTTGTAATTTTTACCCTCGTTATAAAGACGGGGGTAATTATTACTTTATAAACTTTAATTTAAATCAAATGAAAACAACAAAAAAAACAGTTTTAAATAACAAAACTTACAAATTAAAAGGAGATATTGCTCCTTTAAGTTTAATGATACCAGCTAGAAATAGCAGAAGATCACCTTTAATGTATTTTGATGAAGAGCAAGGAATAAACAGAGCGCTTCGTTACGCAAGAAATCAAAAAAGTCCTTTCGAGGATGAACAAGATGGTAACGCCATCTTAGAGCCTATCGTATTTGAAGATGGGTTTTTATTTGTTCCTAAAACAAATCCAGTACTACAACAATTTTTATCATTACATCCATCTAACGGACATTTATTTATGGAGGTAGATAAGGAGGTTGATGCAACTGCTGATGTTGATAGTTTAGATATGGAGTTAGAAGCTCAAGTATCTGCCAAAGGATTAAGCTTAGAGCTTATGGAGACTATTGGTCGGGTTGTAATTGGATTAAATGTGGACAAACTTAGTTCGGCAGAATTAAAAAGAGACATTAGGTTATTTGCAAAAAGATACCCTCAAGATTTTTTAGAGTCTTTAAATGATCCTTTATTAATTTTACAAAATAAATGTTCTCAATTCTTATCAAACAATTTAATTATAATGAAAAATGAAAAAGATGTTTATTATAATTTAAAACAAAACAAAAAGAAATTACTTACTGTTCCTTACGGAGAAGATCCATTATTTATATTGGCATCGTTCTTTCAAAGTGACGAAGGGCAGGCAGTATTTACTTTATTAAGTAATAGATTAAAAAAATTAGATGAATAAATATTGTAATTAATTGTCTAAATATTATAGAGGTTTCACTAAAATGAAGCCTCTTTTTTTTTTCGTATCTTTGTTTAAATAACAATTTGAAATGATTAACACAGTAAGAGCAACAGTATTGTCGATTGCGAATAAAAACAATTACGGATATATAACTCCTAGTGATTTTAATTTATACGCAAAGCAAGCTCAATTAGATATTTTTGAAGACTATTTTTATCAATATAATAGTTGGATTATAAAACAAAATGCCAGAGTTTCTGGTAGTGAATATGCAGATATACTAAAAGGATTAGTAGAGGTTATTGATAGTTTTTCTGAAACAAGAGGTTTAATTAATAATGGTATAAACCTATACAACCTTCCTGAAAACTATTACTTAATAAATAAAATAAACTATTATCCTAACGTTATATTTTCATCTACCAGCACAGCCGCTGGATTAAATACACTTACTGATGCTAATGCAACTTTTATAACAACAGGAACTGTTAGTCCTGGACAATTTATATCAAACACTTCAGTAAATAGCATATACGCTGGATTTGGTGCATATGTAGTTAGTGTGGATTCAGAGACTCAATTAACATTATCTGGTAATCCATTTGGTACTGCAAGTACAGTAGGTAATTCATATACTATTGTAACAACAGCAGGTATAAGAGAAATAGAAAGAGTTTCTCAAAATAAAATATTTTATTTAAACTCTTCTAGCTTAACGTCTCCAAACGTTTCATATCCTGCCTATGTTTTAGGAGGTGGAACTAGTACAGCTATTGGGAATACTATAACTGTATATCCTGAAAGTATAACTGGATCTGGTAAAATTTTATCACAATATATAAGATACCCGTTAGATCCTAACTGGACATATAGCACACTAACAGGTGGAGAGCCTGTTTTTGATGAAGGTGCAGCAGATTATCAAGATTTTGAATTACCTGATTCTGATGAACCTAATTTAGTGAATAAGATATTGCAATATGCAGGTGTATCAATAAGAGAAAATGATATAGCTACTTTTGGAAATATTCAAGAACAAGAAGATAATCAACAACAATCATAAGAAATGGCATATATAACAGACTATCAATATTATGAAAACGGAGGGGTTAATCCTACGAATTCAAACTGGGGGTCATACCAATTTGTATCGTTAGACGATATAGTAAATAACTTTATGCTGATGTATGTTGGTAATGATAAGTTGATAAACAATGTAGAAAAATATAATATTTTATTTCACGCAAAGCGAGGTATTCAAGAATTGAACTACGATGCTATGAAGGAAATAAAAGTTTTAGAGCTAAGTGTTTGTGATCAATTAAGATATGTTTTACCTCCTGATTATGTAAATTGGGTTAGAATTTCTATATATCAAAATGGTGTTCTTATGCCATTAACAGAAAATATTCAAACTAATTGGAGTAACGCTTATTTACAAGCAAATGATTGTAAAATATTATTTGACGAATACGGAAATATTTTAAAGCCAGAAAACTCTACTATAGATATGGATAGAATATCTGGATCAAAAAAAAGTCTTTATTTAAATTCCAATAGTAGCCAAGACGGTAATATGGGTTATAATATAGATGGTTCTTGGTATTTTGATTACAGTGTTGGACAACGCTATGGTCTTAATACAGAAACAGCTAATTCAAATCCTACGTTTAAAATTAACAAAGCTTCAGGAGTTATAAACTTTAGTTCGGGAGCAGCAGATAAGCTAGTTATTTTGGAATACGTTTCAGATGGTATGGAGAATGGTGTAGATTCTGAAATAAATTTAAATAAACTATTTGAAGACTTTATTTATGCATACATAAAATATGCTATATTAACAAGTAAATACGGGGTGCAAGAGTATATTATAAATAGAGCTAAAAAAGAAAAGTCAGCTTTGTTAAGAAATGCAAAAATAAGATTAAGTAACATACATCCAGGAAGATTGTTAATGAATCTAAGGGGTCAAGATAAATGGTTGAAATAATATGCCACAGTTTACAAGAAATTTTATAAAAGGGAGAATGAATAAAAGCGTTGATGAACGATTAGTTCCTCAAGGTGAATATATTGATGCTCAAAACTGTAGACTTGGTTCTACGGAAAACACAGAAATAGGTGCTGTAGAAAATTCTTTAGGAAATACAAGGCTTACGACTTTAACTTATGAAGGTCAGGCTCTAAGTGTTGAAGCAAAGTGTATAGGTGCTTATGAAGATGGAGGTAATGAAACTATGTATTGGTTTGTAAATGATCCAGCTAATACAACTTCTAGTACTGGAGTTGTAGATATGATTGTTTCTTACGACACAAAAAATAATTCTCTTTTTTATCACGTAATATCTACTAGTGTTTTAAATTTTAACGACAAAAAATTAATAACAGGAGTTAATCTTATAGATGGTTTATTGTTTTTTACAGACAATTTAAATCCTCCTAGAAAAATAAATGTTAGCAGAACATATCAATATCCTATAAGTGACGTTGATCAAATTACAGAACAAGATATAGGGGTTATTGTTGCGCCTCCATTATTTGCGCCTACATTAACACCAACTCAACAAGGTGGAGGAGAAAATTATATGAAAGAAATTATGATTTCTTTTGCATACCGATACCAATATGAAGATAACGAGTATTCGGCTATGTCTCCATTTTCACCTATATCATTTTCACCTGGTCCTTTTCAATTAAATTATTCTACCTATGATAATATAGGTATGGAAAATGTATATAATAGTGTTATTGTTAAATTTAACACAGGAACTAAAAATGTTAAAGGAATAGATTTATTATTTAAATCAACAAACTTTACAACAGTAAATGTAATAGAAAGATTTAATAAGCTTGATCAAGGGTGGTTAAATAATGTAGAACAAACTTTTCAATTTACAAATCAAAAAATATATACAGTACTTCCTGAAGCTCAAATGATTAGATTGTTTGATAATGTTCCTAGAATAGCTCAAGCACAAACACTAATGGGTAACAGGCTTATGTATGGAAACTATGTTGATGGATACAATATAACTAATTCTGATGGTCAAGATGTTTACTTGGACTATGAATTAGACTTGGTTACAGAAGCTTTATCCTCTGATCAAACTTCATCTGTTAATAGTGATTTTAACTACTCTATAGATGGGTCAGTAAACATTATAAATGGTACTGCTAGTTACGATATATCTGGATATGATTTAAAAGCAGGCGCTCAAATTGGTATAGATTTTAATTTAGGTCACTCACAATTTTCAGGAGCTTCAGAATATGTTGATGGAACAGAGCCTTTAAACGAATTTGAAAATACATTTCTATATAATCTACAAGAAGATTTTGCAAATGCACACGACTTAGTAAGTTCACCAGGTTTTATTGCTGCAATATCTGAATTTGTAGCACCTTCAAACTCAACTTGTTTTCCTCCATTTTGTACAACAGGATGTATAAGCGGAACATCTATTACTGATTTAATTAACTGTTCTATAGTGCCAAAAACAAGCTGGTACAAAATAGGTTTTGGTTTATCGGGAACAAACCAAGGAATGTCTATAGGCTCTACACCAGGGAGTAATACATTTTCTTTAACAGCTCAAGCTATTAAATATGAAAAGTATGACGTAAGTGTATCTCCTGCTGTTCCTTTAGGTATTTTTGCGTACGAATATTTTACAGTTCTTCAGTCTGAGTTTTTATATAGTTTAAGCTCTTCTAAAAGCAGTTTACATAGTGATAGGGATTATGAAGTAGGAATTGTGTATGAAGATGATTACGGAAGAGCAAGCACAGCTTTGGTTGATACAAATAATACAGTATACGTTCCTTGCGATAATTCTATTACAAAAAACACAATAAAAGTTACCTTAAATAGTTACCCTCCTTATTGGGCTACCAAATACAAGTTTGTTTTAAAACCATCTAAAGATGAATACAGGACGGTATATTCTAACATATTTTTTCAAGAAGAAGAAACGGGTAATGTATGGTTTAAATTAGAAGGAGACAATAAAACTAAAGTAGTTTTAAATGAAAACTTAAAAGTTAAATCAGATACTAATGGACCTGTTTTAAGATGTGTTAACACAAAAGTTCTTGACTATGGCAGTCAAGTTGAAAACTGGTTATGTGATAGAAATAGTGATGGAACTTTAGTTGATGACACTTGTGGTCAGCCAACAGGGGTTTATATGCAACTTAGACCAAGTAATTTTTCAGCAGCTTCACCAGAAAATGCTTTTATAAACTATGGAGAAAAAGGTTGTAAAGGTTCTTATTGTTCTGTTAGATATGATGTTTCTATTCCAAATCCAGATACAACAGGACCTACGAATGAATTTATTCCATACACTATACCAGCAGGTAGTATTGTTCAAATAAAACTTAGAGAACAAAGATATAAAAGAGGTAGTAGATGTGGTAGCAGACAATACTTATATGATAAAACATTTACAGCTAGTCAAGACTATGATAGTATGTATGCTTTTGTTGAAGGAGACAATGTTGATTTAACAAATGGTCAATCAGCTGGATCTGATAGTACTATAAATAATATAAATCAACCTAGTACTTTATACCCTTATTTTACTTCTTTAGCAAGTGGAGGGCAGTCTTATTACTCTTTTCAAACAGACGCTTCTAATGGTAAAATGTATTTAGTTGGACAGAACGGAACACCTCAATGTAATTCACCAGATAAAAGAAATTCTTATGGAAACATAGAGATTGTAGTTCAAAGAGCAACTACTCTTATGGTTTTTGAAACTGAAGCAAAAGATGCGAATACAGAGCTTTATTTTGAAAACGAGCAAGTGTTTAATATATCTGGAGGTTATCATCAGTCAGGAACTAATGACACTGATCAAGACCAAACAGTAAGCTTACCTGCTGTAGTAAATTTAACTTTTAGCAATTGCTTTACTTTTGGAAATGGAGTAGAATCAAATAGGGTTTTAGACGCACTAGCAACTCCTAGTTTTACTATTGGAGAAAAAGTTACTTCAGTATCTGAAGAACAGTACAAAGAAACTTTACGTTTTAGTGATATAACATATAGTGGAAACTATAATAAAGAGTCTAATATAAATAAGCTTAATGAATTTAATTTAGGGCTATCTAATTTTAAAACACTAGAAAGTTCTTACGGTCCTATTAGAAAATTACATTCAAGACAAACTGATATACTTACTTTACAGGAAGATAAAATATCTTACGTGCTTGTAGGAAAAAACTTACTCTCTGATGCTGCTGCTGGTGGGGCTATAACATCTGTTCCAGAGGTTTTAGGAACTCAGTTAGCTAGAATAGAAGAGTATGGTATAAGTAATAATCCTGAGAGTTTTACGTCTTATGGTTATGATGTGTATTTTACAGATGCAAAAAGAAGCTCTGTAATAAATATTAGAGGTGGAGTAAGTGTAAATTCTGATAAGCTTCAGGTAATATCTTCTTTAGGTATGCGCAGCTGGTTTAGAGATTTGTTTACAGAAAACTTTAATACACAAAAGCTAGGAGGTTATGATCCTTATATGAATGAGTTTGTTTTAACAAACAATACTGATCCAGTGCCTTCTCCTCCTGTGGATAGAGGTTGTGGTTATGAACTTAGACAAAACAATTCAAGCGAGGCTGTAACTTTTAATTTAGATTGCACCTCAACAATAGGTGATATTGCTTGTGTTTATAATTTTGATTCTGGAAGCGCAACACTTCTTGTAAATTATAATGGTGTTAGTGTTGTTAATCAAACAATTAGCGGTTCTGGAACTGTAACCTGGAATAAAGGTCAGTCTTTTCCAACTACTGCACAAGTTACTGTAACACCAACAGCGGCAACTTATTCTTTACAGATAGGGTGTCCTCAAACAGAAAATTTAACAGTAAAAAGAATAGTAATAAATTCTTCAGGAGACGCTACTTTAACTTCAAGTGTAAGATATAAGTGGTCTGATGGAACTACAATAAGTCCTTATCAAAGTGACAATATTATTTTAGAAGAGGATGGTGTTTCTTTGTTTGAGTCTCAAACTGGTCCTTCTTCATTTGGTACAATACCACCTAATGGAGCAACAGTTACTATGCAAAACAGACAGTTAAGCGGAGATACATTTCCGTTTGACCCATTGTCTGATAAGTTAAAGTATTTAGTTTCGAACACAAACTATGATGAGGCTGATGTGAATACATTAATACCTTTATTGAATACTGCAACACCAATTACTAATGTAGGTAGTAACACTTATCAATCAAGCTTTACATATACTAACGCATCTAATGATGATTATTTATATTTGGTTTGGGATTATA
>Ga0209557_1000743_pt1 | contig 18808 bp, 17 predicted proteins | sample SaaInlV_120m_DNA_4_FD_184672 | JGI IMG/M metagenome (GOLD analysis project Ga0209557, IMG submission 184672) | Marine microbial communities from expanding oxygen minimum zones in the Saanich Inlet - Saanich Inlet SI074_LV_10m_DNA (SPAdes) (version 2) | ecosystem: Environmental > Aquatic > Marine... | reverse complement strand
AATCGCACAGCTGCAGTGAGCATTCTCACGATGAAGCGCCTGCGAACGATTGCGATCACTCCTGTGCTGTAGCACTGTTTGGTCAGGGTGTGATTTCGATGCAGCCTACAGTGGAGCTGCCTAAGCGTACTGATGTGATTATTGCGATTGTTCCGCAGTCTGCGGAAATCGTCTGGTGCGGACAAGCGCTGATACGGCGCTGTAGCCGTGCCCCCCCGATTGAAACGATTGTTTAGATAATACTCCGAGTGCTGGTAGATGCTAGTCTCGTAATGCGTGTGCGCAGTTCGCTCACGTTTAAACAATAACATTTTTCAATCAATTCAATGAATCGCTTTTTACTTAAAAGCAGTGTACTTGCATGCACTGCACTGGGCTTTGCCCACATGATTAACGCAGAATCGTCCGAAGAGGCGGTTTATCAACTGGACGACTACATCGTCTCCGCAGGTCCTAATTTGCGCTCCATCGCAGATTATGCTGCGCCAGTCAATGTTGTGACTGCAGCAGAAATCAGCCGCCAAGGTGGCAATTCTCTTGGCGCTGTGCTCGATTGGCAACCCGGCGTAAGTAGCTCATCCTTCGGTGCGGGTGTGAGCCGCCCGATCTTACGTGGCTTTGATGGCCCGCGTGTTCGCATTCTCGATGCAGGAATCGATACCATGGATGCTTCCGATACCAGCCCAGACCATGCAGTTACGGTTGAACCGTTACTGACTGAGCGTGTTGAAGTCCTGCGTGGCCCGAGTACATTACTGTACGGCAGCTCCGCGATCGGCGGCGCAGTGAATGTCATCGGTAAAGAAATGCCACGCCAAAGAGTCGATCCGAAGGGCTATGAAGGTGGGCTTGAGGCGCGGCGCGATTCGGTTTCAGACGGTGATGCCCTTGCGGGTTATGCCACCGTTGGGGACGCTGATTGGGCGCTTACCATTACTGCTGTAGATCGTGATGCGGATGACTACGAAATTCCTGACGACGCGCAGGAGCACGATGCGGAAGGCGATACACTCGAAAATAGCTTTGTCGAAACCGAGCAGTACTCAGTGGGTGCCAGCTGGTTCTTTAGTGACGAGAATCGTATTGGCTTCAGTTTTTCGAACTACGAAACGCGCTACGGTGTGCCCGGCCATGGGCATCATGGAGAAGAGGAAGAGGAAGAGGAAGAACACCATGACGAAGAAGCGGTGGCCATTGACATGGAGCGCAAACGCTACGATGTGGAGCTGGAATTGGTCGACGTGAACGATTGGATCGAAGCCCTACGCGTGCGCCTAGGCTACACTGATTACGAGCATTCCGAAGGGGATACCGTGTTTGAACGCGAAGGCTGGGAACTGCGCGCAGAGGCTGCGCACACTCCATGGTGGGTGATCGACGAAGGAGTGGTTGGCGTCCAGTTTTCAGATGTGGACTTCTCTGCGTTGGGTGAGGAAAGTTTCACCCCTGCATCTACAACCAAGACGCAGGCACTCTTCGTCAGCGAACATATCCACGGCGAGGTGCTACACTATGAGTTCGGCGGGCGTATTGAGCGTACGGACATTGTCGAAGATAAGGATCAGCGTGACTACGACGAGCTAGCGATCAGCCTCGCGGCCGGGGCAACCTGGCACATTGATGAGCAGAACTCACTGTCATTGGTGCTGCAACGCTCGCAGCGCAATCCAACTTCGACTGAGCTGTATGCCGAGGGGCCTCATTTTGCAACCAGCCAATATGAATTCGGTGATGCGAACCTCGAGCAAGAGACCGCGTATGGCGTGGACCTGACATACCGCACAACACATCATAACTGGCAGGCAGAAGTCTCACTGTTCTACACCTACTTCGATGATTATATCTTTTCTGAGGATCTGGAATTTGAAACGGATGCAGATGGGATTATAGAAGGGCAGGCTGAGTTTGATGATGATGAAGCCTTACATACGTATCAATTCACCGCCATCGATGCCGAGTTCTACGGTCTCGAGGCGCAGCTGGATTATACACTGGCTAAGACCGAAGGCAGTCAACTGCTGCTGAGCTTGATGGGCGACTGGGTACATGCGACCAATGAAGATACGGGCGATGACCTCCCTCGCATGCCACCGATGCGAATCGGCTCACGCCTCAGCTGGGCCACGGGCAACTGGGACTCCGGCGTCGAGCTGCGTTATGCTTTCGAGCAGGACAACACCGGACCAGAAGAAACATCGACCGGCGATTACTTAAAATTGAACTTAGATATGAATTACCGCTTGGACTTAGGGGATGCGATCATAGCAGTGCTTTTCGCGCGGGCCGAGAATCTGCTCGACGAAGAGATTCGCCACCACACTTCCTTCGTTAAAGAGCAAGCTGCACTGCCGGGCCGCAATTTCACCATTGGTGCTCGCGTGGAGTTCTAAGCAAACGATTTAATCGTTGGTTGATTTAGCAACGCGGGGTTCCGAGAGGGCCCCGCGTTTTTTGGTGATTCGATGCGGGCAGTGATTCGCTATTGATCCATGACGATTGCTGCATTTGAGTAAAGAGGTGTTAGACCCGAGCATACTTACCCAAATAACTGAGGCACTTAAGCAGAGTGGTGCCCGCATGACTAAGAAGCGTGCACAAATTCTAAGTGCGATTGGATCATTTAACCGACCAGTCACCGCAGAAGAAATTCGTATGCAAGCAGGATTTCCTCCTAGCGACCTAGTCACCGTGTATCGAAACTTGGAAGCGTTTGAAGCGATTCAAGCATTGCAGCGTATCCCTATGGAAAGCGGAACGCAGCTGTTTGAGCTCACTGAGCCGGGTGCACATTATCACCATTTAATTTGCCGAGTCTGTCACCAAGCAGAACGTCTTGACGTATGTGTTGGTACTGAGGTTGTCGCGAAAGCAAAGGCAAGAGGGTACAGAAGAGTGACCCATTTGCTTGAGGTTTACGGAGTGTGCGGAGTGTGCGCAGCAGCTGCGGGTTAGATGCAACCGGTTTGTTCCGGAAGTACTGTCAAGCGCTGCCTAATGAGCACATGCAGTGCGTCGACAAAGTCGATAATTACGAATGTGGCCACTCGCAAGGAACAGGCCACCGAGTGTGTTGATCCATGCCGCAACGCTCAACGGCTGCCCTTCCTCGCTTAGCCCGCCTACACAGTGCTGGCAATGAGCTCCCGCTGCCAACTCAGCGGCAGGCGTATGCCCACGCTCATAGACTAGGGCCGAGATAAGTATGCACAGACCGATTGCACTTAAAGTAAACACCCACTTATCCTTGTGCTGACGGCAACCCATGAAGATCGCGAAACTAGTTGTTGGAATAACTAAATACAGCATCCAGAGATGGAAGTTTTGATCTACTAAAAAGGAGGTCGCTACAATCGGTAGCATAACGATGGCTACAGGCGTGAGCAGGCAGTGAACCGCACATACCGCCGCCATACTAATGGCGAGCTTATCGGCCCATCCGTGTGATTTGCACTGTTCAGTCGGTCGTGTCATGGTAATGCGCATTTAATGAAAGTCGCTTTCGATAAGGTCAACTCAAATTTAAGTAATTGCAAGAGCCTGCTGCAGTTGCGGGTGTGCTTGGCCTTAAATAGGCTTGAAGCCCAGCTCGACCACAGGTCCGCCGACGATTACGCGCGCTCAAATTTAATTAACAGGGCGTTACATTTGCGCTGCTTCCCAAGCCTTGCGCCGCTGATCGGAGAAGCCTGGAATGCGACCTTCATCGAAGTCCATCATGTCCATGACACTATCAATTACGCCGATCATTTCGGGATGTTTCATATTGGTCAGTGACTCAGCCAGAAATTCACGGCCCATTTCAGTTTGGCCTTTGTGAGTGACTTCGCGGTTCCATTCAATGGCGTTCAGATCTTCAGGAAAGAGCTCACCTAATAAGCGATCGAGTTCGACCTCATCGTCACCGGCTGCGTCGACTGCGGCGAGAACTTGCTTCGGGTCGATGCCGAGGTGCATCGACAGAAACCGGTCGAAGCCGCGGCAGAAATTTTTCTGATAGGACTTAGGTAATTCGCCAGCAAGGTGTTTATGGCACTTGGCAATAAAGCGTGGCAAGTAGAGCAGCCCGCAAGGGTGCGCTTCATATGGAGAGGGGAGGTCGAAACATATTTCGCCGGTCGGGCCGTGGTCTTGGTCTGTCATGGTGAGGCAATGAAAGTAGGAAGGTTTGATGGTGCAAAGGTAAAATGTAAGAGGGTGCCGAGTCGTTGTTGGGATTGGCATTTAAATTGATTTTTTGGAATAAGTTTGTGGTTTGGCATATCTGATCGGTTAGTTATGATGATGCGCTTAATGAAAACGTCTGCTTTATTCTCCCTTGTCATTGCTTGGCTAGCTTTAGGTGCGACTGCATCACGAGCGATTCCAGGGTTACCTCAGCCAGCTCAGGTCGAGCTCATTGCCGAGTCTTACACAGTTCAATCGGGGCAGACTTTTTATGTGGCTTTGGATTTTAAACTCGAGCCGCATTGGCATATTTATTGGAAAAATCCTGGCGCGAGTGGCTTGCCAGTTGAGATAGAGTGGGAGTTACCCGATGGCTTTACGGCGGGTGCGATCGAATGGCCTGCGCCAGAGCGTATCGAACTTGGCGGCTTGATGAATTATGGCTATGAGGATGCGGTGACATTGATGGTTCCGATTCGGGCTGATAAGGATTTGATTGAGGGCGAGCCTGTGATGCTTCAAGCTGAGGTCGGATGGTTGATGTGTGAGGAGGTCTGTGTCCCGGGCGATGCGAGCCTTCGCCTCGAATTAGTTGTGGGCCGGGCTGCGGATCTCAGTGAGGATGCAGCGTTATTTGCTGCGGCACGTGCGCGTTTGCCGCAAGCGGCGTTGGCATGGGAGGTCTCCGCTACGAATGAAGATGGCTTGCTAGTCTTAACCATTGAGCAAGGGGCCGGCCCTGAGGTTCCAAAGGAGCTGTATTTTTACGCAGACAAGACTGGCGTGATTGATCCGAGTGCCGCACAACGTGTGACCAACCCAGCGCAAGGTGTGACACGTCTTGAAGCGGTATTAGATTCAGCCTTAAAGGATGGCGCGATTGATGACCTAGCGGGTGTGTTGCAATCAGCTGCGGGCAATTGGCAAATTGATCTAGGTGCTGGCACTGAGCCAAGTGTACCGACTCTAGATTTGGTGAGTGGAGTGCCTGTAGCAGATGGATTAGAAGGGTTCTTGTTGAACTTAGGACTACCAGGCTGGTTGTTATTGGCCTTCCTTGGCGGTCTGATTTTAAATGTAATGCCTTGTGTGTTGCCGGTATTGTCGCTGAAGGTTTTTTCGTTACTGAAGCATTCAGGGCAATCCAAGCGACAGGCCTTACTGCATGGCGCGGCGTATACCGCGGGCGTGGTGGTGAGTTTTTTGGCTTTGGCTGCAGTGCTGTTGGCGTTACGTGGCATTGGTGAGCGCATCGGCTGGGGCTTTCAGTTGCAGAGTCCCAATTTCGTAGTGGTTCTAACGATGGTGTTTTTTCTTTTTGCGCTCAACTTGATGGGTGTGTTTGAGATCGGCACGAGTCTGGTCGGTGCGGATACAAAGGTGTCGCAACGCAACGATGCGCTGGGTTCGTTCGGTATGGGAGTATTGGCGGCGGTCGTCGGTGCGCCGTGCATGGGACCGCTGGTGGCATCGGTCAGTGGTATCGCGGTGCAAGCAGATGCAATCACGGGCTTGTTGATTTTTGCAGTAATGGGCCTCGGGCTCGCTTCGCCGTTTTTGTTCTTATCGATCTTTCCGAAGTTGGTGGCGTACTTGCCGAAGCCAGGAGTATGGATGGAATCAGTGAAGCAGTTTATGGGCTTTTTGCTGATGGCGGCAGTGGTCTTTCTCGCGCTAGTCGCGGGGCGTCTCGGTGGTGTGGATGCGGTGATCGCTGTATTAATTGCCTTATTAATCACTAGCATAGCCGCATGGGTGTACGGTCGCTGGTCCGTGCCGGTAAAGCCCAAGCGCACGCAGTGGGTTGCGCGGCTCATCAGTGTGGTGCTATTGGTCTGTGCGACGTGGTATGCGCTGCATGCAACGAAGTTAGCGTATGTAAATTTTGCATCGGGCTCATCTGTTTCAGAAAACGGACAATGGGCATCGTGGTCGGCTAAAGCGGTTGAAGCAGAGTTAGCACAAGGCAAGCCCGTGTTTATCGATTTCACTGCAAGCTGGTGCCTGATTTGTCAGGTGAACAAAAAGGTGGCGATCCGTACCGATGCGACGAAGGCTTTATTTGAGGAATATCGAGTGACGGCATTTGAGGCGGATTGGACACGCTATGATGCGGCGATCACTGCCGAGCTCGAGCGCTTCGGGCGTTCAGGTGTGCCACTGTATGTGCTGTATGCTGGGGACGGGACAGTCACGGTCTTACCGCAGAGTTTGACGCACGGGATTATTCGGGAGGCCGTTGAAGGAATGACCGAAAAACCGTTGTAAGTACTATTGGGCTTCGCGCTGCGTGCGTTATTTCCGGCGCCTGAGAGGGATGAAATATTCCCAGAACTGACGGTAGCGCTGCCACTTAAGGTAAAGGATGCTGGCAATGATGGCGCCGAGAGTGTCGGCGATCCAGTCGTTCAGTTCGATGGCCCGGCCCGGGGTTAAGGATTGCCGGAACTCATCTAGTATCGCGTAGCCTGACACAATGAAGATCGTGAAGAGCACCCCGTGCCAGCCTTTTTTAAGCAAGTTCGGAATACGTAGCACCGCAGTGGCCAAGAGACCAAAGACAAGTAAATGGGCGAGTTTGTCGTAAGACACTCCAACATCTGGCGCCGCGAGAGTCGATTGGCCCGATGCCGCGTAGATCGAAATCGCGAGTGCCCAGGGCCAGATAGTGTGACGTTTGATTTTCACGTTATTGATGCGCGGGCAACCAGAAGCGGAAGGTGCTGCCCTTGGAGGACGACTCGACGAGCTCGATATTGCCATGGTGGTCACGCAGGATACGTTTGCTAATCGAGAGGCCTAGACCCGTGCCGCCTGGACGGTTGGTGAGAAATGATTCGAAAATCTGGCTCTGGATCGCTTCTTCTATACCTGGGCCGTGGTCACGGATAATACATATTGCTTGATCGTGATCGCCTTCAGTACTGATCTCGATATGACCGCCCTCAGGCATGACCTGTGTGGCATTAAGAATTAGGTTGAGCATGACTTGTTGAATTTGTCCCTTGTTTACTTCAGCGAAGAGCGGCTGTGCGATTGGCTGATAAGTAATCTTAACCTTTTGTTGATGGAGTTTGAGTCGGACAAGGCGCAACGTATCTTCGATCAAATCGTTGAGGTTGCAACGCGCATGCATGTTTTGGCCATTGCGGCCGAAATCGAGTACACGACTAACGATTGCTTCAAGGTGGTTAATCTTTTCGCCGATTACAGCGACGTCGGTCTGGCGATCGTCATTGGGCTCGAATTGTAGCTCGAGCGATTCGAAGAGGAGTTTAATGACGGTTAGAGGATTACGGATTTCGTGGGCAATCTCAGCGGCTAGCATCCCGAGCGTCGTGAGTTTTTCATTTTGGCGTAAAGATTCTTCGGAGCTGAAGATACGGGCATACAGTCGAGCATTCTGAATGGCGATTGCGCCGAGCTGAGCGAGTGTCGCGAATACCTTCTTTTCGTCGTTGTTAAAGCGGTGCTGATGCGTGGTGTAGGCGCTGAGTAGGCCGATGACTTCGTTATTAAATACGATCGGTGTGGTGAGCATCGATACCAGGGCTTCGTTTTGTACGGTATAGATAAAGTCATCTTCAATGGTGAAGGGCAGGTCAGCGACTTCGACTTGCTTGCCGCGATGAACTGCGGACTTAAAGGAACTCTCTTCGAGTAAAATACAAGCTGGTGTTTCGATCGTTCCTTCAGGGCCGATCATGGTATGTGGGTGGAGTTTTGTTTGGTCAGGTGAGAGCAGAAAGAGCGAGCAGCTATGGCAGTTCATGAGTCGTCGGCCTTCATGGGCGAGGCGACGAAGGACCTGATCCTCTTCGAGCTCGCCGACCAGTCCTTGACCCATGTTAACAAGCGATTCGAGCTGGTGGGCCTTGGACCTGAGTTGCTGAATAAGCCACAGCCTGGAGACGACGCGGCTGGCTTCATTGGTCAATAAAGTCAGGATTTTCAGTGCTTGCTGATCAAAGGCGTTAAGCTGCTCACTATCGACATTGACTACACCGATGACGATTCCTTGATCTTCCATCGGCACTGCCATTTCGGAGCAAATGTTAGTACGTACTGAGATGTAACGGGGTTCTTTTTTGACATCAGGTACGATGATCGCGCGCTGGTGTAGCGCAGCCCAACCAGTGATGCCTTGGCCGAGTGCTAGATCAAAGTCCTTGGAGTTTTCAGGGAGTCCATGCGAGACTTCGAGCTCTAGGCGCTGTGAGTCAGGATTGATCAGTGAGATCGATGCGCTACTAGGCTGTAAGACATGGACGATCTCTTTCAGGATTAGTGCGAGCGCCTCTTTGGGCTCTTCAGTATTTGATACGAGGCTACTGATCCGATAGAGTGAATCGATCGCAGTGTGCTCTGTCCCATAGTTTTGCATAAGCCCGAGGATTCAATATTCATCGCTAAAGGTCGAACATTGATTATATGAAATCCGCGAGGCCTTGGAGCGGCGCATCTAAGATGCTTACAGTAGGTATTTCCGTCTGTAGCTGTAACAATAAACTTACAGATTAGGTGACTTCATTGCCCCGTATGCTTAGCTTTGTACCATGGTGGTGATCGCTTCGCGCAGTTTGAGTAAGCTGTGCGCTTCAATCGGTTTTCTGGCATTGATATTCTCGATATAGAATGTGTCGATTGCGATGTTTCGCTCGGTGGCAATTCGAGCAAAGGTGACATCAAAGCCATTTGCGTAGATCAGGCGTGCGAGATCGTAGAGCAAGCCAATGCGATCTACGGCTTGAACTTCAACGATTGTCCGCCGGTTGGATAGCTCATGGTAAAAATCAACCTTTGCTGGTGAAGTCAGAGCTAGACTGCCTTGCTTAAAGCTTGGCTGATCATGCCGGGCTTCCAAGCGATCAATCTCTGCTTTGAGTCGTTTGCCATGTACTAAGGCTTTTTTAATATATGAGTTAAATATTTCTTTAGCAGTGTTGCTGACAACCATGCCGCCTTTCGAGTCAGTCACATAAAAAGTATCGATAGTAATGTGGTCTGCCCGTGAAATGGCTTTACTGCGTTCGATATTGACCCCAGCAAGCGTGAGGGCACCAGCCAGTTTGTAAAAGAGCCCAGCGCGATCCCAAGTAACGATATTGACAATAGTCATGTTAGTATTGAGGTCGTCACGCCAGTTGACAATCGGTGCGAGTGAACCAATTGATTCTGCTGTTTTAATTTGGTTCAGCAACGCATTGACCATCTTAATGTGACGGTCGACCTCTGCGCTACTTGTATTAATAAAATAGCGCTCTGGGAGCAGGCTGAAGTGGGCTTCGACTTCTTCTGCTGCGATCCCTGCGATCGTGTGTTCAAGTATGTTTTTTTGTGGCATGGAGATTGGCATCTTTTTATAGATGATCGGGAGAGTCATCTATAGATGTTCAAAAACTAACTGTTGCCAGATTCATGCCATGATGGGGCAATGCGCAGAATTAATTCATTTTTATTGCATTTAGGTCCTCTTAATTCGAGCGATATGCCGTATTGCCCCGTCGAGGGTATGCTACTGTTGAACGATCGAGTTGAGCTTTTCACGTAGCTCTAAGAGATTCTTTGAGTTAACCGTTTCGAGGCTATTAATGCGTTCAATGTAGAACGTATCCATGGCGATACCCCTCTCAGTGGCGATACGTGCGAAGCTGATATCGAAGCCGCGCGAGTAGATGTGACGTGCGAGACCGTAGAGAAGCCCAAGGCGGTCTTCTGCTTTGACTTCGATAATCGTGCGGTTCAGCGAAAGCTCGTGATAGACTTCGACCTTCGGTGGTATTGATGCAGGGAGAATACCATGCAGTTTCTTCTTTTGTTTTTTGACTTCGGCCTCAAGTCGTTCGACTTCACCGGTTAAGCGTTTGCCATGTATGAGTGAATCTTCGACGTGTGTTTGGAAGATTTGCTGTGCTTTTTTGTCTGAGAGAGCGCCACCCTCAGGCTCCATAATATAAAAGGTATCGAAAGTGATATTATCTGAGCGAGAAATCGCCTTGGTGCTAACAATGTTCACTCCTGCTAGGCTGAGTGCACCCGCTAATTTATAAAAGAGTCCGGCGCGGTCCCATGTCACGACGTTGACGACAGTCATGTTGAGGTCGATATCGTTGCGCCAGTCGATGACAGGCGTCAGTGCGTCAGTGTTTTCACTGTGTTGGATTTGTTCGAACAACTGGTTGACCATGCGTAGGTGCAGCTCGATTTCGTCGGACTTTGTATTGACGAAATAGCGATCGGGTAGACGGCTGAAGTGTGCTTCGATCTCATCGTTGGCCACACCTTCGATGGCACGCGCGAGTATCTTTTGAAAGCGTCGTTCTTTAAGTTCTTGGTGTTTGCGCTTTAGGATGTCTTTGCCTTGGAATTGCTCTAGCGTTCGCTTGTAGAGCGTGCGGTGCATCGTGTCTTTGTAGTCATTCCATAGGGTAGGGGCCGTGCCTCGTGCATCGCAGTACGTATGCACATAGAGGAGGCGCAGCTTTTCTGGATCTTCGATAAATTCAGAGAATGAGTGAGCAGTTTCTGGATCATCTAAATCGAAGCGTTGCCAGATGCGTGACATGGCCAAATGATGGCGAATGATGAAGAGAACTTGTTCTTGCTGCTCTTGGCAGATATCGAATCGGTCCAGAATCGGTTGCGCAATACGCACTCCATTCACGTCGTGGCCTTTGACCCCTTCGGACTTTCCGATATCGTGCAGTAGCAGTATGAGGTAAAGCAGTAGCGGGTCGTCGGTTTTGCGTATTTCTCGCTCGTACGCGCCGTCGATAACAGAGTCTTTATTGAAGACTTCATCCAGATGTTTGATCGTTCGCAGCACGTGTTCGTCCGCGGTATAGCGATGGTAGTATTCGTGTTGCACCATGCAGGTGAGTTGTCCGAATTCTGGAAGATAGCGCCCCAAGACGCCGAGGTCATGCATCAGCTCCAAAATAGGATAGACTTCGCCGGGGTATCGCAGAATGGAGCAGAAGCTTTTCGCGGCTGAAGGGTGATTGATGATGGAGTGATCAATCAATGGCAGCGATCTGGAGATGCGAAACTTTAGGTCGGGGTGTAGTTTGGCGCCAAATTGTTGCATCAGATGAAAGATACGGATCAGGCGCAAAGGATCCTCGGTGAAGACCGATTTCTTTTCTGGCAAGAGTACCTTGTCTTGTAGCACAAAGCCATCCACACGTTTTAGCGGTAGATGCTGATGAGCGCGTAGAGCTTCGCGAAAAGTAATGTGCTGAGAGCTGCGCGGATCGCTTTCACTGGATAGGGCGAGTCGCTCTTTGAGTAGCTCACTGATGTGGTAGATGGTTCGCGCTGCGGTGTAATAATCTTTCATGAACGCTTCGACGCGTTCAAAAATATCCTTCTGCGGGTAGCCTAAGCCTTCGGCGATGGCGGGTTGTTGCTCCAGATCGAGCTTGTCAGTAGGCCGTCGGTTCTGCAGGTGCAGCTCGGTGCGCGTGCGTAAGAGAAAGTCGTAGGCAGCCTCCATTTCGTCGCGGAGGTGACGACGCAGAAGTTTGGCTTGGTTGATCTCTTTGAATGAGCCGTAGCCAAATTTGATATTAGCCATCCAGAGGATATTTTGATAATCACGAAGACCACCGACGCCGTTTTTAATATCCGGCTCTTGCAGGTAGACCGTTTTACCAAACTTTGCATGTCGCTCGCGCTCATCGGCTAGGCGCTGCTCAATATAAGCCTTGGAATGCTCCTTTTTACAATAAGCCGAGAAGCGCGTTTGCATGTCGACATAAAGCGGTTCCGAACCACAGATAATACGAGACTCAAGGATCGCGTTTTTGGATTGAATCTCACTTTTGGCCTCTTCGATCGCTTCTTTCGCATTGCGAGATGCGTGCCCTACTTTCCAACCTAGATCCCAGAGAGGGTAGAGAATTTCTTCAGCCAGCACTTCTTGGAATTTTGCAAAATTCTTCCCTGAAATTTTCTCTGGGTAGAGAAACATAATGTCGATGTCACTATGCGGGTTGAGTTCGCGGCGGCCGTAACCGCCAGTGGCGAGGATCGCCATTTTACATGGTAGCGAGCCATGTTCAGTAGCGTAGAGATCTAGCGCGGCGAGAAACAGATTCTCAATCACCACATCGACCATCGCAGCACGTGCTTGGCAGACTTCTTGCCCAGAATCACCATTCTGGTGGTGCCGCTTGAGCATCTCGTTTTCAAGCTGAATGTAGCGCTTGTAAGCAGGCAGTTGCTTATTACGGGAAACACCGGGATCAAACACTAGACGCTTTTGGGCGTGTTTGTGGAGGCGTCGAAAGACCGGGTTTTCTTGGATAGGCATAAAGCGTCTAAAATAAGGCGTCGAAAGTATGTGTGCAGATCGTCCCGCGTTGCATAGCAACCCCATTTTTCGGGTGTCCGTCAAGCGACTTTGCGTTGTGGATCGTTTGAAATCAGCAAGATCGGACTATTTAGGTGTGAATAAAGTCCCTTTCTTTTTGACGAGGCTAGCATATTGGCTACTGCTTCATCTCCGCAATATCGCAGAAATCTTAAATTACACAATACTATGCAAATCGCAGACGGCACAGTAGTCGCTATGGACTACGCTCTTAAAGACGACGAAGGCACTTTGATTGATCAGTCTCAGCCAGGTCAACCACTCGTATACCTTCATGGTCATCGAAATATTATTCCAGGTCTTGAAGCTGCCCTTGTGGGTAAGGCTGCAGGCGATACCGCAGAAGTCCGCGTCGATCCTGCAGATGGATATGGCGAGCCTAACCCAGCGCTTGAGCAAGTGGTGCCGCGTGAACGCTTTCAAGGCGTTGAAGATCTGCAGGTGGGTATGCAGTTTCAGGCAAATACTGAACAAGGTCCCGTGTCAGTTCGCATTGTAAAGATCGAAGAGGACGACGTAACCGTCGATGGCAACCACCCGCTCGCGGGTAAGCATCTCAATTTTAACGTGACGATTCAAGAGGTGCGCGCTGCGACCGAAGAAGAGATTGCGCATGGTCACATTCACCAAGGCGGCGGTTGCTGCGGCGGTGAAGGCAAGGAAGGCGGCGGCTGCTGCAATGACGAGCCGCAGGCTGAAGGCGGAGAATGCTGCAGCTCCGAGCCGCAGGACGATGCGCAAGGCGGCAGCTGTTGCTCTAACTAAGCGACTGCCTCTCGATCACGAATCGCTAAAGTTTCTAAAGCCTCCGTTTGAAGCGGAGGCTTTTTTGTCGTCAGTCGATTCGCGGAATGGGGATGGATACGTAAGCGGATGATCTACCCGCTCAACTAAGGCCGTCTATAACACTTGTCTCGAAATGCTTTATTTTCGACTGCACGAATTCCTGAAGGTCGAGCGAATCGTCTTCCGCGAGTGGTGTCAGATCCATCGCAAACCATAGTTCGTTGATACGATCGACAGCGTGTGAATTATAAAAAGTGGCGTTGGCTTTTCGGCGTCCCATCACCGCTTCGCCGTAGTTTTTACCGCCAGCGATTTGCGAGTCAAAGCAGGCGTTAAGTGCTTCCGCCAGCGTGATATTACCGCTTACATCAAGGGCTATTTTTTCGTCGTCGCACATCCAGTCAAGGTCGCGCCAGACTTCACAGCCATACACTTTCTTAGGGCGGGAGAAGGGTGGTACACGGCGTACCGCTTCGAGCGTAGCGAGGCAGACCGCGATGTGGCTGCCATGTTTGTCTGCCGGGTTGTGCGTATAGAGAATTTCAGGCTGAGTTTGCAGCAAAATGAGCTCTAGCTGATCGACCAATGCTTTACGCTGTTGGGCATCTTTAATGGTCGCACTGGAAAGGCCGAGTTGATTGACAAAGCTGTATTGGCCAATCTCAGCAGCGCGACGTTGTTCTTCCAACCGCAGTGCCTTCATCTGCTCATCACTGTGGTTGGCGTATTTACCCGCGCGTGAACTGCCAGCGCCATCGGTGCAGGTGATTCCGCCAAACCAAAGAGTGCCATCGTCGTAGCAAGAGTTGATGCCGTGAAAGGCCATGAACTCAAGGTCATCCTGATGCGCGCCGATTGCAAGGTGTGAGCAACGTGCATAGGCTTCGGGTGCCACTACGTCATCAGGAATATAAAGATCGGAAAAGGAGTTGCGTGTTTGTGCCATGATTGGGGTGCGCCTATATGCGGATTATTTCAGCCAAGTTTTCCAGCTTTCGCGGTAGCGCTCGACATTGCGCCAGTCGATGATCTGTGGGGCGCTCTGTTGTGTCGTCGTCTCGGGTAGTTTATCGTTGTGCAGCATATTGACCAGTGCGGTCATACTAGCGGTGCCCCAATTGTAATAGGGATGTACAACCATCGCGTTGACGTAGCCTTGGTCGATGTAGATGAAGGCGGAAGGCGAAGACTGAATGGCTACGCAGGGAAGCTCCCTTGGCTTCCATGGCAGCGCGGGCATACCGAGCAGTGGCCAATCGCCGAGAAAGAGCCACCCCTGGATCAGGTCGTTGCGGTCAGCTTCCTGAGCCGCGCGAATGGCTTGAATGGCAGATTGATAATCGGGCGCGCAGCGAACGACTTTTTCGATCCGGCGATAGCCTAAAGCGGTGCGTGCACCTTTGAGGCGATCCTGCATGCTAGCGTCGGGGTTTTCGTTGATGAGAATGGCGACGCGACCCCTAGATGGGAGTTCTTTGAGCAGTGCTTTTGCCGCGAGGCGTCCTGCTTTGACTTCGTCGGCAACGAACGCCGTAAGGGGCTCAATGTTATCGATCTGATGTTCGAAAAAGACGACTTGTTGGTCTTGCTCGAGAGCAAATTCAATTGAGGGGCGCAGGGTCTCCGGCTCGGCAGGGCTGATGATCAAGCCATCGGCGTTTTCGATAAAGAGCCCTGCGAGGGATGCGGGTTGGCTGCCGCCTTGCTCCAAGTTGGGTGTGAAAACTAGCAGTTCAATATCGATCGAGTATTGCTCACTGAGTTTGCGGGCAGCGTCTAGTGCTCCGAGGTGTGTGGCTTGGTAGATAGCGTCGCCTTGGTCGCGGCCGACGATGCCGATGCGATACTCCCCGAGGAGTTCACGGTTTTGGGCGTGAGCGTCCGATGCTGAGAGTAGGAGTGCGGTAAGAGTAAGGCTGGATGCAAGGCGAGGAATCATGACAAAGTAGTAGCAGGTTGAACCGTTCAATGGCGTTAATAAACGTTAATCTTATGAAATAAATAGGGGAGGGCGGCCTCGGTACGATTAGTCATTACGCAAGGCAATGGTATTGATTTAGAGACAAAAAACGGACGCCGCTGGCACAGCGTCCGCTACAGCCATTCGGCGGTATGGATGGATGGTCACGCAACGATTTAAAATGCCATTTGCCAGCCGATGGTAACGATGGAGTCAGTCTCGAGCTGGTAGCCATTGAGATCTTGCCAGAGCGGAAGGCGCAGGTCGATCGCGATACGCTGGCCCTTAAGAGCTCCAACGGGAGCATAAAAGTTGAGGCCGAAGATCGCGTCGATGCGTTCGCCTCCGTAGTTACTGTTGAAAGCAGTGGTTACGGATTGTCCGTTTGGGCCTACAGTACCGACCTTATCTTGGCTGCCTTTGAGCTTGCGAGTATAAGCATAATTAAGTCCGGCGTTGACTGCGACCCACTCATTGAGGTTGTAGCCGGCCCATGTCGTCACGCCAAAAGAATCACCTAGGCGATAGCCGTTGTCGTTCTCACTTTCCAGGCGGATCACTGCATTGGTTTGTGCGCCGTAGGACCAACGTTCGAACTGCTGCACGTAAGTCAGCGATGGCAGCAGGTCGTAAGTGCCAGAGCCGAGTTGCATCGGTGCGGGTAACTGTTGGTTGACCGCGCCACCCATCTTAGGTGTTTTATCTTTCTGTTCGATTGAGCCAGTCGGCAGGTTCAGGCTGAGCCCCACGTGTGCCTTGCGGTTACCCTTGAGGTAGAAGCGGTAAAGGCCGCCGAGTTTGAAGTCGCCGATGCCGCTGGTGTTGGTGGTGAATGTCCGATCGCCGTTGTTGATCATGTTGGCGCCCATCTGGGAATAGATCTTATGGTCCATTTCAGTCTCTATATAGTTGGCCATAAGCACTAGCGTGAGTGTGTCAGTCGGCGCGTACATGAGCCCGAGCATATGCATGTCCATGGACATCGATACAGGGCTGACGCTGTAGCCTTGGGCAAAGATGTCGTTGGCGGAGACACGCTCAGTGCCGTTGCGCATGCCGTCCATGTCCATTCGCATGAAACGGTAGGAGGCCATCCATCCACCTTTGGCGTGTGTATGATCCCCCATCACGGAGATCGGCGCATGATCGTCGGGGCGACCGACGTAGTTTTCGTCGGTGGCGCAGCAACTAAATGCGGGTGCGGCTTGGGCGACGCTGGCGGCCGCAGTGAGTGTTGAGAAAAGAACTGTGTTGTGTATAAATGAATGCATAATGTTGCTCCTTGAGCGTGGTTTGTTTGCAGGACGGCAGCATGGCTACGCCGAATGCAGTGGGATGACGGTAGGGCTCGAGCTGGCTCGGTACCGTACCTGATCGGAGGCGCTTTGCGTATAAAGCCCTCAATGCTTTTTTAAGACTGCCGGTTAGGCGCGTCGTGGTGGCGGGTTCGGCACATCTTGATGCCGAGTCGGTGCGCTTTGCTCCGTGGTGCGGCCCTTGGGCGCAATCCACAATTTGGGCGAAGCGTTGAACTGCTCCGCTTGGCCAAGTAGAAGTTTCAGGCCCTTGATTTCAGTCGGCTCTTTGTTGGGGGCGCTTTCCTGTTCCGCGGTATCGACCGTTGTAATGATTTTACACAGTTCGCAGGGGCGCTCGCCACCAAACGTTTCGGCAAAGGCTTGTTCAATGCTACTTTCTTGAGAGTAGTTGGCCACCATCCAACTCCATGCACCTAGTTGCAGTAGTAACTGCGGGCCAGTAAGCAGCCAACAGCAGCAAAGCAGCAGCACCAGTCTGAAGAATTGCCTAAATACTGAGAAGCCGCGGTGTATGGTCATTGTGGCAGATGCCTGTTCGTTAGGCATTTAGGGTCGGGCGCAAGTTTAGTGGTCCAGTGTGTATTCGAGAGTCTCGCCATCGTGGAGAATGGTCACGTGGTTTTGACCATCATCTTGTTGCGTGGCTTCGGTGCGTCCGATTATTTGCGCGGGAATGCCAAAGGCTTCGCTCTTAGCGATGATGCCGGCTGCTGCGCCAGGCTCACAGTAGATTTCCATGCGGTGCCCCATGTTATAAACGCGGAACATCTCTTTGGTGCTAGTGCCGCTGGCTGTTTGAATGGCTTTGAAAATAGGTGGGATCGGTAGGAAGTTATCCTTAATGTGATGCACGCCAGTGCCGAAGCGGATACACTTGGTTTGGCCGCCGCCGGAGCAATGAACCATGCCGTGAATATTGTTTCGATCTTCGGCCAGCAACTGCTTGATGATGGGAGCGTAGGTGCGGGTCGGGCTCATGATCGCGTCGCCGACTGTCATGCTGGAGTCGGGGAGCATATCGGTCAGTTTGTATGGCCCACAATAAAGGTACTGTTTGTCGGTGTTGGAATCGACGGTCTCAGGATATTTCTCGAGGTAATACGGAGAGAGTAAATCGTGGCGGGCACTGGTCAGTCCGTTGCTGCCGATGCCCGAATTTTCAAAGCTTTCATAAGTGGCCTGACCCGCAGACGCGAGGCCGACGATAGCCAGCCCGGGCTTGATCGTGGCATTATCGACGACGTCTTTGCGATCCATGACCACGACTGCGCAGGAGTCGACGGTGACGGTACCCGTAAGATCGCCGACGTCGGCAGTTTCGCCGCCACCGCTATGCACGCCGACACCGTAGTCGCGCAGAGTGCCAAGGAATTCTTCAGTGCCTGAAATAAGTTGGCCAAGCGCTTCGCCCGGGATTGCGCGAGCGTTACGGTTGACTGTGCTGGAGATCAAGATGCCGTCGACTGCACCAACACAAAGCAGGTCGTCGATGTTCATCACAAGGCTGTCTTGCGCAGTTTTACGAAAACCGGTCGGGTCGCCCGTCTCTTTATAGTGTAGGTAGGCGAGTGTAGACTTAGTGCCTGAGCCGTCGGAGTGAATGATGTTACACTTGTCAGGGCTGCCGGTAAGAACGTCGGCGCCAATCTTGCAGAAGGCCCCAGGAAAGACGCCTCGATCGAGCTTATCCACTACTGCGTGAACTTCGGATTTAGAAGAGGAGACGCCTCGTTGGGCGTAGCGATCGGATGGGCTGCTCATGGCTGATGGAATTGGAAAGATTTTAACCGGTAATGAACGTTAATTTATGACGTTGATGATGAGTTAAAGATGACTTTGCGCCACTCTAATTTTGGATGTTTAAAATTTAAGATGAGACCAGTCGATTTCTTGGTGATCTTCAAATAATCACTGGTTGCGGCGCTTCTATCTTGGCTATTTCGGCCATGATGCGGCGTGAGGCTTCGAGGTAGCGCTCGGGGTGATCTTTACCGGGGTCGATTGCCGCTAGGCTCATTGGTTTGCCGTAGGCGACGTGAATCGAGCCGCCGAGGGACGGTAGCTTATGGTTGCGCCCGAATACTTCAAAGGTGCCAAAGATGCGTGTCGGTACCACCGTCGCTTTGGACTTGCAGGCGATCATACCTGCACCCGGCTTGGGTTCCGCGAGCGTGCCGTCGACGGAGCGGGTGCCTTCTGGGTACA
>Ga0209557_1000737_pt1 | contig 18883 bp, 13 predicted proteins | sample SaaInlV_120m_DNA_4_FD_184672 | JGI IMG/M metagenome (GOLD analysis project Ga0209557, IMG submission 184672) | Marine microbial communities from expanding oxygen minimum zones in the Saanich Inlet - Saanich Inlet SI074_LV_10m_DNA (SPAdes) (version 2) | ecosystem: Environmental > Aquatic > Marine... | reverse complement strand
TCTTTTGTAAAAGCGGCTCTTAAAGATGGAATTTTTTCAATCTTCACATTTTTATACTCTTCATCTTCAGTAAAAATGATCGGTTCTCCTCTTCTTTGCGGAATTGATACCGGTACAATTTCATCGGTAAATTTACCTTCTTTCCAGGCTTGTGCAGAGCGACGGTATGATTGAATTGCATAATGATCTTGGTCTTCTCTCGAAAAATCGTATTCAACAGCGCATGCATCAGCGCAAACTCCCATTGCAACCTTGTCATAGGCATCTACTAAACCATCCTTTTGCAGTCCGTCTTCTAGGGTAATTGAGCCAAATTTAGTTCCATTTCTTGCATGTTGATAATGGGGGATCGCACTCATATTTTCCATACCTCCAGCTACAACAACTTCCGCATCACCAAGGGCAATAGTTTGCGCAGCTAGTTGGATTGATTTCATTCCAGAAGCACATACTTTATTCACAGTTGTACAAGGAACCGTATCAGGGATTCCTGCATAAATTGCCGCCTGTCTTGCGGGTGCTTGCCCAAGACCAGCAGAGACTACATTTCCCATAAAAACTTCTTGAACCAAGTTTGGAGCTAATTTTATTTTTTCTAATGCACCTTTTATAGCGATTGCTCCTAATTTAGGGGCGGATATTGTAGCTAAACTTCCCATAAAACTTCCTATTGGAGTTCTCGCTACCGATACAATTACTACTTCTTTCATAGTGTATACAATTTATTTTAGGCAATAGTTCTATGCTAAAATAACTATTTTTAATCAATTTTAGTTTTATAATCTAACTTGAATTTTTGACCTTGAATTTTTTATGGTAAGTTTGTTCTAAGAAGATAAAATATATGAGCAATATAGTTAATAAATTATATCAAAATAACACCATTATTTACAAGGTGATCTTATTTTTAGTTGCGACGACAGCAATTGTTTATTTTTTTCCAAAGGGAGGACAGTTTAAGTACGATTTTAGTAATGGTCAACTTTGGAAATATGACAATTTATATGCTCCTTTTGACTTCGCGATTCAGAAAAATGAGGAGGAGGTTATTTCAGAAAAACAAAAAATTAAGGAATATTCAAAATTATATTTTGTTCATGATTCCGAGGTAAAAAATTCGGTGTTTACAGCCTATGAAAACAAGATCTTACTGATCAAAGAAACGGATTCATTGAGTATAAATCAACTTCAGCGTTTGTCTGCAGTGGGTCTGTATGTTATTGATACCATATATCAAAAAGGATTTTTAGAAGTTGCAAGCCAAGATCGAGTATCTAGTGAAAATGAAATTGTAGCTATTAGAAAGGGAAATGAAGTAGAAGATTTTATTTTCAAGAGTTTCTTTACCTCCAAAGAGGTTCTAGAGCTTATTAGAAATAGTTTTCAAACAGAACAATCATTGTATGGTAAAAAAGCACTGTTAGATCTTTTGTCTGAAGTTGTGAAGCCAAATATTTATTTCGATACAGAATACACACAGAAAGTAATAGACAATGAAATAAAAAACATTTCATATACGAAAGGGAAAGTAGCCTCTGGTAAATTAATTATTTTAAAAGGAGATACTGTTGAAGGAAAGAAATTAGCCATATTAAATTCTTTAAAAAGTGAATCTGAATCTCAAGTTTGGACCGCATCTAACTACAATTGGATTTTATTTGGTTACACGATTTTAGTATCACTCGCATTATTAATGCTGTTATTATTCTTAAAAAAATATCGCTCAGATATTTTTGATGATAATAATAAAGTAACATTTATTTTTTTCAACGTTTTTTCGATGATTTTTATACAAACGTTGGTTATCAAATACAATTCTGATTATCTATACGTGGTTCCTTTGAGTATACTGCCAATTGTTTTAAAAGCTTTTTTCGATGCGCGTCTTGGTTTGTTTACACATGTACTAACAGTATTGCTTTTAGGCTACATTGTGCCCGACAGTTTTGAGTTTATTTATTTACATATTATTGCCGGTATCGTTACCATACTAACGGTTTCTGAATTGTATAAGAGAGCCAATCTTTTTATCTCAGTTGCACAGATTACTCTTATCTATATGGTTACTTATTTTGCTTTTTCTATTATAAAAGAAGGAAATATCTCTCAGATTAATTGGACCTACTTTATGCTTTTTGCAGCCAATGGATTGTTGTCATTCTTGTCAATTATAGTAATTTATATGTATGAGAAGCTTTTTGGGTTAGTTTCAGATGTGACTTTATTGGAGTTATCTAATACCAATACAAAACTATTAAGAGAACTCAATGAAAAAGCTCCGGGAACATTTCAGCATTCTATGCAAGTGGCCAATTTAGCAGAAGCAGCTGCCAATGAAATAGGGGCAAACTCTATGTTGGTAAGAACAGGAGCTCTATATCATGACATTGGTAAAATTTTAAATCCAATGTACTTCATAGAGAATCAGTCAACAGGTGTAAACCCTCATAATGATTTATCGCCAAGAGATAGTTCTAAGATCATCACAGATCATGTGATTAAAGGGGTAGAATTGGCTAAAAAAAATAAATTACCAGATAGAATTATAGACTTTATAAGAACCCATCATGGAACTAGTTTAACCTATTATTTTTATAGGAAAGAACAAGAGTTAAACCCAGATACTAAAGTAGATATTGATGCCTTTAAATATCAAGGACCTATTCCTTTTTCGAAAGAGACTGCAATTTTAATGATGTGTGATGCAGCTGAAGCAGCATCCAAAAGTTTAACGCAACCAACAGCATTGTCTATAAGTAGTTTAATTGATAAAATTATCGCTAAACAAATGACAGACAACCAGTTTATAAACTCAAACATTACTTTTAGAGAAATAGAAACCATTAAGAAAGTAATTAAGAAAAAACTCATGAATATTTATCATTTGAGGGTAGAATATCCTGAGTAAAAAAAAACAGAAAAAAGTTAAAAAACATCTTGCGATATTGTTTTTGTAATCTTACATTTGCACTCGCAATTTTTTGTTTCAAGCTTTTGTTTGAAGTCGAAAAGGAGAGGTGGCAGAGTGGTAATGCAGCAGATTGCTAATCTGTCGACCTTTTTGGTCGCCAGGGTTCGAGTCCCTGTCTCTCCGCTAAGAAATTGCATTCGGGGTGTAGCGTAGCCCGGTCATCGCGCCTCGTTTGGGACGAGGAGGTCGCAGGTTCGAATCCTGCCACCCCGACAAAGTAAAAGAGTGGAGTTTTTGTAGAAAGTTTACTTTCTTAAGAAAACGTAAAGATTTACTTACTAATTTTTAGTTTGTAAAAATTTAAACAGGATCAACCTAGTTAATTCTGCCACCCCGACACTGTTTTCGTAGAAACATAAAAACTACGGGCTCTTAGCTCAGCTGGATAGAGCACCTCCCTTCTAAGGAGGCGGTCGAAGGTTCGAATCCTTCAGGGCTCACGAATAAATAGTGCAATAAGAAAAAACGCCAAGCTTGCTTGAGCGTTTTTTTGTTTGCACTATTTTCAGAGCGGAGCTTTGTGAGGATCAGCGTAGCTAGTCCTTCAGGGCTCCCCAAATAATCCAAAGCAATAGTTCTAACTTTTGCATGTTTCATAAATTTAAAAATTGAATGCTATTTTTTAATTAATTTTTTTGTAGTTGAAAATGTACCTGATTCTATTTTCAATAAATAAAGGCCAGATTTAAGACCAGAAACATTTAAAATGTGCTTTTCCATTATTGTCTTTAAAACCTCTTCTCCCAATATATTAAAAATAGTAACCAAAATTGGTCTGTTTAGATTTGTACTAAAGTTTAAATAATCTGTTGTTATAGGGTTAGGATATATTTTAATCAATTTATTCTCCTCAACCGAATCAAGAGAAAGAAAATTTTGTAAAAAAAACTGTAAAGCATCATTTGCCATTAGCTGTGGATTATGTCCTACATTAGGAAGCTCATGCTTTTCCCAGTTATATGTTAATCCCATATTTAAGGCTGTTGCTTGACTTGTATTAAAATAATATCGTGCACGTTCTAATCTATGCACACCTTGTTGTGCATCTACAACAGCATTATGTCTTAATCCAGCAGAGTTAGGGTCATTATCATTTTGACCTATATGGACAATTAACTTTCTTAAAAATGCTGTTGTTAAATTTCCCGTTGACAATTGCCCATTATCAACGCCATAAGGAAAACTAACTGCTGTCTCTGGTACTGTGTACCAGCCTGCATTAGAACATACAGCAATATCTAAATTACTGTTTGGCAAATAGGTAACGAAACGGTGTAAAAATTGCGCACCACCAGAATGTCCCCAGGCGCTATATGTCTCTTGAGTATTTGAAGCTGCTACTTTGACGTAATCAAATAGTGGGTCTAAAGTAGAGAAAGTCCATTCGCTTTCATTATTAAAAGTTTCTGGACTTGGATTATCTCCATCATCAAAAACATTTGACATTAAGTAATTATCTCCTAACCCTGGATAGTTTGCTGTTGAATACTCTGGTGCAATTACGATAAAATCATTTGCATTAGCCATATCTATCCAAAAATCTCTATGAGCTTCCCCATTTCTATCTGCTCCATGAAAAACCATAAGTATCGGCATTGTTGTCATATCTCCGTCCGGAATGTGATAAAACACTTCAAATGGTGGTCTGTTTAATGGTGCTTGAGGGTCAAAAATAAATGAACCTGTAGTATTTGGACTAAGTATAAGTGGCGGAGCAACACCAGTAGTTGAACCAGGTGAAAATAATAAAGTAGCATTTGCTGTAGTATGCAGTACAAAGTTTCCAGTAATATCTGGACTTCTTGTTACCGATTGATTAGCACCAAAATCAAGACCTGTATCAGAACTGTTAAAAGTTAGAATAACCATGCCAGATGAATCTGTTATTGTGATTGTATCTCCTGCATTTGATAAATTTAGATTACCTGTTGTTGATGCTTCAACAATATCTCCCGGAATCCCTGTTGGTATTCCACCACCAAATAACACATACATGCCATTTGCAGGAATTATTGTATTTGCTGGCACAGTGTGACCAGGTGTATCAGTGCCTGGAAGAAGGTTATAATTGGTTGTATCATAAATCTTGTAGCCACTAATATCCAATGCTACTGAGGAATTATTTATAAACTCTATAAATTCATCTTCTGATGCACTTCTTGTACCATCCCCATTGGCATCACCGGCAATACCACTTGGAGGATCAAATAAAACTTCGTTAATAATTAACTGAGCAGAAAGAGGACAGCTAATTAATGAAAAGAATAAAAATAGTGAGAAAACTTTATTCATAGTTTCAAATTTAAAAATGGACATATTATTTATTTAGAATACGACTTGAATTAAAAATTCACCAACAGTTTGGCTATTGCCATTAGCCACATCAATAGTACTTAAAGCTGCTTGCATTTTTAAATTATTATTATCAAAATATTTGGTGAGACCTAAAGTAAAGCTGCTATAATCAGTTAATAAAGAACTTAAATTAGATTCAAATTCTGGCGTGGCACTTTCGTATCTAAAATCAAAACCAAACCCCTTTTTAGTCACATAACCAGCTTGAAAATTATAACTATCACCCAAAACTAAAAACTCACTTATTTGTTGAGGTGCTAATATTTGTGTTGCTGCTTCATCTGTATACATTAAATCTAATCCATCTGCACTAGCATTGGCATATTCTGCTGATAACGAAAAACCTTTGTATTTCAATAATAAATCTATATATACCTGAGAATAATCAGGTAAATTATCATTTCCATTAACATCGAATAAGAAAAAATCTCCATGACCTTCACCTACTGCGTTGCTTGCGCCTGTATTTTTACTAAAAGCAGCTCCAATGACGAATTTTAGTTTTTGTTCGTGTGCTAAATCTGCACTGAATAAATTGTTGCCTTCTGTAAAATATCCCAGAGGATAAACATCTAAACGTCCACCTATTTTTAAACCACCTAAATCGGAATCTCTAGAATCACTACCAAAAGAGTTACGCCCATCTCCAGACGTCACTGCAACCATCGGTGCAATGCCAATTTGATTAGCAACTTTAAATTTAGACTCTATAAACATACCAAACTCACGTCCTGTATTACTGAGTGTCTGACTCAATAAACTACGATTCGTAAATTGTAGTCTATCTTCTCTATAAGTCATCTCCCGATTGTTTACAAAGGTTTGTTTTTGACCAAAAGTAATGGTTATGTTATTTGTAGGGTGGTACGCTAACCATGCATCTAATAATGGCTGTGATTGGCTGTAATCAGTTTGCACCAAAAAGCTCACTTTTTCTTTAACCGCTTTTCCGCTTAACACCAAGAATGCATTACGAGCATTAAATGTGTTTTCAGCATCAGAACCCGAAACCTTACTATAGCTGTAAGTAGGTGTTATAAACCCACCTAAATTAAACTGATATTTCCCTTCATTAAAAGAAAAGTTTAATCCACTTCCAAGATTAAAGCTAGCGTTATTCTTGTCATCGCTTTCTTGCGCATTTACCAGTATGGATATACAGGAAAATACAATTAGTAATACTACTTTTTTCATGTCTCTATAAATTTGCTTCATTATTTTGTTATTCTATAAATTGGTAAATACGCTTCTTTTTCTGTTTCAAGTACGCCAAAAGACACAAAACTGTTTGGTGCTTCGGGTTCTAAAACTTCGAGAATAATGTTGGACCTTCTCTGGTCTATATTTATTTTATAAGTTCCTTTTGGGAATTGTATATTCTTGGTTTCAATTTCTGTTTTTACTGTTTGGCGATTCATTTTTTCATATTTTTTTGAATCTCTTTTATATTCTGAAATCTTATATGTTTCTACTTCAATTCTTTGGTCTTCAATTAGTGTTTCAATGATTACACCTAGTGTTTTTAATTTTTTTACAATCTCTGTTTGATTTGCATCAACTAGATAAGCAATTGGTCTTTTTCTAACTAAATCTGCGTGAGACCTTAGTCCATCTCTAATCGTAACATCTAATTCTATAATCTCATTAGTATCCAAATCTATAGTTTCTATGGTTCTCTTTTCAATTGTTTTTTTACTTGTAACAACGATATCATTTTGCTGTTCCGTAGCTTTTTTTATTTCCTTTTTCACTAACATACTATTAATACTCGCCGTCTCTAAATAGGATATTGCTAGTAAAAACGTGGTATGTATTCGTCTTTTAAAAGACGTTCTGCCAATACCAACACCTCTAATTTCAAATAAGGTTGAAATTGTGTTGGTTAACGCATAGTTAGTTGCGCTTGATCGTGCATTTGTTGACCCTTGATTAAAGTGAATTTCGCCCCCAAATTTTCCAGTAGAAATATAGTCATGGTGTTTTAACCCATTCTTGTCTAGTGTTTGTCTCGCATTTTCAACAAACAGAGTATCAGTAAGGATTCTCAAGTTTTTAGGTACGTTTAAATTTCCTGTATATAAAAACATCGCATCATAAAGCGAAGTAATCCCGAAATCGCTAAATTGAGCAAAATCCTTACGATAAGGTCTATATTCATGAAAATCTAAACCAACTTCAGGATTAAAATTTGTGAACGCTTGTTTAAGCGATACACTTTCTTGTGCCATTAATTTGGTTTGATCTCTATTTAAATCCAATCCATTGGCTGCATAGCGATCTTGTTCTAAATAACCATCAATATTCGCCATGGGTACCATCGCAATTTCCACAGTGTTTAAAAGTGCACTATACTTTGGGTTATTTAAAAGTTGGTGAAGTAGGTAAAGCATACCTTCCGAACTGGCAGGCTCATTACCATGTAAACCACCTTGCATCCAAACTTTAATTTTTTCATCGGAATTTGTTGCGGTTAAATGCACCAACGGAATTTTTTTTCCTTTTTGACTTTCACCAATAAAGCTTAGCTTTATTACATTTGCATGCTGCGCTACTAGAGCATTTAAAAACACCATCAATTCTTCATAATCTGTAAAACCTTTTTTCTTTTGAAGTGCAGGTGTTATATTTTCTAAAGCTTCGTACTCTGGAAAAAATGACTTTGTTACTTTTTTAGATTGCGGATTTAACTGCGCAAAAGCCATAGCTGAACAAAAGAAGGTTAATATGAAGATTAGTTTATAATTCATCTTTAAAATGCAAATGTTAGCATGATTCTGGCCAAGTGTTCGTTACCTGGAATAGCTACACCATCGTTATTATTAATTCCTAAACCACCATCAATATAAGTCCAATCAGCTTGAATTTTAGCGCCATAATTTCGAGATAAATATTTGCTAATGCCAATAGTATAATAATTTGGTCGGTTATAGAATGTGGCATTATTTAAAAATGAATGGTCATCTGCTTTTAAGTGGGTATAACGTGCATCGATAGAAATACCATTCTTAAACAAATAACCAGCTTGAAAATTGTAAGCTTCCCCTAACATCATTCGTCCTTTTACATAATTCTGTATATCTTGAATACCATTAACATCAAATGTTGTTGATGTAGAACCATCATTTCTAACACGTTGTGTTATATCACTTGGAACACTTGCAGTAGTTTTAACGTATTCACCAAGCACTGAAAACCCTTGATATTTAAAAAGAAAATCAACGCCATATTTTGTGTAGTCTGGTAATGATTCAAGATCATTTGTATCTAGATAAATAATAGCACCACTTTCGCGACCACGTCTACTACTCATGCCATTATTATGACTAAAATTTGCACCAATGACTAGTTTTGGAGAGAGTTCTCTTACTATATCAGCCTGTCTAAATTGACCAAAATTAGTAAAAAGTCCAAATGGTAAATAATCTATTCTTCCTCCAACTTTTAATCCACCATGATCCTTTTCCAGAACATTACCACCATCTCCATTTGTTAAAACAAAATATGGTTTTAAATAAGACCCTTTTCCAGCTCTAAAACTTCCTTCTAAAAATAACCCAAACTCTCTAATACTTGCAAATGCAGAAGTTACTCGACTTCGTTCCACTAACTGAAGTGTGTTAGATAGCATAAATAACTCACGGTTATCTGTAAATGTTGACCTTTGCCCAAATGTTGCTTTAATTCGATTAGTGATGTCATAAGATACAAAAGCATCTAAAAGGAAATTATTGGTAGACGCATCACCAGCTTCAGAGGTTCCACTTAAGTCAAATGCGAATCTGTATTTAAATCGCTCATTCTTTAATTTACCGTCAAAACGTAACCTAATTCGACGCATTCTAAAGCGGTTTTGAGTACTGTTTTCATCAACGTCTGTATAGGTTTTTGTCTCCATATAAGGTTGTAAATAACCCGTTATTCTCATTGGATAACCATCATTAGTACTAAAATTTAGTCCTTCACCAAATTTATAGGTTTCTAATTTTACCTCTTGCCCTTTAGCAGTTATGCTTAGAAAAACAAATACACAAAGACTCGTTATTTTAAATACTTTCATACTTCTATAATTAATACTATTATTCAAAATTTCCTTTTACAACAATGTTTCCATTTTTCATCATTTGTTGTCCTTTTGCAAATACATCTAAGAGTTTTAAATCTTCGGTAAAGCAGCACAAATCTGCATCGCAACCAACTTCTATTTTCCCTTTATGTTTAAGTCCTAGATTTCGGGCTGGATTTGTAGTAATTAATTTGAATGCTTCTGAAATTGAAATGCCTCCTTCTTTAATCAACAAAACCACTTCTTCAAGATTTTTATCAATTGGTGCTTTTCTAACTCCAATAGCTTTACCAGCATCATCAAATTTGGTTAAACCTGCGTTTCCGTCTGTACTAAAAGTCATATTGTCCATACTCACACCACTTTCAAGCGCATATAAAACCGATTTATATGGGTCAGTATATTTAGATGCACCAGTAGTAATATCAATCATACCACCAAGTTTTGCAAACTCTATAGCTTGGTCAAATAGTTCTTTTGTGCGACCAACGTGTGTTGGTGATATATGTTCTATTGGGAATTTATAATCGTTTACCAACTCGAAAAGCACATCCATTTTTGTGTCTAAATTCCCAAGATGTACGTGAAGGATACCTTTTTTATTTCCTATAAAACCACCAACTCTTACATCGCGTAATTTTCGAACTAATTCTAATGCTGTTGGGTAAGATGATCGTATATCACTTATGGCTAGTTTACAACCCAAAACCTTATCTATAAATATCATGTCGCTTTGAATTGAATCTGTAATTGTTACAGAATCTAATCCGTAATAACCACAAAACATATATGCAGAAATACCTTCGACTTCCAAAGATTTTGCTTTTGCATAAAGCGATTTGATGTTTCTTATAGTGCCATCAGTTCCCAATAAACCTACTACAGTTGTGGTTCCACAAGCAATGAGTTCGCTTAAATTAATCTCGGGCGTCATAGATGAAAATCCATCCTTTCCGCCTGCTCCTGTAATATGAATATGTTGGTCTATTAAACCTGGTGTGACTATTTTTCCTTTGGCATTAAAAACTTCCGCTTCATTTTTATAAACATCTAAATTATCTGCAATAGCAACAATTTTATTACCAGCAATTAAAATGTCTTTTTTACCTAAATATTTAGGTGTATATAGTTCTGTATTTTGTATTAATTTAATCATATAGTTATATAAAATGATAGATTAACATTACCACTAATGCTACTACCAATGGAATGATGTTGCGCTTTACAATAGCTATTGTTGATACTTTAGCAATTTCTGCAGTTGCGATAATAACTCCAGCTATTGGTGAAACCGTTCGTCCCATTGAAGCTGAAAGTTGCATTGGTAATATAATAGATGTGCTCTCTACACCCAACTTGTTAGCAATTTTTGGGACTAATGGGCCAAATGCAAAGAATGAGGCATTACCACTTCCCATAAGCATTGACGCTAGAAAAATCATGACCGTCATTACAACACCAATACCAATTGCACCAAGACCAAGATTTTGAGCGAGATCTAACAAACCATCTATAAAACCAAGACTTATTAAGCCTTTTGCAAAAATATCAGCAGTTATAATTAAGGTCACAACGGTTTTAAAAATGTTTCCCATTCCGTTCCAAAATGTTTTAAGTGAATCGAAAACTGTTTTTATATTTTTGGTTCTAACCAGTTCGCATATCAATGCGACAAACAAACTGATGAACATTGCTGTTGTGGTATCTAATGAAATCGGTACACTAAAAATGCTGAAGATTTTTGAAAAAACAATTAATAAAATAATAGGCAGAACAGGAATTAGTGCATAAATTAATGGTGCATTTAATTCAATTTCTTTGGTTTCTTCTATTTCTTTTTCAAAACCATTTTTTTTATCATAATAACAATTTACAAAGTAATAGGTAATCATCATTACAATACTTAATGGCCAAACGAGAGGAATTTGATAATTTAAGAAGAAGAGGATTGTATCAACACTTGCTATATTTGTTGCACTTGCGGTAATAGCTGATGCTGGACCAATGCCAAAGGCTGTGGTTGCTGTAATTACTGAAACGGCAGATAATCTGCTAACACCTAAATTTACTAAAATTGGAAACATGGATGCCATCAAAAGCAATCCTAATCCTGCTGCAGATGGTATGGCTGCAAATAACAATTGCCCTATTGGAATGACTAATGATGCTGCTAAGTAAGGTTTCTTTTTAAAAAATTTGAGCGGTTTCATCGCAACATATACTAAAGCATTAGAAGCACCTATTTTATCTATATAGGCTACAAAACCACCAATTGCCATAATCATTAAGCCTACGCCAGCATTGGTTTTGCTAAAAGACTCTTTTATATATCTAAACAAATCAAAGCCTGAGAAACCAGTTGGATCTTTAAGCGTTGGTAAATTATAATTTAAAACTTGAGTAATGATCAGCATTAACAACCCAGACACTAACAATACAGCATGTGGATTGTACTTTTTAAGTAAAAGTCTTCCAGCAACTATTATAAATAATAGTGATATTATGGCTCCTAAATAACTCATTAACTGGTTTTAAAATGAAGTTCCATCTAATTTGGTTCCTGGTGAAAATAAATCACCATTAGCTTCTGGAATTCCTGCATGTTGTACAAAATCTCCTGTAAGGTCTGGATTTCTTGTATAAGATTCATCTGGATTTCCAGATAATGCAGAATTATCAAAAGTGAGCACTACATTTCCTGAAGTATCAGCAAGCGTCATCACATCACCTGAATTGGTTATGTTTAATAACCCTTCAGAAGCTATTTGCACTAATGCGCCTCCAAAACTTCCTGTTGGTGTTCCTCCTCCAAAAAGAACTAAAACTCCATTTGGTGCTAATATTGTTCCTGATGGAAATGTATGTCTTAAACTAGAAGCATCAGACACAGTATAACCGCTTAAGTCTAATTCTGGACCAGAGTTGTAAAATTCTATAAATTCGTCTTCATTAGGATCACGAGTTCCATCTGCATTAGCATCACCTGCTAAGTCTCCAGCTGGATCGTAAAGCACTTCATTAATCATAAACCCTAACCATGGGCAACCATTGTTATCTACTTCACCAGCTTCATTTGGACATAAATCGTTTGCATCTAATACACCATCACCATCACTATCAGAGTCATCGTCTAAAACAGAAATTGTAATTTCTGTCTCTGAAAGCAGAATTACATTTTGCACATTTCCAACACTTACAATAAGTGTTTCTGCACCTTCAACTGTGTTATCTTGCAACCCTGTGAGGGTTACGCTTCCCAAAGTAGTACCAGCACTAATTGTAATTTCAGAAGCACTTACTGAATAATCACTTGATTGTGTTGCAGTACCTGAGATTGAAAGTGGAATTACCAATTGTTGCGTTGCAGCAGAATTAAGAATTGCAGAAAGAGTAATTGTTCCACTAGCTTCACTAAGATTTGTATCGCTAGCAGATAATTCTAATGCTGGTAAGATATCTTCCGTATCGCAAGAAGCAAAACAAAATACTATACCAAAAACAAAAATTGCTTTTTTAAAGAAGTGATAAGATTTCATGTATGAGAAGTATTAAGATTAAACAATAGAGCATTTTAAGAAAATATAAAATGCTCTATTGTTTTTATGTTATTTACCTAATTATTATTTTTTTAGTGCTTGTATAATTGTTTTGAGAAACTTTTAAAAAGTATATTCCAGCATTTAATGCAGAAACATTTAGTTTATTATTAATCAGTGTTGAATTACTAATTAGTTGTCCTAAAACATCAAATACAACAACTTTAATAGTTCCAGAATTTTTACTTACGATATTTACATAACCGTTTGTTATCGGGTTAGGATAAATATTAAAACTATTTGCGATAAATTGATCAACTGATAATGTTGAACCATCTACTAATTCTCCTGGTGAAAAGAGCAAACTAGCATTGGCATCTGTATGTAACACAAAACCTCCTGTAAAATCTGGTGATCTTGTAACTGATTGATTCGACCCATGGTTTATTAATGTATCAGAACTACTGTATATCAAAACAACATCTCCATTGGTATTTTCAATAGTGATTACATCTCCACTATTACTTAAATTCAATTCTCCTTCCGATGCTGTTTGAATAGTTGATCCTCCAAAACTTCCAGTAGGAGTTCCTCCGCCAAAAACCACCAACATTTTGTTCGCTGGAATAATAGTTGAGGCAGGAAATGTATGCCTTAATTGAGCTCCATCAGAAACTGTATAACCACTTATGTCAAGAGGTACACTCGAATCATTATAAAACTCTATAAATTCGTCCTCTGCGGAATCTCTTGTCCCATCCCCATTTGCATCACCTGTTATGTCACTGGCAGGATCATAATGTACTTCATTAATTATTAACGGAATACAGCCTGGACTATCAATATCTTCAGATAAATCACAAACACCACCATCTCCAGTATCACTCACTGAAATTGTTATGTCTGTTCCCTCAGTTATTCCTGTAATCGTAATAGTACCTGAAGCAACCGAACTTGGATCATCTCCACCAACAGTCCCTAAGGTTGAACTAACTACAAATGTGTTACCATTATCACCTCCAGAAAAATCTATTGAGGCCATGTAAGTATCGTCGGTAGCTCCAGACATAGTCGTATTACAACTAACAGAGGTTGCACCTAAAACAGTTGTACAAGTGGCTCCACCTGGCGTCCATCCAGAACCAGAACCTAAAGGATAGTTGCCACCTAAAGTATTAAAATAGGTTTCTAAATTTGCACCAACTCCTTGACAAGCAGTATTATCATTTAAATCATTTTCTGCGGTAATTACCCAATCTGTAGGATTCCAAGTACCTAAATCAGGATTTGATAATCTAGTCGCAACGGCATCATTATGATTCCAATTAGAATCGGTATCATTATCTGCATCTGTTTCAGTTTTTCCAAATTGACTTACAACGACTCCATTTAATACGATTTGGTATCCATCATCGCCATTAGTAGAAGTAGCAGTAACAACGGTATTTGAAGCGTTAAATGTGGTTGAAGGAAATTCAGTCTGCATTAATGCAATATCTCTAACTATATAAACAAACGTATCTGTAACCATTCCTAAAGCAGAAATATCTATTTGATTTTCCGCCCATGGGGCACCATTTTTCATAAAGTTTAATATAACTTCATCATCAGCTGTATCTGGTGTTGTATCAGCTCCAAAATTGGCAAAATTGACCGTGCCATCAACATACAGCTCAACGGTTTTAACGTAAGGGGCAGCACAACCAGTCTCGATAATTTTGGTGATTGTCACATTTTGGGCAAACCCACCAAATGAAATTAATAAAAACAAAATGTAAATTTTTTTCATAATAATTAGTTTTAGTTTAATTAGACACTAAAGTAAAACTAGATTAAAAAGAAATAAGATACCAGTTGACTTAAAAAAAAAATACCAATTACTATTGTGAATTATAATAATTTGACCATCTTGTTTACTTTTTCTTTTATAATATTTGGTTTTACAGACGAATAACCTATAATTAAACCTTTAAGTTTAGGTTTGCCAACATAACATTTACTTAGTGAAAACACGGTTATATTTTGTTTTTTTAATGCTTCAATAATTTTTTTTTCGTCTTCCACAGAAACATAATTTTTAAATAATGCTAAAACATGAAAACTAGAAAAAGACTTGTTTTGTATGTACATGTTTTTACTTTTTTCATTGAATAATGAAATAAATAAATCATGCCGTGTTTTAGCAACATCAATACTATTATTTATGTGTTGAAATAAATAATTCTTTTCAATAAATTGATTCATAACTACCTGAATTGAAGGTGTAACAAATCTGTGTGAATGCTCTTGGATTGCAGCAACTGTATTCACTAAATATTTTGGAACAATCATGTACCCTAGACGTATAGAGGGATGCAATAATCTATTAAATGTTCCCATATAAATAGTTCTATCTTCAGCATCTAAACTAAAAATAGTTGGAATACTTTCAACAGCATTAGCAATTTCATTCTCATAGTCGTTTTCAATAATTAAGGATTTATTTTTTGCTGCCCAATTCAATACTTCATACCTTCTTTTTAAACTCATTTTTGTCCCTAAAGGGTAATGATTTGATGGTGTAATATGTGCAACTTTAACCTGTTTTTTTATAGTATTCATTTGAGCAATATCAATCCCCTCATTATCTAAATCTATAGGAATTAAATTAGCTTCAGAACTTTTAAAAACCGAATGTACATTCGGAAAAAGAGGGTTTTCAATTACTACCGAATCATCTTTATCAATTAAAGTATTAGTGATAAGGTATAAAGATTGTAAAGAACCAGAAACAATAATTATTTGTTCATAGTCACATTTAATGTTTCTACTTACATTTAAATAATTTCGAATACTTTTTTTTAATTCTTCAATACCTGTAGAGTTTGAATACGATAAACCTGAAGATTTAATATGACGCCAATAAGCATCCAGAAGTTTTTTCCATTGATTTACAGGAAAGACATCTATTGGTGGTATCCCAGGACGAAAAGCTAAATTGCTATCATGTGGCCTGTTAAGTAGTGAAAAATTATTCAAATATGAAACACCTTTTTGTGAAATAGATGGATATAAACTTTTATTTATATATTTTTTATTGATTTCTATTTCACTATTTCTTGAACTATTATGGTTAACTCTATTTCCCGAACCAGCTTTAGACAAAATTAATTTTTCTAATTGTAATAATTCATATGCTTTATTTGTTGTTGTCCGAGATATTTCTAATTCTTGAGCCAAAATTCGTGTCGATGGTAATAACCAATCATGAGGTAACTCATTGTTTAAAATACATTGCTTAATAGAACGATAGAGTACAACATATTTATTGAAGGGTTTAATTTTTTCTTGATTAAGATATTCTTTATGTATTCTATTTATGGCAAATTTATAATTGGTATTCATAATTTGTAAAAATTGGTATTGTAAAAATAACTAAATAAAATCTTTATTAGCAAGATGAAGTCTCACAATCACGTCCTAAGGATACTTTTTATTCTAAGTATTTTATCTTCTTTCACATCCTGCTCTGATAACTCAGATAATTCAATTAATGGACCCGTAATACTAGACGAGTTTGTTACAGGAGGTGGTTATTTTGAATTTTCAGATTTTCAATCTTTAATTATTAAAACCTATTACCATATACCTATATATGTTACTAATAATACGCCAATTGTTTTCGTTTTTCATGGAGCCGGAAGAAATGCCAAAGATTATCGGGATGCCATGATAGCAAAATCAAATCAATTTAATTTTATTGTTATGGTACCAGAGTTTTCAATAGCTAATTTTCCTGGTGGTGATGGTTATAATCTTGGGAATGTGTTTATCGATGGCGATAATCCTTCAATAGGCACATTGAATCCTGAAGAAGAATGGGCTTTTTCAGTAATAGAACCCTTATTCGACTTTATAAAGCAAAGCCTTAATAATTCTACACCTAAATATCATATTTTTGGACACTCTGCAGGAGGACAGTTTGCTCATCGGTTTATGATGTTTAAGCCCAATGCTAGATTCGATAAAGTTGTATCTTCTGGTTCAGGATGGTATACAGTCCCAGATTTAGATATTAATTTTCCATATGGTTTTAAAAACAGTCCACTAGAAGACAATTCTTTTGAAAATTTATTTGAAAAGCAATTAACAATACAAATAGGTGAGTTGGATAACGACCCTAATTCGGCTGGTTTAAGACATAATCAATTTGCTGATGCACAGGGATTAAACCGCTTAGAAAGAGCCAATCATTTTTTTGATGAAGCTTTGCAATTATCTCAAGAAAATAATTTAGAATTTAATTGGGATTTGCATATTAATGAAGAAGGAACTCATAATTATTTAACCGCTTCAGAAAGTGCGGCAAACTTAATTTTTAATTAATTCAAATATGAAATTAACCAAACAAAATATTGGGCTATTTCTTGGTCCAATTATGTTTATTATTATATTAATTTTCTTTCACCCTGAAGGACTAAGTAAACCTGCAAATGCGGTTTTAGCTTCAGCAGCTTGGGTAGCTATTTGGTGGATTACTGAAGCTTTACATATTGCAATTACAGCTTTATTACCTATAATACTATTTCCATTAAGCGGTGGTTTAGCTTTAAAAGCAACAACTGCTTCATATGGGCATAAATATATTTTTCTCTTTTTTGGCGGTTTTGTATTAGCGCTTGCCATTGAAAAATGGAATCTTCACAAGCGTATTGCATTAACAATTATTAGAATTGTTGGCACTAATCTAGTTCACATTATTTTAGGTTTTATGATTGCTACCGCATTTTTGTCTATGTGGATTTCTAATACCGCAACTGCGGTTATGATTTTACCTATAGGAATTGCCATTGTTTTGCAACTAAAAGATAATCCTGATACTATTGAAGACGAAAACCAAATTTTTGGAAAAGCATTAATGCTAGCAATAGCATACAGCGCATCAATTGGAGGAATGGCTACTCTAATTGGCACACCACCAAATCTAGTTTTAGCAGGTATTGTACAGGAAAGTTATAGTGTAGAAATAACGTTTTCTCAATGGTTTATGTTTGGATTTCCTATCAGTCTTTTATTTCTGTTTTTATCGTGGTTATATCTTACAAAGGTTGCCTTTGAGTTTAAGCAGAAAGAATTTCCTGGCGGGAAAGATGAAATAAATAAACAATTAAAAAAACTAGGCAAAGTTTCTTTTGAAGAAAAAATGATTTTAGTGGTATTCATTTTAACTGCTTTTGCATGGATAAGTAGATCCTTTTTACTGCAAAAATTTATTCCAGAAATTGACGATACTATTATAGCAATGTGTTCTGCATTTCTCTTGTTCTTATTACCAAGTAAAGAAAAAGGAAATAGCCTTATGAATTGGAAAGATGCCGTAAAATTACCTTGGGATATACTCCTACTATTTGGAGGTGGAATGGCTTTAGCATTAGGTTTTGAGTCGAGTGGATTAGCTTTATGGATTGGAAATCAGTTAATCGCATTAGAAACGTTCCCTTTAATTCTATTATTATTAATTTTAATTGCATCAGTTAATTTTTTAACGGAAATTACTTCAAATTTAGCAACTACAGCAATGTTACTTCCTGTGCTTGTTTCATTAGCCAATGCCATTGGAGTAAATCCTTACTTATTATTAGTAGGAGCAACAGTAGCAGCTTCGTGCGCTTTTATGTTACCTGTTGCAACTCCACCAAATGCGGTTGTTTTCGGGTCAGGTTATCTTAAAATTGAAGATATGATTAAAAAAGGGTTATGGATGAATATATTATCCATCATTCTTTTAACCTTAATTGTTTATTATTTTTTACCTATTATTTGGAAATTATAATCTAAAATATAGTTTTTATTAAATTTAAAAGGTTAAAATTAACAAAAAGGTTCTGTCGCATCTGCTAAAATTAAGCATCAAGTTTTAAACTAATTTAATTTTTTAAGAAGCTAATGATATAAATGATTTGTAGGTTGAACTTTCAG